>ENA-OQDD01000153-OQDD01000153.1-human-gut-metagenome-genome-assembly--contig:-NODE-153-length-27908-cov-3.789028_pt1 | contig 27908 bp, 30 predicted proteins | sample MGYA00242507_ERZ504598 | MGnify/ENA primary metagenome ERZ504598 (study PRJEB26092, sample SAMD00036318) | human gut metagenome | host: Homo sapiens | study: EMG produced TPA metagenomics assembly of...
AGTACCACTCCAATCCATACTCATTCCCATATAGCAAGGAAGCCAAGGCTTCATGACCTTTCAAGTTATCTATATGTTTATTCACATGCGGGGCTATCACACGAGGAGCGAGCATTGCGAGTCGAATGCGATCCTGGTTTTTAATGTTTTTCAGGCCATTCCACACAACTCCGTTGAATGCAGACTTCTCATACGTGCTGCATGCGAACTCATAAATCTCTTCTTCATCTGTCTTTTCCAGCACATGATCCTTGTATACAAGAATCTTGGGTTTTCGGGAAGAACGGTCAATCTGTGAAGACTCGATCTTGGACCAATACATTGTTCCTTCATTAGAAATCAGAACAACAATATGAGCAATTCTCCCATTAGTCCACGACGCTTCATGATTGGCATCAAATCCGAACCACCAGCCAATCACATTACCTTGCTCATCCTTTTTAGGATGCCTGAAGTAGCTTGCCCCTTTCTTTACTTGCACACCAAGAACCACAAATGAAGGAATTCCCTCATCGCTCACCGGCATCACCCATAAATCAGTGCCAAAATCAATGTCCTTGGACATTATGCACCATTGGAAAGTGTCAGAGAAAAAAGCCTTTACCTGATTTTCACCGCCCTCTCCCCTTCGAGCTTCCGGTGAGATTCTGACCCCAAATGTTCCAGGCATAACCACTATCTTTCACAAGTAACTTCGTCGTGTATTTTTCACTCATTTTGCTCTGAATCTTACAGTACAAAGGACAAATGTTCGAGTCGATTTAGATAACCCCGAGATTCTATGTGCTCTTAAGTTTCACCCTTGAGATAAAAATAACGTAATTTACATCTTATGCGCGACCTCGCTAACCGATAGGGGCTGCGGACGTTTCTTGGAGACTGAACGAAAGGATTATGGTATGTTCGGCCCCGAGGAACGGCGGCGTGCGGTGGAGCTGTATTTCACCACGCCGATGACCACGGCCCAGGTGGTGAGGCATCTGGGCGATCCGACCAGGCAGTGCCTGGAACGCTGGCTGGCGAAGGATCCCCGGTATGCCGGCCATATGGCGAAACCCATCATCCCGCTGGAAACGAGGACCAAGGCGATCGAGCTGGTGCTGGACGGCATGCGCGGAAACAGGCCGCCGAACGGCTCGGCGTGAGCGTCGGCGCGGTCAATCACTGGGTCAAGGCGTATCGTGAGGATGGTCTGACGGCGCATGTGCCCAGACGACGCAGGTACAGCTCATACGAGGGCGAGACCACGCCGGCTCCCGGCAACCTCGCCGACCGCGATTTCCCGGCCGAGACGCCGAACGAGAAATGGCCCGCGGACATCACCCGGATCAAGGCCCGGGACGGAAAGGGCGTGCCTCTCGCCGCCGGTCGACTGCCACGACGGCAAGATCGTCGCATACACGGCCGGTTCCGGTCCCAACGCCGGGCTCGCCGATAGGATGCTCATCAAGGCCGTGGAAACGCTGCCGGAGGGAGCGCATCCCCTGGTGCATTCCGACCGCGGATGCCACTGCCGGTGGCCCGGATGGCTGACGCTCATGGACCGCTACGGCCTGACACGGTCGACGGGCGCCAAAGGCTGTTCCCCGGACAACGTCGCCGCGGAGGGGTTCTTTGGACGCATGAAGACGGAATCCGTCTATCCCGGGCGTTGGGAGGAGCGTACCCGTGACGAGGTGTTCGTCCTGATCGACGACTGCATCCGCTGGCACGACCACGAACGCATCAAACGGTCGCTTGGTTGGATGAGTCCTGTACAATACCGTCAAAGCCAGGGAATAGCTGCGTGACCATCTCCGAGAAAACGTCCGCAGCCCCTACCTAGTCGGCCCATTCATTCTCCATAAGGGAAATAACTCTGTATAAAAAGTCCGGCTCGACCGTATCATCAGGATCAACCCATGCCAAATATTTTCCATGCATATACATGCTCAATACACAAATTACGAGCCTTGGAGACACCCCCCATTATGCTACCGGTACACTTTAACACGCGCATCACAAGAGGCAATGCGATTCAAAATTTCAGGGAGTTGAATTCGTGGAACCATCGTCGACACAGACAAGTTCCCAATTAGAATACAGACCGTCCTGAATACTCCGAATCACACGTTCAACATCCGCAGAAACGTTATAGCATGGCATGCCAATCGACACCAACGGCATAGCTGATTCATTAATCTTAGATTCACTCCATTTTTTATTTGTTTGCTTTTCTAATAATTATGTTGAAAAGAGATTGACTCAAAAAAGTTAACTTATATTTCAAAATGTATCTATTGAAAATAGATTTATCTTTTCCAGATATAATATTAGCACGATTATCGGTTATCAACTTCCATAATCTTTTGTCAGGTAACCCTGATGCGACAGATTCGATATAGGCATCCATCAAAGCCATGGCGTATCGTGCATACACGCAATTAAAACTCGAAGGAACATTTTCCTTTGTAAAGTACAATTCCTCTTCTAATGCCCTGAAAAAATTCTGCCGTCCTGTCATATCACTTTCAGAAATACTTGAGCTACGTTTTACCGTATACAAATAATCATTTGCTGATTCATATGCGACATTTCCGGAGTTATAAAACACTTTGTAAGCAACATATTGATCTTCGAACGTGACTCCTTCCGGAAAAACCAGAAAAGGAAACACTTTTTTATCATAAATTTTCCCCCAAGCGTGGGAGGCAAAGTCCCCATTAAGCTTCACTGATTCATTTATTGCCTCATCCGCTTCCATTACGGATGTAATAAAAGAGGAATCCAAGTCATCATTCCTTAATGAAATGTTTGATTCTTCCACCTCAGTATACCCAGTAACAGCAATATGCGTATTATAATTCTTCAAAGTCTCATACAAATGAGCAATATGCCACATACCAATTGCATCATCAGAATCAACAAAAATAACATAATCCCCCTGAATATGATTCATTCCGAAATTTCTGGCTGCCGATAATCCTCGATTAGCTGTATGGAATACAGTAATATTATCAAATTCATCCTCAAGTTCATCACAAATTTTTCCGGAGTCATCGGTAGATCCGTCATCGACAAGAATCACTTCCAATGACCGATACGTCTGTCGTTCCACAGATTCAATACAGCGTCGTACATATTTAGCTACGTTATAAACAGGTATAATAACGCTAATAAGCGGATTACTTTCCGCCATCATCGTTTTGGACATATAATCTCCTAACAACTTTATTTGCACTAACAAATTATTGAAAATATAGTATATATTATGTAAGCATTACTTTTTTTGAAGTCTACTCAGAATAATCATCGTTGTGAATTTTTCTCGCATCAATATCAAGGCAGCGAAGTACACAATCGTGAAAACAGACCCCCGCAACAGCAATCGGACGAAAAGACTACCATCGGGAATAAGACTCCTCACCGGTAATAAAACGCAGGAGGCAACAACAGAAGCAGCTATGCATTTCAAGATGTTCTCCCCGCTAAACATCTTGGAAAGATCATGCCGCAAGTAGAAGCATAATACCAAAGCGCCCACGGCCTCGCCTACCGTCGTACCAATGGCCGCGCCTACAGCACCCAGCGGCGGGATAAGTACAATTTCCAGAGCTGTCAACGAAGCCAGTCCGATTACAGTAGCTAATGTAGGAATACGCTCTTTCCCTTGAGGAACCAAAACATTATTGCTGAGCATCGTATAAAGCGCGCTGAAGAAAACCGCCAGCATAATCACTCTCATCGCCGGTACGGCAGGTTCATACGTGTCACCCGACAGGAAGCGGATGATCTCATCCGCATCAAAAATACAGAACACCACCACATAAAATCCAGCGACCATAATAAATGAACTATCTTTCTTGAGTAGATCATAAAACTCTCGGGTTCTCCCAGTGCCGAAATAATTCGCCAAGCGTGGAAGCAAAACCGTACCCAATGCCGAGATGCAGGCAATAAGCATCTGCTTTATCTTGACGGACGCGCCGAAATACCCATTCTGCGTGTCATTGCTCAGGAAACCCAGCATTGCAGTATCCATATTCGCATATAATGACCATGCCGCAGATAATAAGAACAAGCCAAAGAGCGGCTTCACATGCTGGCGCAAATTACATTCGCGAAGAGAAACTCGATCCACAAGTTTGAAGGATCGAAGATAATTCAAAATCATTGAGCCATTTCCGCCAAGAACTGTTATAACCGCATAAACCACATAATCGCCATGTTCATGAACAAACATAAACATCAGAATGATTCCAATAATTTTGAATGCAACTGAACGCACTGTGATGTAGGAGTATTCTTCCAGCGCCTGATACAGCCAGTCCATCCCAAGCGCCTGAAGCCAGATATTGCTAGACAGAACCAGCAGCAATCCTCTGTATTCTTGGAATTTCGGTACAATTCCAATCATCACAAGCAAAACGGCCAACGACAAAGCCGTGGCCACCATGCTGATGGTGAACAATTCCTTGACTGTGCGAGATAATTTCTTCCTGTCGTCCCGTACAATCGCACATGTACGAACTCCATACAAAGGCATTCCCAAAGAAGCGAACAACATAAAATAGTTGATTATCGCGGTAGCAAAATTGATTTTGCCGTTTCCATCTGCTAGAAGAACTCGAGAGACATACGGGAAAGTGATTAAAGGAAAAATAAAATTAGAACATGTCAAAAAGGCATTCATTATAAAATTTACTTTAATCGACTTTCGTTTATGCCTTGACATCGTCCCATCCTTTATATTTGATTAATTCCAATTCACGAAGTCCTGTTTCCTTAAAACATGAAAAAGAATTTACCTAACTAGATCATTATTCAATAAATTACAACAAATTAACATCATTCTTTAGACTTTTTCGCCTGACAATATTTAATAAAATCTTCAAAACTATCGAATAACCGCTTACTTTCACTGAAAACCTTAGCGGAAAGGTCGTAACTTCCATCTACAAAGTGCATTACGCGGTCGAACTCCGCACAGCTTACTCGACCTTCTTCATCAGGTCGTTCAAACAGCCAAAAATATTCTCTAAAAAATTCCTTATCTGGAATTTCACCAGGATGGGTTTTAACATAAGCGTCAAACAAATTGACTGCTTCTTCTAACTGAGCATTCGTCCTTTTTTCCTTGTACACGGAAAGGGGCATAAGAACTCGACAAGGATTCCCCGCAGCGACAGAATCATCTGGTATATCATGCGTGACTACCGACCCCGCACCAATAATGACATTATTCCCGATGTGAACATTCTTGAGAATAATCGCATTCATGCCGATAAAGACATTGTCACCAATGGAAATCTGACCAGTATTGCCGAGGACCTCACCGTATGCTCCTTTCAGAACACTCCAATCGTATCCATGATCGGCGATCACAACACCGTGCGTAACCTGCACATTACGCCCAATAGTCAAGTTGCAGGGATTATTGATACCTAAACAATTGCTCCTTGGGTCAAAGAAGTATGTCCCCTCACCAATTCTGGCACCTTGTTTTTTCCAGAAATTAATAAAATCCTGCGAACTAGCTCTTTCTTTTAAAACGAAACGTCTTAATAAATTACGAATCATCGTTTAACTTTCATCAAATTACTTATTTTCTTCTGTATCTTCTTGAGATATATATCAATCCAGAACAGATTGAATATATTAAACCATCGTCCATCAAGTTCATTTCTAGATATCGGCAGACTATTTACCGCAACGAATCTGTCAGGCCGTATTTCCACTATCGAAGATGAAGGCACAGGATCATGCATTTTCCGCGACTGCAAATGCATATATAGATAAGGCCGAATCACCGCCGTACGACTATCCTTGTCCCATGAGACAGAGACGATGCCTTTATCACACCAGTAGTACCGCGTCAAATCATAGCTCTCGCCTTCATGGAGCTTTGCATATTCGAGTCATATACAGTGCGCTTAATCTTCGCACTCCTTGTGTCGACATTGAAAGACAGGTCTTTTTCATACAACTTGGCTCCATCTTCTCTGAAGAGAAGATGGACATTCAAGCGATCCGGATTCATCCAACATTGCACATTCTCATCGAACACGTATATCTTGCTTGTAGTGAATGCCTCTTTGTAAATATCACGCCCATGCAACGGTTTCATGAAGCGCCGGTTGTTTTCAACTGTATTACGGTAGATCGTCAAATGACCAACGGCAAAAACCTTATCGTATCCTTCTTTAAGAATCGGAGTCAGCAACGTCTCCAAATCACCGAAAACAAGATCACAATCGCAATGCCCCCAATATTCGTAGTCTTGAATGTAATCTTCAAAGAGGAAACCATATGCCGGCTTGAAATCACAAAGCTTGTATGGCTGAGGGATGCACACATCAAACCCTAGTTTTTTCTTGGCGTTGGCCTTAAACTCCTCCAAAGTCATTGGCACCACATGCACATTGGAGGGGTACTGGTATGATTCCATGGAATCCGTAAAAATCAGAAAATCATATGACGGATTCGCGGCACATGAACGAAGGAACAGCGGAAAATAATTATTGAACTTACCGAAATAGGGAAGAATCAATACACATTGTTTTTTCATCGGGCGCCTCCTCGCCGTACGTGTTGTTTTGTATTCTGTCTCAATAGGAAGAAACGGCTCACCGTATCCACCATCAGTAATTTCGTTCGCAATGAAATCGATGAGGCAAACAGCCCTTTACGGAAAATCCTACTGAATTCCCGTCTGATGCGTTCGAAAACCTTGGGATCAATAACGTTTTGTTGTTTCAATGCTGTCCTATAAATATTGGTACAGCTTTCCACCCGCCATCTGAACAGAAAGCGCATATCGAATCGAGGAAACAGCGACGGCAGTTCTGCCTCATATCTCTTGGCTGTATCATAAATGGCATAACATTCTTCACTCAACGGCTTGGTGGTATAGCTGTCAGACCGAAGGGCATATATATAACCTGCTTCACCTATGTGAACAATATTCCGACATCTAACGAAGACATGCGGAAGAATATAGGCTTCTTCCATCAATTGACCTTCGGGGAATCGAATTGGGGTTGTTCCCGAGAACAGTGAAGTCCGGAAAATCTTGGCATATACCGTGAACCCCACCGGACCATCTGAAGCCAAGCATGAGTCCATCGCCTCGATTGGAGTCATTGCAGCCCGTCCCGGCAAAATACCATAGCGGTCAACAATTTGCCCCTGTTCGTTCTGGCGCACGATGCCGCAGCAAACAAGGTCAGTCGCTGAGTCGGCAAATTCGTTGAGCATTGTTTGATACGAACCACTAATGACTTGGTCATCGCTATCGACAAAAGTAACGAATTCACCGAGCATATTGTCCAAGCCGACATTGCGTGCCGATGATACGCCGCCATTCTCTTTGCGAAAGTATCGAATCCTTGTGTCACGCTCGGCATAACGCTTGCACACGTTCGCGCTTCCATCAATTGAGCCATCATCAATCAGCAAAACCTCCAACGGCACATCTTGCGACAGCACGCTGTCTATGCACTTTGCGAGGTATGGCTCGGCGTTGTAAACAGGAATGATTACCGAAAGCAGTCCTTGCTTCATACTGTTTCACTCTTTTCATTGGGAACGTCACCAAAGCCTTTACGGGTCAAAAAGCCTATGGCCACGCCAAAGCATGGGATATATGACGCATCAAGTTTCAACGTTGCATTACTCCACATAGAGATAATGCAGACCACACACATGCAGATGCCTGTCAGATTCAGGACGGCATCATACTTTCTGTATATCCAACGCTGCTTACACAAACAGATCAATGCAATTATGAACACAAGTACGAAAAGGCCGAAGCCTATATAGCCGGTTTCTATGAAAGTCCATTGATGTGTGAAGGAGCGGTAACTCAACTCGCCATATCTCAAATAGAATGGGGAATCCAAGAAAGCAAACTGGGAGTGCTCAGCACTTCCAAAACCAAAGCCAAACAACGAAGTCGCAAAATCATTATTGAAGAAATTCTTAGCAATGAAAGTGAACGCTCCCAGACGGGGAATACCGTAGCTATCCGCCCATGTAGCGGTAAGATATGTTTTGCTGGTATTCCAATCAGTCAGAAACTCAAGAATGTCTGGCATAACTATGGCAATATACTGAACCAGGAAGATTCCTGCGATAAATGCCACAGCAATGAAGCACAATGTCTTGAGAGACCACCGTGAAATCAATATGGAAAGAACGAAAATCACGATGAAATACAGGAAGAAGGTTTTCTCCTCAGCCATCGCGGCAATCATAATTGAAGTCACCGCGACGAATGCGACAGTCCATACCGGTTCACGCCCATTCAGATATGCATTCAAATAATATGCGAACAGCACAGCGCTGAACGTGTTTGCACCGGCACCGTTAGCGAAGAGCCCATGTACGAAATCAGGATTGCCACCGCTCGTCACCAAAGATTGATAGATCGCCAAAAGAAGATTAGGGAGTTGCAGCCCCAATAGGACGTGGAACAGCTTCGTCATGTCTTCCACATGAAGCACAGCAATCACGCAAAACAGGTAAATGAGTCCACGAAACGTATTACGTACGGCCCACATCACCAGTAACGGCGAAACAAGATTAATGACCGCTGTAAAGATATCCATGACGAACAATGCGCATACCGCGCCCCAGAGCATATAGGAATGTTCTTTGCGCAGAATTGGCAGGAACCGACCCTGAATTCCAAATATTACGGCAATCAGCACTACATCATTAAGATATCGGATGGTTCCCGGTAAATGGAGGTTCTCAATCAACGCCTCCATCGCAATGGAGTAGAACAAAATGAAGAAGACGCCAAAACGCGCATTCAATGGAGTGCGCAATAGCCCTTTGCGTCTACTATGCCCCGCAGTTTTCAACATAGCTTCAGAGTTCATAGCGCAACTTTCAGACCGGCCAATGATAGCATAAGCACGTTGCCTTCATACGCAGCAATCCCGCGAACACCGCTTGGGGAATAGGCAGTTTCCAGAACGGATAGCCAATAACGGAAACGCATACGGAAACATCATCAACCATCTTCCGCATCGCTCTCGATTTTTGAACTTGTGATATGCGGGATCCGGCTATGGTCTGACAAGCCACACGTGTGTAATCGATAACACCGCGTCTGGCACGCAGAAGACATTCATTCCGATACGTTGGATTCTCACTACCAGCCATGGTGAGCAATTCACGGAACAGTTCCAAATATGAATCGACCATACGCTCCGAGAATGTTCGCGTTATCGAACTTTGACCATCACAACGATAGTTGTATCGGGTCTCTCCAATCGCGGTAATGACTGACGCCGCTTTACAAGCTTCGGTATTGAAGAACTTGTCTTCCGAACGAATATTACGGAACCGAAGATTGTTGTTCACAATCAGCGAGCGCCTATACACCGCGGTCCATACCGATACCGGCACCGGATCCCACTTCTGCCGATTTGGCAACGGACCGTAAAAGGAACGACGCAATCGGAAAATCTCTTCTTGTCCAGTGAGCACCTGTCAGCGAAGGATTCACATTCCTGTCTCCTTTTGCACCATCAACCATGCATTGCATACCCGAAAAACAGATATCGGCATTGTGTTGGGTCGCAGCATTATAGAGCTCTTCAAACATCTGCGGCTCGATCCAATCATCAGAGTCAACGAATCCGATGTACTCCCCTGTCGCGACTTCCATGCCACTGTTACGAGCCGGCCCCAGCCCACCATTCTCGCGATGCACAACCCTGATTCGTAAATCCTGCTTGGCGTATTCTTCAGCCATGTCGCCACAGCGATCCGGTGAACCGTCATCCACAAGAATGATCTCAATATTCTGCAGAGTCTGCTTCCGCACGCTTTGCACGCATGTATCGAGGTACTTCTCCACGTTATACATGGGAATAACCACGCTGACTTTCGGTTCGCTCACGCCTTCTCCTCATGCTTGCCGTTGATAAGCTTTTCATACAGACGCATGTAGTACTCTGCTCTGCGAGGCCAGGTCAGACTTTCAAAGCATGCTTTGAAGTCTGCATATCGGGACGCATTTCGGGATGCTCGGACCACTCACGCATCGCCTGAGCGAAGCCCTTCGCCCCATCTCGAGTCTTGACGTAATTGCAGACCTTATCATTCAAAGCGATTGTGGCTCCGGCCTGATTAAAAGTAACGACTCCTAATCCATTTTGCATAGCCTCAGCAAGAACTACACCCGTTGCTTCACGCACACTCGGCATCACAAAGAAATCGGCCCATGCATACTGCTCCGCCATTTCCGTGTAGGGAATTTTGCCTAACACGGTAACATTATCCAGTCCTCGTTGAGCAACTTCATCACGAAGTTTCTGTTCTAAATGGCCCCATCCACACATTCGCAACTCATACTTGGTGAATCCCTGATCCTTCAGCAAAGTGCAAGCATCTAGCAGTAGCTCAACTCCTTTACGTGGAATATACCGACCCACATAAAGAACATGCGGTATTGCATGGCTTTCACGTTGATGGTCTTTCCAAGCCTCAGGCCAACATCCCACTTCGGTTTTAACGATGTCATTCCGGGCATCAATACCATGGTCAATAAAATACTGCTTGCTCTCCTCATTCGCGAACAAATGCATATCAAACGAACGATACGCTTTGCGGAAAGAGGGCTTATGAATGATAATCCAATTGGAGCAGCGACGCACTGCTTCAAACAACGCAACAGATCGAAGGTACCTGTCAAGTGGTTTTGGCGCATATTCAGCGCCGCCCTGTGGCCCCGAAATCTTCACCGCATCTGTCTTACCAAGATTGATCAAAGAGCGGAATTCGACAGGCGCTATCTGATGAATGACGTCGAAATGATATCGTCCATCAAGATCGTGGACCATTGGAGCGACACGTTTCAGCCAGATACCATGACGTCCTGGATAGAGATATCCCTTGTAAACCTTCTTATAGAACGAAGGGATATCACAGTAATACACATGAAGTCGGAGTTCGGGATGCTTTGAAGAATAATCTTCAATGGCTTCCTTCTGCTCGATCTTGGTAATCAAATGCACGTCATTATCGAGGTTCTGGCTCATCGCCAAAGGAAGGTTCCAGCCTACGGCTTCCTCACTACCGCCATAAGGCGAGCTCGCATATGCAATGTACAAAATCTTCATATCAGTTACCGTTCTTACCTGAATTCAAAAGCTTTGCATACCGATCAACCAGCTGCTCCGCATATGCCTGCTGTCCACAACGCAGCGTGACGTACTCAATACACCGGCGCTGCATAGTGCCATAGATATCTTCATCAACCGCGGCGGCTTTAAGCAGACAATCTTTCAAATCCGCGATGTTTCCGGATTCGAAAGTAAAGCCAGTTTTGTCTTCCTCCACCAGCTCGGGGATGCCGCCGATGCGTGCACCGATGATCGGCGTCTGAGCGGCCAAGGATTCCAAGCCGGAGTACGGCATGTTCTCCCGCCATTCGGAGCTCAGCACGCTGAAACGGGCGTTGCCGACTTCCCGCTGCAGATCCTCACCATTCTTGTACCCCAACAGGTGAATGCGTGAAACGGCCTGCGGACCAGCGGATGCAATCAACTGCTCGATCGCCTCACGTTCCGGGCCGTCGCCGACGATGTGCAAATCCCATGTATCTGGCAAAACCTCATTATGACCAGCACCGGCACCGGTTTCCGAGCCAGCGCCCTTGCCAAGCCCTGCGGCCTGCAGAAACGCTTTCACCAAGGTAAAGATGCCCTTCTCTTTGGAAAGGCGACCGAAGAACAGGAAATACGGCCGTGCCCCAGCCTGCGCGTCCTCAAATTTGTGCGTGTTCGCCACACGAGCGCCCATCGCTATCTGCGAATCAGTCAGGAAGTTCTGCATCGCAACAATCTTGCTGGCGAAGCCACCTTCATCGAGCTTGCTCTTCATGAACTGCGATGGCGCAATAATCAGATCTATTTTGCTATACGCATGGTGGAATTTCAGGAATTCGGCTCCATGGTGGCCAAGGCGCTCTTGGTACGGGAACCTTTCACACACACGTTCTTCGTAGCATGTATGAAATGCTTGTCCAAGCAGGCATCACACACTTCTCCCCTGCCATTCACCATCGTATAGGCCGGGCACAGCAAAATGTAGTCATGCGCCGTATACACCACCGGCACATGATGTTTCTTCAAATACGGTGCATCAAGAATCGAGAGCGTCAGCTGGCGATGCACATTGTTCATGTGGATCACATCTGGCTTGAATTCCTCTAGCAAGCTTCGAACTTGCGTCTCGCTTCAAAAGAGTAAATCAGCGTGGAAGCTTCCTGAACCTTCTTGAAAGCGGAAATATCCCCCACATAATCCTTTTCGGAAACGAAGTATTTACTCCAATAGCTCGGTTCGTTATTCGGGTGCTGCATGGAGAAGAACGCGACATCGTGGCCAAGTGCGCGTAAGCCTTCCGCCAATGCGAAGAAGTAGGTTTCCGCGCCGCCTTTGCGATAGAAATATTTGTTCACTAGGAGAATTCGCATGCTCACTCTCCCCCATACAGGTTCAGTGTTTGATCGGTGACGTCATCCCAGTTATATTTACCAACGATGTAATCTGCGGCATTTGCTTGTCACGTTGTACAAGATCATCGTTTTCAAGCAATTCCTGAAGTTTTTTCCGCAGGGATTCAACAGAACCATGCTGGAATGTCGCTGCGTGCCCTTCTACTACTTCCGCACATTCCGGAATGTCGGATGTAAGGCAACAGTTACCGTAACTCATGGCCTCCAACAGACTCATCGGCATGCCCTCCAAGTCGCTTGGGAGCACATAAATATAGCATTGCTATAAAGCTCTTTGAGCGTCTGCCCCTGCACGAATCCGGTCAAAATAACACGAGAATCCTGATTAGCCAGCTGCTGAATATGCTGATAATACTCGTTGGAGTCGGAAGCGCCTCCTGCGATGACAAGCTTTTTGTTCGTGTTCAGCTTGCTGAACGCCTCGATAAGGTAATGCACGCCTTTCTCGGGAACAATACGCCCGAGAAACAGTACATAGTCATTCTTATGAAGACCATATTTTTCGGTAATTTCCTGTGCCGAAACTGGCTCACTATATTCGATGCCATTGGGAATGAAATGTGTACCGCGACCATATTTTTCTTGAAAATACAGCCGCATGCTTTCGCTGAGCACTATGATTTCATCCGCGTATTTCGCTGCGGTACGTTCTCCGAACTTAAGATATGCGGAGGCGAACTTGCCCCACTTGGCACGCTGCCAGTCAAGACCGTGAATGGTCGCTACCGTGCGAATGCCCGCCCAATGCGCCAGACGCAGCATGACGCAGGGACCTCGGCATGATAGTGAATCACGTCAGGCCTGGCCGCAATGGCTTTCAGCGTTGCGAAGAATGAGGAGGTCAGCGCCGCCAAACCTTTCGCTTCGAAAGTCGGCACTGGAACAACACGCACGCCGTTATATACAAAGGGCTTATTTGCGGAATGAACGTTTCCATCGAATTCGGCGCCCGCAACATTATGTCCCTTGCGATTGTATGCGATGACCTTATGCCCCTTTGCGGCCATACGCGTAGCTAGTTCATCTACAACGATCTCAATGCCGCCTTCACGCGAAGGAATGCGCTTATGGCCTATCATCGCGATATTAACCATCACCGGTCACCCCTTAGTTATTCAGAGTGCCGGAATCGTGCCACAAACGCTATGCAGGGCAGAGGATTGCACAGTCTGACCACTAACCAAACCGACGTAACGGCCGTTATCGGCTCTTTCTGCAATCAATCGACCTGTAGTCGGCACGCGAGTCCCGTCCTTTCCCTCCAAATGAACCCCGAATTGGTATCTCTCAAGAGCAACCCAAACCGCGCAGGAGTTACCCAATCCCGTTCATCACCTGCCAAGGTCGATTTTTGCATCCCCCTCAGACACACCCAGCCCCCGTCACCTACTTTGGGGGTATTCTTCACAGGTTTTCCATGAACGCTTTGCTTGCTCGTGACTTAAAAACTGTGTTTGAAATCTGATTCAGTCGGTTTTCCGGACGTTTCTGAATGAGCAGAAAGAGCCGATAACGGCCGTTATGTCGGGTTTGGCGGGAACGTCGTCCGTACTCCGCTTTCCGAGACCGTTACGGAGGTCCGTGGGATTTGAGCGAGTCGATCCGCATAGCAGTCGCAATGCACAAGCCGTACCGCACGCCCGACGACCCGGCGTACCTGCCGCTCCACGTCGGCGCGGCCCTTCACCCGGACGTGCTGCCCGGCATCCAGGGAGACGACGAGGGAGATAACATCTCGCGCCTCAACGCAAGCTATTCCGAACTGACGGCCCTGTACTGGATGTGGAAGAACTGCGACGCCGACTACAAAGGCCTCGTGCACTACCGCAGGCTGTTTGCGTCCCCCAGTCTCGCGAACCGACTGCGAAAAGACCGATTCGTTCGAATCGCATCCGGTAAGGAGATTAGGGAAGCGCTGAAAAAGACCGGCGCAGTCGTGCCCCGTAGTCGGAACTACTATATCGAGACGATGCGCTCGCACTATGCGCACACGCTCGATGGATCCCATCTGGACGTTATGAGGGACATCCTCATGTCGAAGGCTCCCGAATACGTTCCCATGTTCGACAGGTGCATGGCCTCGACCAGCGGTCACATGTTCAACATGCTCGTCATGCGCGCCGACCTGTTCGACGCGTACTGCGCATGGCTCTTCCCTCTGATCGACGAATTGGCTCCCAGATCGACGCCTCGGCATACACCCCATTCGAGAAACGTTATCCCGGCAGGTCAGCGAGCTCCTGCTGGACGTGTGGCTCAAAACAAACGGACAGGATGTCGTCGAATTGCCTCTTACCAGCCCGGAACCGACCGACTGGGGAAAAAAGGGCAAGGGCTTCCTCATGGCCAAGTTCGCCGGCAGGAAATACGCGAAGAGCTTCTGATTTATATCGGCAAATCAGAAAGGAATCAAAGATCCTTGTTCATTTTGTTTTTTATTATTTCAGTCTTCACTATATATTTGGACTATTTTGCCCACAAAGATATATCAAGTCCTGTGATCGTTTTCACCTCTTTATGGCTGTTCATATGTACCCTCGCATCATTACGACTCTATGGATTTACTGGTTATTCAGAAAAGACAATTGGCTATATTACCTGCGGCAGCGTGGCTTTTTCTTTAGGTGCCTTTTCTTCGACACTTGTAAACAAACAGACTACCAAGCAAACACGGTATGCCCACTTGCGCGGAAAAAATCTTCAAACGAGCGACGGCAATCAACAGCAGCTATGCTTCACATTTCTTGAAATAATATTAGCGCTAGCTTGCGTAGGTAGTGCACTATCTCTCTTTTACTCACTAAACGCATTCAGAAGCGGCGCTTCCTACATGGAAGTGCGTGGCAGTCGTTTAGGATACAATGACGAACAGGCATTTTCGAATCCAATTGTTGGATTGTTTGTCACTTACTTTTGTGGTCCAGCAATGACAGTGCTCATACCTATTGCAATCGTCTTCCTTTTCAAAAAACAGCACAAAAAATTTAGCCTCATTGTTTTTTTGTGCGCTCTTGCAGATGTTATTTCCAGTGGTGGTCGTATTCAAATAATATATATAGTCTCACAACTGATAGCGGCTTTTTTCTATTATAGAAAAACTATTTCCAGCAAAACAAAGAAAATCATAAAAAATGCTACAATTGTAGGAATTGTAATGCTATTTGTCCTAACATCACTTAGGACAAGTCAGAATTTCTTGCAGGCGATATATGCCTATTTTACATTACCTGTAGGTCTTTTTTCATATTACACCTCAATTGTTGATGTAAATAATTTTGAATCTTTTGGCGCGGCGACATTTTACCCCCTATTCTACGTTCTTGCGTCTGTTATCAGCTTTTTTGGAGCCAAAACGTCGTTTTTGGATAATTTAATCTATTACGTCGGATTACCACAAGAAACCTGGACGTCAACCTTATTTCCAACAGGATCCTACAATGCTTTCTGCTCCCTGTTTTATTTCTTTTATCTCGATTTTCGAATTATTGGAATAGTTCTTTTTTCATTGCTTTATGGCTTCATATCAGGATATGTATATAAAAAACAAAGAACTAGAACTAATGACACATGGTTCATATTCTACCTGCTTATATTGCGAACCATCGTAGGCTCTTTTATGATTTTCCAGCTTGGAAATACAAAATTCTTCGTAAGTCTTTTTATTTTTGGAATTGCGATTCTCCTTGGGAAAAAAGAGATAAAAGAAGAATCATGATGAAAGATAAATCACCCGTCAACATCGTGGTGCCGGTCTACAACGTCGCTGACCTGCTGTCCCGATGCGTTGACTCACTGCTCGCACAGACATACGAGGATGTACGAATCGTCCTGGTCGACGACGGGTCCACAGACGACTGCCCCGCAATATGCGACCGATACGCAGAACAAGACCCGCGCGTCACCAGTCTCCATAGGACGAATGGCGGGCTCTCAGCTGCCCGTAACACGGGAATCGACCACGTGTTCTCAATCGAAGAACCCTCGCGCGGACGATACATAGCGTTCGTGGACTCCGACGACTGGGTCGAGCCCGGATACGTCGAGTCCATGCTCGAGACGCTGGAGGAGTCCGGCGCGGACGCGGCGCAGTGCGGCCATTTCATCTCCTACGCGCCGGACAACGAGGACGACAAGACCCCGCCCACACGCGCACCGACGCTCCGACCGCTGCGCAAGCAGTTGACGAGCCTGTGTCGCAACGGCCTGTGGGACGTGACCGCATGGAATAAGCTGTACCGGCTCGACCTGTTCAGGCAGATACGGTATCCGGAGGGGCTCTTGTATGAGGACACCGCCACTACATACCTAATCACACAGGAATGCGACAGGGTCGCGGCGGACATGACGCCCCAATACCACTACGCGCAGCGCTACACGTCCATCGCGAACGGCACCACCTGGAAGGACAGCAAGCTGGACCTCGTGCTCGCCGGCGACCGGATGGCCGCATGGGTGTGCGAGCACTATCCCGACCTTAAAACGGCCGCAGCTGAGAAGCGGGCGTACGTGCGTCTCTCCACGCTTTCCCAGATGGTCAACACTGGTCATCATGACAAGGACCTCGCGCGCAGCTGCGCCGAGAGGTCCTCCCGCTCGCACCAACCGTGCTGTGCGACCGCAGGGCGTCGAAACGCGACAAGCTCGGCATTCTCGCCCTGCTTCCCGGCTTCTGGTGCTATCGCGCCATCTGGAGTCGCTACTACGAGGCCAAACGAAACAGGACCGTGGCCGGTCCGACCGGGACACCCGACACGACAGGAAAGGAACAATCATGACAACAGCGGCGGTGATCACGCTCCATCAAGTCGACAACTACGGCACACAGCTTCAGGCATACGCCACGCAGGAGAAGCTGAAGCAGTATTTCGACAACGTCGTTCTCATCGACTATCGACGTCCCGATACGTATGGCAAAGGCCTGGTCGACTCCTTCGCCAAAGGCAATCCGGTAAAGGCCCTGGCGTTCCTGCAACCTACTTGCTATGGAAGAAAGTGTTCGACGGCTTCCGCAGCAAATATCTGAACCTCACGGAAAAGACGTATCTCAGCGAATCGGATTTCAAAAACTTCAACGATTTCGCTGACGTGTACGTTTCCGGCAGTGACCAAGTGTGGAATTTCGGATGGAACAAGGGAGTTATTCCATGCTTCTATCTAGACTTTGCCCCTGACGGGAAACCCAAGTACGCATATGCGTCCAGCTTCGGCCGAAGCCATCTCGACGAGAACGAAGTCAACCAGTCGAAGAAGTACATTGATCGTTTCGACATGATCTCCGTACGAGAACAGAGCGGCGTTGATATCCTAAACGATCAGTACGGATACCACAACGCTGTGCAAATCGTCGACCCCACGCTGGCGATGCCGGCATCGTTCTGGCGTTCCATCGCCACGAAACCGCGGGTTAAAGGCGACTACATCCTTATCTACAACCTGAACCGCAGCAAAGAGTTCGACGGATACGCGGATGAACTGTCACGCAGAACAGGCCTGCCTATCTACCGATTCTGCACCCGCGTGGACCAAGTATTCCGAAACGGTAAAAGCCTCGTAGTGCCTGAAATCCTCGATTTCGTTTCCCTTGTAGACAACGCGAAATACGTGCTGACTGACTCATTCCACGCGACCGCATTCTCCATGAACATGGAACCGAGCCAATTTGCATCTACCCGGGCCAGTATTCCGGAAGGCTTTCCGAGTTCCTGAAGCTCGTGGACTCCGAGCAGCGCCATGTGGACGGATATGACGACTTCGACGTGATTAATCGGCATGTGGACTTCGCCAAGGTCGAACGAATACTCGACGCAGAGCGCACGAGAGTCGACGAATACCTCACCAACATGCAGCAAGCAGTACTCGCAAACAAACAATGATTATTCATCACTCGCACTTAATTGGAGGATTCAAATGAGTGAGAAGCTCAGGGCAGTGTTTCACGCGTGCGTCCCGCGTCGTATAGCGTCAGCAATACGAAATCTACGGCAAACGCTTCATCTTTACAAAGACTCCATTCTTCAGGCACATCGATATAACCGAAACTACTCCCGTGTTGCCTCTACCGAGCTCACACAGTTGGAAACACGAATCATGTTCCTGAGCCATCAGATAGAAAAAGGACTCAGCCATAACGATTTTCGATATGGCTTTGGACGCAAAGTGTTTCTCGAACTTCCAGCCATGCTCAAGAGCTTAGAGCTAGCCGACAGCAACTATGAGGAAAACACCGTATTTCAAGAGTCGATGTCAGCACTACACGAGTACATGGAACGCCATATTCGCGCGGGCAAGGATATCTCATGGCAAAAAAGTCTTTTCACCAACGAGCAATGGAATCATATTAAGTCCGCAGATCCATCACGCGGAGGAAGCATCGTCATCCGACGGTCAACAAAAGCTAATAACTCGCTCCTACCTTACGCTCAACTTAATGAACACCGTCATTCGGTACGAGAGTTTTCCGATGAGCCAGTAGATGTTAATCTCATCGAGCAAGCCACTGACATGGCTATGAGGACACCGTCCGTCTGCAACAGACAACCAACTCGAGTTCATCTGATCCTAAACCCTGAAATCATCACTAAGGCTTTGGCTATCCAAGGAGGAGTGGGAGGATATGCGGCACCCCCTGCCCTTATTCTCATTACTTCCGACCTGCGATCGTTCATCACATCCTATGAACGGAATGAGGGGTTCACTGACGGCGGACTTTTTGGTATGTCCCTTCTTTTGTCGCTTGAATCCTTAGGACTTGCTTCCTGCCCTCTGAACACCATGTTCACGGCAAAAGCAGATAAGGATACCCGCAAACTTCTGAATCTCCCTGATAACGAAGTGCCAGTCATGTATATTGAGGTCGGTAACTTCCTTGAGGAAACTCGCACATGCGCATCTGTTCGTTATACAGGAAATCAAATCACGACAGTCATCAAATAGGAACTGCTGATTTCTTATGCACGAATCTAAAACATTAGCTAGATGAGTTAACCGAAAGACAATGAAGGCTACGAATAACAAATCACATTCGCGTATTTTTAAGAATGCGTTGTTCCTATACGCGCTCACGTTTTCAAACTATCTGATCGGACTATTACTCCTGCCGTACCTGTCACGCGTGCTCAGCGTGGAGAAGTTCGGCGTGATCGGATTCGCGACGTCGTTCTGCCTGGTGTTCCAGATGGTGGTGGAGTACGGCTTCCAGCTGTCGACCACCGCGACCATCTCCGTGCATCGCGTTGACAAGACAAAAATGTCCCGAATCATCTCGACAATGACGTACACCAAGCTACTGCTGGCGTGCGTAGCTTCGGCCGTGTTCCTGGCATGCGCGATGTTCGTGGACATGCTCCGCGGCCATTTCGTGATCATACTGCTGTTCTTCGTGGACTCGATCGCCAAAGCACTGCTTCCGGACGCCTACTTCAGAGGCATCGAACGCATGAAGGACATTACCATCCGCGCGGTGTCCGCAAAATCCGGAATCCTGGTGGCGACGCTGTTGTTCGTGAAGGGCGACGACACCCTGATCATCTATCCCGTCTCGATGATCGTATTCGATACCATCGCGCTCCTGTGGGCGTTCTCCCTGCTCAAACGCGACGGTTTGAAGGCGACCGGCACCACCATGAGGGAAATGCTGGAAGCGTTGAAAGACAGCTTCTGGTTCTTCATATCCCGCATATCCGTGAGCATCAACGGATCATTGGGATCCATCTTCCTTGGCATGCGCTACAGCCCCGAATCCGTGGAGATGGGCCTGTACTCCGGCGCGACCAAGCTGTCGTCCGCCGGAGAGCAGATGATTCCGCCGCTCGGCGACGCACTCTACCCGTCGATGGTCAACAAGAAGGACTATAGGCTGTTCTACCGCATAGTGTTGCGGGGCGGCATCCTTTGGTTCCTCGCGTGCGGCTGGTGGAAGTGCTGGCGACGCCGTTGTGCGTGCTGATTCTCGGCGGACAGTACGCCAGCGCTGGCGGGTTCCTGCGGATACTGATGGTCGGCGTGTTCTTCGGATATTTCAGTTTCATGTTCGGCTATCCAGCGCTCTCGCCGATCGGGAAGGCGACCTGGGCGAACGCGGCGATTATGGTCAGCGCGATTGTGAATCTTACGGCCTGCGCGGTTCTGTGGCTGACCGGGAACATCACACCGCTGACGGTGTGTGTGGTGTTCTCCAGCACCAACATCACGACCTTCATCGTGCGCTTCGGCGCATTCATGAAATTCAGGAACTTAGCGGAACAGGATGCGGAATGAGTGGTTCCAAGCGTATCGAGTGGATCGACGTGGCCAAGGGTGTCGGCATCGTACTGGTCAGTTTCGGCCATCTCAGGAACGGTGACGGCGAAAGCGTGTGACTGCCCGCATTGGACGTGCCCATCGACGCGATATACCTGTTCCATATGCCCTTGTTCTTCCTACTGGGGGGCTCACGTTCAGTAGGAGGGGCGGGTTCAAGGCGTTCCTGGCGCGCAAGGCCAAGACGTTGCTGGTGCCGTATTACGTGTTCTCCCTGTACTTCCTCGCGAAACCGTTCGCGATACTGCTCATACCATCCATGCGCGCGACCTTCCAGACAAGCCACGACTACGGTATTACGCACCAGTTCCTCGACGTGCTCATCATGGGCAATGGACTGTGGTTCCTCATGGCGTTCTTCGTGGGCGAATGCCTGATGTACGGGCTGACCAGCCTGACCGATGACGGACGCGTGCTTGCCGCTATTGGAATGGCGTTCGTCATCCTGTGACATTCGTCTCGTCCCAGACCGGATGGCCTGCACTACCCTTCCAGATTGCGGCCGGGGTCAAGGCAGCTGGCTACATGTGCGTCGGATACGTGCTGAAGGAATGGCTCAAAGCCATTCGCGCGGGAGAGCGGGCGTATCGTCAGCTTGCGCGGCCGTAGTGTTCCTGACGTTGGCGGTACCGGCCGTGGTCGGAATCGTACCGGATGGTCCGGCGCTGCTGGCCGCATCGGTCGCGGCGGCATTCCTTGGCACGTTCGCGTCATCCGGCTGTGCATCGTGGTGGGGTCATGCCAGATGCTGGCCTATATCGGCCGCTACAGCCTCGTCTATTACGCGCTGAACGCATTGACACTCAATCTCGTGAAGATCGGGCTTTTCCGCGTCATCGGCATTGACGTGGCGTCCACACCGTGGTTTTCACAGCTTCTCGCGGGCCTCGCGGCCACCGCCCTTGCGCTCGTGATACTTACCATCGCGAACCTTTTCGTACAACGCTGGATGTGGTGGTCCATAGGCAAAAAGCGCCCATAAACCCGGTAGTGCCCGAAAGGTTGCGCACTTTTGGTCATGGCCGTCCAGGGAACGATGACCAGCTCGCTTCCTCCAGCGTGCCGCCAAGCCGGAACATGTCGGGGTTCCGGTGCACGATACGTCTTCCGGCCGCCGGAACGCTCGTATCTAGACGCCCTGACAAGCTCACCGGCCTCCGTGTCGAGCATCGCGTTGAGTGTCTCGGTGACCTTCTGCGTGACGAGCCGGTCGAGCCAGATCCCGGGCATGTGCCGGTCGATCCGCACGGTGTTCTCGGGCATGGTTCCGTCTCCTGGTTTCCAATCGCGGTTTTTCGTTTTGGCGAATGAAAGAACCGTACGCAGGACGCGGGGCCATGCTTTTCACGTCAGGATCAAAAACCCAAAGCGCGCAAAGAATTCGGACGTTATCTGTATTCATCCCCGAACTACGTTATTTACAATTCAATTCAGCTTCAGGAATCAACGAAATCAAATCCAAGACACTCCACTCACCTAACCACCCACAACAAGAAATTCATCAGTCTATTCACCAATTAGAAGGATGCAACACTGCAAGAGCAACACTCCGATCATCGGATTGAAGAAATTCGGATCCGATGATCGGAGTGTGGTTTCATGTCTGCATTACTAGCGTTTTGCGTCTATACAGCTCAAGAAAAGGGCGGAAAATACTAGTTGTGCAGACGCGACGACTGCAGATGGACCGTTGCGTATGTGCAGATTGCGGAAGCGATCACCAGCAGCAGCGAGATGATGGCGAGCGCCTGGACTGCGGATCCGGAGCGAGGCATTTCCGGCTTCTCTGGCTTTTCTGGATTGCTGGGTTTGCCAGGTTCTTCTGGCTCTTCTGGCTCGGCGACGGCTTTGATGGTTACCGTCACTTGGGCGCTTATGCCATCGTGGTCGGAAGTGCGCAATTGCATACCTGCTCCCCCACTCGCATTGGCACTGCCACGCGAGGAAGCTCCATTCGGCATTCCGGAAGAACGGGCCGCGTTTGCGTCCGTAAAGTCATCATCCGACGTGTTGCGCACGGCGGTGATGGTGATGTTCTGGCTCACGGCTTCGAAAGCCTTCCTCTTTCCAACAGCCTGTATTGCGCTATCGATCTGATCGTTCAACGCCTGCAACTGGTCACTATCCACCACAAGAAGATAGTCGGCGATGCCGTTCAGTTGTGTTTCCGTCAGCTTTAGTAGGTCATCGGCGCTCAGCTGCTGAAGGCCGCTCGCGGGATCCAATTCCACCGAAGTCTGCTTGCTGGAGATCGCCAGATCGCCGACATGGAACATTCCGTCACCCGTACCGTCACCGCTAGTGCCGCCTGGAATCAGCCAAGCGAGTCAGCCAAGTACGGCGCAAGATTCGACAAGTCGGAGAACGAGCCGCTCAACAAGGCGAGCGTGTTCAGTCCAGCTGGAATCATGCCCCGGTATTCGCCACCGCGAACGGTCACATAACCAAGATTTTTAGCGTCATCCAGCAGGTTGAAAAGCGTCGGCGCGGTGAATGTTCCGCCCAAAAAACTGCCTTGCGCGGAAGTCTCATCCGTTTCGGCAAACCGCATCAACGTTGCATCCGAGGTGAACGTGCCACCCTCCACGTGCAATGCGCCACGGCAATCGACCGCAGGCTGTGTTCCGCCCGCAACCGTTCCCGGGCCGACAATGGTGAGCTGCATGTTCGCAGGCACAGTGATCGTAGCAAACCCAGCAGCTCCACCGGATTCAGTGGCTTGCAGCGTATGCCCGTTCAGGTCAAACGTTACGTTTCGTACGCCTTTCGGTGGCGTAATCGTAACGCTTTCCGTCACGTCGGCTAGCAATGTGACCGTCGTGTTCTTCAACGTTGTTCGACCGATCGCCTCCTGTACGCTCGCGTAGGTTGCGTTGCCACTTGCGCGACCGCCTGAGATTCGGCGGCATCGGCAACTGCATCGGCAGAGAACAGCAGCGTTCCGAACAGCGACGCGATCGCGAAAACAGCGGTCAGCACCACCGAAACCAAATACTTGCCTTGCGTTCGCGGGCACACATTCACCCGCTTCCCATGACTACGCATGATTATTTCCTTTTATAGGTTCTATTACATATTTCAATCCGCACCGAAGTGCGTGGGACCACCCTCAGCTGTGAGGGATAACGTTACAGAAATCATGGCGCCACATTACAATAATTATCTCATAATACGCAAAGGAAAGCAAATCATCTATTTTGAAAATCCAAATCTCATATGAGATATATCAAAATACAATCCTTAACTATGGTTGATTTGATTACATAAGTTGAATCTATTTCACATGAGTATCACAATATTCCCCATAAAAATAAAACCATCATATAAACTGCAAAAATACGCATGACAAATAATTGTTTCTCATCAAGAGACAAGTGACCATAGACAAACAAGTGAGGCTGCAACCGAACAAACCCCACCACACAAAACACATCCCCCGCCTACGCAAGTCGGGAAAACAAAAGAGCGCTCCGGGAGGGAGCGCTCTGATTTGCACGACGATTCGTGCGAAAAGTACTGCGGAATTTAGTAGGATCCGGTGCCGCGGAAGACCACGAGCACGGTTTTTGCGAGAATCGCAAGATCGCCTGCAATGGACCAATTTTCGATATAGGAAACGTCCAAATATTCGCTCTGCTCCTGCGAAAGATCCGAACGGCCGGAAACCTGCCACGGACCGGTAATACCAGGCTTAACCAGCAGTCGCGCGGAATAAAGGGAACCATAGCGGGCAACCTCTTCCGGCAAAGCCGGGCGAGGACCAACCAAAGACATGTCGCCCTTCAAAACGTTGAAGAACTGTGGGAATTCATCCAACGAAGTCTTACGAATAAAACGACCGACCTTCGTAATTCTCGGATCATCCTTCATTTTGAAGATGAAACGATCGGTCTGTCCATTTTCTTCGGCAAGTTTCTTCTTCAATTCTTCCGCATTGGTGACCATGGAACGGAATTTATACATGGTAAATGGCTTGCCATGCAAACCGATACGCTGCTGCGAGAAGAAAATCGGACCACCGTCATCAAGCTTGATGGCGATCGCCGTGCCCAGCATCAGCGGCGAGGAAATCAGCAGCGCGAAAGCCGAACCGACGATATCCAGCAGGCGTTTAATCACGTACGTCGTATTCGTATACTGCGGCAAACTTGCCAGCAATACCGGCTGTTCGGCCGTATTACGCAAGTACAGGCGGTGGCCGCTCACGTCAGCCAAGGAAACAGCCAACGCAAGCTCCATGCCAAGCGACTCGACCGCAAGCGAATGCCATGCAGCATTTCGGAATCACGGGACAGCACGTCGGCAACATACACTTCCTGCGCACCCAAGCTTTCGCACGTACGCGGGAAAGCGGCATTGAACGGAATCACCTTCAGCTTGTCGGCACCTTCAATGGAAGGATCAGGCTCGAACGACGTGACCACATAAGCGTCTTTCTCATTGTCGTCAGCTTCGATCGGACACACGGCAATCGGCGAATACCCCAAATTGGAGTAGTCCCGCATGGTGCGCAACGCACAATTGATACCGTCGGAAGAACCAATCACCACGGTCTTATACTTACAGGCGCCCTTCTGACGGCTGCGATGCTGCCACTGACGCATCTGCCAACGGGCGATGACTTCTAGGAAGAATGCAATGATCGGGGCGACGATAAGCGCGGTTCTCGGCAAGGAAAGATTGAAAATAAAAGCAAGCGAGCAGTAAGTGATGATGGTGAGCAGCGACGCGTTGATGATTTTCGCATACAGCTCGTAGCCTTCCGCCATCACATGACGATGATACGTTCCGGCAAAGGTGAGGCTCAACACCCAGATGAGGCTGAAGCAGATGAGGAACAGCCAGAACGGCATGGCCCCCTTGATGGCATTATATGCGGCATCGTTGGCCCAAAGACTGATGGATAGCGAAATCAGCATGACCGCAAGATCGACCATCACCAAGCAGACGACAAAAGAATAACGCCATGCGGGCACAACCTGATTCCGCCTGCCCTTGCGCTTTCCATCTTCACCAACGGAAAATGGCGTGTTCGAAAACATCATCGGCTCAAACTGAGGGCTGTTGTCTTGAGACTGATGTCGCTCCTGCTTCTGATCCTGGTGACGAGAGTTAGAAGAGACGATATGGATTTCCTGGGTTCTCACTACTTGATCCGAACCCTGCTCAGAGCTGCGGAAACCGCCTTGCATGACTCCTCCCTCTACTAACTACCCCCACCCGAAAAGAAGGGGGCTTCCCTCCATGAAGAGATAGTATCATAAGCCCTGTTAACAGAGTAGATCTCCAACTCGCTTTTGCGGTTAAACGACTATTGGAAACTTGCTTTTGACGCGATACCGCGAAACGCGCGGCAAGAACGGATGAAAAGTTGGCGTCCGTTCCGTGAACGTGAGGCTACATGCGCATATACCCACATATTCCCCCATACTCCCCTGTTGCAAGATGGCTTGTCTAGAGCCGCTTGCTTAGCTGCTTAGGTTGCCTACGGAACTGTCTAGCGGCCTTCGATCAGCGGGGTCTGGCGGAGGGTGAGCGGCTCATCCGTATCTGGAGCGGACTGCACATGCACGGTGATCTCATAGGATTCGCCGGGCTGCAAGGTCACATCGCCCACGCCCACGGTCAGGCCATTATGCAAAGTCACACCCTTGTAATCGTCGGCATTCTGAAATTCCCAATCCACCAAACGACCGTTCGCAGGCGCGTAAATGAACAATGCCGTCTTGATCTGGCCTTTCGGAACGATATTTCCGGCACCGGTCACATAGTCAGCTTCGGAAGCCGCTTCTTCCGCCGTCATGGTGTTCTGCAACTTGATATGCACCGTATACTGGTTCGCGCCGTTTCGCGCGACCTTCTGGAATTCAGTGGTCACTTCGCGATGCAAATACCAGTCCATTTTCGACTCGGTTTCGTCGGAAATATACACGCCGACCTGCGGTTTCGCACCTTCCGTAATCAATTTGCCGGAAATAGCGGAATCGGCAATCAGATTCTGCTCATCCTCATGCGCGCTCCACACCATCACATGCCCCTGCTCAACAGACGTGGCAAGCGCCTTGACATACGATTTGAAATTGCCCGCATTCTGCATGATATGGTCGAACGCGGCCTGCGCGGCAACCGCGAAATACTCGTCCGTCTCCTGCGGAGCCATGCGCGCATACACGTCATGCAGCAGCGTTTGGGCAGTATTCGCACCATCCAACGTCGAACCGTCAGGCATGGCAACGCCACCGGTCACCGCCAACATGTTCTGCAGGAACAGCGGATCAATGGCGATCACGCCATCAACCGCAACGCCATACTGGCGAGCCCACATGGCGCTCACAATCTCGCCAGTACGCGGAAAATCAGGCGTGAAATTCACGTCGCGAACATCCTTGCCAAGCTTGTCGGTGAACAGCAAACGTTCCTCGGCAGTCAAATCCACAACCGGCTCGTCGGCATTCTGAATTTCCGAATCGGAAACGAACGGCCGCAAGCTCACGTGACCACCCTGCACCGTGGCCAGGCCAAGCGATCCCGTAAGGCCGCCGGAAGGACGCGCCTCCGCATTCGTTTGCGCAAGGATCAGATAATTGCGCGGAGCATCATTCGCATGGCTTTCCGTACCCAACATGCTTGGCAACACCTGCACGATGGAATTCAAGGAATGCACCATGCCGTCAAGTTTTTCGCAATACGTTTCCGCGGTTTTCAGGGCGTCCGCGATCTGCGCGATATGCGGGGTTTTCATGGCTTTCACGGTTTTCACTTCCCGCGTGGCCTTGTCGATCGTATCGTCCGCGATTTGGAGCGGCTGCTGAGACGCTTCCAATCCGGAAATTTCGATCGTGCCGTTTTCCACGTGAATACTGTTCAGATCAACATTTTCGGCGACTTTCACCAGTTGCGGCAACGCCTGCGACGAAATATTCTCCATGGCGGCCACCGTGTGCGTACGGCGGAAATGTCATCGCCCACATACGGCACGACCGACGCACCTGCCACAGCGGCGAAGAGGTTTGCTTGTAGGCCTTGCTTACGTGATCGGAGAACGCGGTTGTCTGCTCCTCAAGCTTGGACGTGTCCGCTTCGGAGATGGTCTGCT
>ENA-OQDD01000154-OQDD01000154.1-human-gut-metagenome-genome-assembly--contig:-NODE-154-length-27810-cov-1.653975_pt1 | contig 27810 bp, 35 predicted proteins | sample MGYA00242507_ERZ504598 | MGnify/ENA primary metagenome ERZ504598 (study PRJEB26092, sample SAMD00036318) | human gut metagenome | host: Homo sapiens | study: EMG produced TPA metagenomics assembly of...
ATTCCCTAATAGCGATAGGGAAGATGCACGGATCTCGAAAGAACGTATCATGGAATTAACAAAAGATTGCAGTCTGTATCCCGGTCATGGAAACATTTATGAGTAAATTATCCCGATATCAGGAAAAGATTTATAAAGCCGTTTCCTTTCTTTTTATTCCCCACTATGTGAGGAATCCGGAGTCTGATCATTAAATAATCACATATATATTTATGGATAAAACTATTTATCTCTGCCTTGCCCATATGAGCGAGGAGGGTATTGAACAGAAATATGTAAAAGAAGCCTTCGATACGACTGGGTGGTTCCTCTTGGTCCTAATGTGAATGCTTTTGAAGAGGATTTGAAACGTTTTGTAGGCGAAGGCAAGGAAGTGGTGGCACTTTCGGCCGGTACGGCGGCAGTACATTTGGCTCTGTTGGCTTGCGGAGTGGGACAGGGTGACGAAGTGATTGTACAAAGCTTCACATTCTGTGCGTCTTCGCATCCGGTCACTTATCTGGGGGCTGTTCCGGTATTTGTGGATTCTGAGAAAGAAACTTGGAACATGTCTCCGGAACTGTTGGAAGAAGCCATCAAGACCGCATTGCCAAGACTGGAAAAAGCCAAAAGCTATTGTTCCTGTGGCATTGTACGGCATGCCCTATGACTGTACACGTATCATGGAGATAGCCGATAGGTATGCTATTCCAGTGGTGGAAGATGCTGCCGAAGGTTTTGGCTCCCGTTTTAAGGGACAGGTACTGGGGACGTTCGGCAAGTTCGGGGTGCTGAGCTTTAACGGTAACAAGATGATTACTACCAGTGGCGGTGGTGCGTTGATTTGTAAAGATGCCGAAAGCAAGAATCAAATCATGTGGTATGCCACGCAGGCTCGTGAGGCTTATCCTTATTACCAGCATGAGGCGATAGGTATAACTATCGCATGAGTAATATATGTGCAGGTATTGGTCGTGGTCAAATGACCGTTGCCGATAAGCATATTGCACATCACCGACATGTGCAGGCTCTCTATAAGGAACTGCTTAAGGATGTGGAGGGGGTATTGCTGCATGAAGCTCCTTCGGCTGATTATGACTCTAATTTCTGGCTTTGTACAATCACTCTGGATTCTTCACTTCGCATCAAAGGGCAGGAAAATGCTTATAAGGATGTTGTCAGGACTGCCGTAGGTGGTGCTGCAGGTGTGATTCATGCCGTAGATTGTGCTACAACAGATTGCCAGCCAACGAGAATGTGGAGGCTTTGCGTGCTTTTATGCTTGGCAAAAAATAGAGGCACGTCCGGTTTGGAAACCGATGCACAAGCAGCCGGTCTATAAGGATGCTCCGGCTTATATCAATGGGGTATCCGAAGCTATTTTTAAAATCGGTATGTGCCTTCCTGCCGGGCCGTGGGTGACTGATGAAGATGTATATTATATCGTGGAGTGTATAAAAGAGGCCATAGTAAAATAATAGATGAAAATACTGCTTTTTTAACTACGACCTTGACAACGCTGTCGGTTGCCAATACGTTTGTCAATGCGGATTTCATCTATACCGTTGTCTGTTCCGTTCTAGTCTTCTGCTTCTTCAATTTCTGCAAGCGTGCCAAATATTCACCGCCTGATGCTTCATGAGAATATCGGACTACCGCATCGCAAACATCTTATCAGATTATGGCGAATGAGCTGAAGATTCCCCATGTCATAGTATCTTCGACCTATATGGCAGTACAGGCAATCATCATCGTAGGATATCTTGATTAAGTTGGCTTGCCTAATCTGTCAGCTTGTAAATCAATACTTTATGAACTTATCTCAGAAAACAGCTTCAGCGAGGCTGTTTTCTTTGTTTACAGGCAAATATATCCTCACCTTTGCATTGTTGATCAACAAAACGAGATTAAAAACCATGTTGAATTAAAAATGTAAAAAGGAGAAAGAAACTATGCCTTTATTTTATTATGCAAGACAGTCGTCTCTGGCGACAAAAGAGGGTGCCAAACTTTGGCATCTGAGTTTGAAGAAAGTGGGAAGAGCCGTGGATGCACAACAGCTGGCTGAGGTGATTGCCGAGAAGTCTTCCCTGACTCCGGGTGACGTACATAATGTAATCCGTACCTGATGACGGTAATGAGGAGCCAGTTGCTGAACAGCCGTACGGTGCGTCTGGATGGCTTAGGCACATTCACCATGAAGGCCCGTACGCGAGGTAAAGGAGTGGTCAAATTTGAAGACGTGAATCCCAATCAGGTGACTGCTCTACGCTGCCAGTTTACTCCGGAATATACGCGCCCGGCTGCCATCGGCACTACGCGTGCCCTGCTCCAGGGTGTGGAGTTTGAGAAATGGACGGGAGTGGTGACTGACGGTAAGGATGATGCCGGTGATGGTGGTAATTCCGGTGGCGGTTCCGACGGTGACCAGGGAGAGAACCCGTTAGGATAAGATGTATTTACTAATTTTGAAAGATTAAACTATGAAAAGAACGTTTGGGACAAGATTTTGAAGGTAGTGATAGCTGTTGCTTCCGCCATATTGGGAGCTTTAGGCGCCAATGCAATGAATGTATAAATTGTAGATTTATATAGAATATTAGGAGAAAGGCGGTGAAGGAAAAGCACTTCATCGCCTTTTTGTTATTTTCTTCATTTATAATTCCCTGCCAACCAAAAAATCTTATTACCTTTGCAAGTCACTTTTGGAAACAATAAAAATATAATGATATGAATATCTCTTATAATTGGTTGAAAGAGTATGTCGATTTCGATTTGACACCGGATGAAGTTGCTGCGGCACTGACCTCCATCGGACTGGAAACGGGAAGTGTGGAAGAGGTGCAAACCATTAAAGGCGGACTGGAAGGACTGGTCATCGGCGAAGTGCTGACATGCGAAGCTCATCCTAACTCAGACCATATGCACATCACTACGGTGAACCTGGGACAAGGTGAACCCGTGCAGATTGTATGCGGCGCTCCGAATGTAGCTGCCGGACAGAAAGTGGTAGTAGCCACGTTGGGTACAAAACTGTATGACGGTGACGAATGCTTTACCATCAAGAAATCAAAACTTCGTGGCGTGGAATCTGTCGGCATGATTTGTGCTGAGGATGAAATCGGTATCGGTACAGACCACGCGGGCATCATCGTACTGCCGGAGACAGCTGTTCCGGGTACGCTTGCCAAGGACTACTATAACATCAAGAGCGATTACGTGCTGGAAGTGGACATCACTCCCAACCGTGCCGATGCTTGCTCACATTATGGGGTGGCACGTGACTTGTATGCCTACTTGATACAGAACGGTAAGCCGGCTACTTTAAAGAAACCTTCGGTAGACGCTTTTGCGGTAGAAAATCACGATTTGGATATTAAAGTAACTGTAGAGAACAGCGAGGCATGTCCCCGATATGCCGGCGTTACGGTGAAAGGGGTTACAGTGAAAGAAAGCCCCGAATGGTTGCAGAACAAGTTGCGTATTATCGGTCTGCGTCCTATCAATAATGTGGTGGATATTACCAACTATATAGTCCATGCTTTCGGCCAGCCGCTGCACTGCTTCGATGCAGATAAGATTAAAGGCGGTGAGGTGATTGTAAAGACCATGCCGGAAGGTACTCCGTTTGTAACTCTTGATGGCGTGGAGCGTAAATTGAACGAACGCGACTGATGATTTGCAACAAGGAAGAGGCGATGTGTATTGCCGGTGTGTTCGGCGGTCTGGATTCCGGTTCTACGGAAACCACCAAGGATGTGTTCCTTGAAAGTGCCTACTTTCCATCCCACATGGGTGCGCAAGACAGCCCGTCGTCATGGATTGAACACAGATGCTTCTTTCCGTTTTGAAAGAGGTATTGACCCGAATGCCACTATTTACTGCCTGAAGCTGGCTGCTTTGATGGTAAAGGAACTTGCCGGAGGTACCATTTCTTCTGAAATAAAAGATGTGTGCGCCGCTCCTGCCAAGGATTTCCGTGTGAACTTGCCTATGAGAAAGTGAACTCACTGATTGGCAAAGTTATTCCGGTGGATACCATCAAGAGCATCGTGACAAGTCTGGAAATGAAGATTGTAGACGAGACAGCCGAAGGGCTTACACTGGATGTTCCTCCTTACCGTGTGGACGTGCAGCGCGATTGCGATGTAATAGAGGATATCCTGCGTATCTACGGATATAATAATGTGGAGATTCCGACTACCTTGAAGTCTTGTCTGACTACCAAGGGTGAATATGATAAATCCAACAAACTGCAGAACCTGGTTGCCGAGCAGCTGGTGGGCTGTGGTTTTAATGAGATTCTGAACAACTCGTTGACCCGTGCCGCTTACTATGACAACCTGGAGTCTTATCCGTCAAAGAATCTGGTAATGTTGCTGAATCCGTTGAGTGCAGACTTGAATGCCATGCGTCAGACACTGCTTTTCGGTGGATTGGAAAGCATCTCGCACAACGCCAACCGTAAGAATGCAGACCTGAAATTCTTTGAATTCGGTAATTGTTATCACTTCAACAGAGGAAAAGAAGAATCCGGAGAAAGTGCTTGCCGCTTATTCCGAAGACTATCTATCTTGGTTTGTGGGTGACTGGCAAGAGGGTGACCAACTCATTGGGTCATCCGGATGAGAACAGCTCGGTATATGAGCTGAAGGCATACGTTGAGAATGTCTTTGCCAGATTGGGGCTGCACATGCATGATTTGGTTGTCGGCAATCTGACTGATGACATCTATGCTGCCGGTTTATCTGTACAGACAAGGGGTGGAAAGCGGTTGGCTACTTTCGGTATTGTAACAAAGAAGCTGCTGAAGGCATTCGATATTGACAACGAGGTTTACTATGCCGATTTCAACTGGAAAGAATTGCTGAAGGCTATCCGCAATGTGAAGGTGAGCTATACGGAAATCTCCAAGTTCCTGCCGTGAAACGCGACTTGGCGTTACTGCTCGACAAGAAAGTGCAGTTTGCGGAAATCGAGAAGATTGCCTACGAGACGGAGAAAAAGCTGCTGAAGGAGGTTTCTCTCTTCGACGTTTACGAGGGTAAGAATCTGGAAGTCGGTAAGAAGAGTTACGCGGTGAGCTTCCTGCTGCAGGATGAGAATGCCACGTTGAACGATAAGCAGATTGACAAGATTATGTCCAAACTAGTGAAGAACCTGGAGGACAAGTTGAATGCCAAGCTGCGTTGATTCATTATTCAGAATTTATAATTCATAATTTAAAATACAGTTCCAATGGGAAGAGCGTTTGAATATAGAAAAGCTGCCAAATTGAAAAGATGGGGTCACATGGCAAAGACCTTTACAAGACTGGGTAAACAAATTGCTATTGCGGTGAAGGCCGGTGGTCCGGAGCCGGAAAACAACCCGACACTGCGTTCGGTTATCGCTACTTGTAAGCGTGAAAACATGCCGAAGGATAATATTGAACGTGCTATCAAAAATGCGATGGGTAAGGACCAGAGCGACTATAAGGGTATGACTTATGAAGGATACGGTCCTCACGGTGTAGCTGTTTTTGTGGATACGCTGACTGATAATACTACCCGTACAGTAGCCGATGTGCGTTCCGTGTTCAACAAGTTCGGCGGTAACTTGGGAACAATGGGTTCACTGGCTTTCTTGTTTGACCACAAGTGCGTGTTCACTTTCAAGAAGAAAGACGGTATCGATATGGAAGAACTCATTCTTGACTTGATAGACTATGACGTAGAGGAAGACTACGAAGAGGATGAAGAAGAAGGTACTATCACTATTTATGGTGATCCGAAAAGCTATGCAGCTATCCAGAAACATTTGGAAGAGTGCGGTTTTGAAGATGTCGGCGGTGAGTTTACCTATATCCCGAACGATATGAAGGATGTGACTCCCGAGCAACGTGAAACCATCGACAAGATGATAGAGCGTCTCGAAGAGTTTGATGATGTACAGACGGTTTATACTAACATGAAACCGGAAGAAGGCGGAGAATAATGACATATACATACAAGACGCAAGGTACGTGTAGCAGTAACATCGAACTGAATGTGGAAGATGGTATTGTGAAAGAAGTGGCATTTTGGGGTGGATGTAATGGAAACCTGCAAGGACTTTCACGTTTGGTGAAAGGCATGCCGGTAGATGCGGTGATTGCCCGTTTGGAAGGAATTCGCTGCGGAAGACGTTCCACTTCCTGCCCCGACCAATTGTGCAAGGCATTGCACGAGATGGGGTATTGAGCCTACTGCCTGAAAGAATGGATGAGAGCCTTGACATTGAAAGATGCCAGGGGCTTTTTTTGAACCTAACATGGAGGTATTTGTTATTATTTGAGTATTTTTACGCTCTTAATTGAACAGACACAATGAAGAATATTTTTAAAGACTTGAAACGGAGAGACCACAAACGCTATCTGGGCGGTCTGGACGTTTTTAATATATAGGTCCCGGACTGCTGGTGACTGTGGGCTTTATTGACCCGGGGAACTGGGCATCTAATTTTGCGGCAGGGTCTGAATTTGGCTATTCATTGCTGTGGGTCGTGACTTTATCCACTATCATGCTGATTGTATTGCAGCATAATGTGGCGCATCTTGGCATTGTAACCGGCTTGTGCTTGTCCGAAGCCGCTACCAAATATACTCCTTCCTGGGTGTCGCGTCCCATATTGGGTACAGCAGTGCTGGCTTCCATCTCGACTTCGCTGGCAGAGATATTGGGAGGTGCCATCGCTTTGCAGATGCTGTTTGACATTCCCATCATATGGGGCTCTATCTTGACTACCGTATTTGTAGTCGTCATGCTTTTCACTAATTCCTACAAGAAGATAGAACGTTCCATCATTGCTTTTGTTTCGGTCATCGGGCTCTCCTTTATCTATGAGCTGTTTCTGGTGAAGATAGATTGGCCGCTGGCCGCACAAGGGTGGGTGACACCTTCGTTCCCGCATGGAGCATGCTGATTATCATGAGTGTGCTCGGTGCGTGGTGATGCCGCATAATCTGTTTCTGCACTCGGAAGTGATACAGAGCCATGAATATAATAAGAAAGATGATACGTCCATCCGTAAGGTGTTGAAATATGAATTGTTCGACACGCTGTTCTCTATGATTGTGGGATGGGCCATCAACAGTGCCATGATACTGCTGGCTGCGGCAACTTTCTTTAAAAGCGGTATTCAGGTGGAAGAGTTGCAGCAGGCCAAATCCTTGCTGGAGCCGTTGCTGGGAAACAGTGCTGCCGTGGTTTTTGCATTGGCATTACTGATGGCGGGTATATCTTCCACGATAACCAGCGGTATGGCGGCAGGTTCTATCTTTGCCGGTATTTTCGGAGAATCCTATCATATCAAAGACAGTCACTCGCAGGTGGGTGTGATTCTGTCATTGGGTATTGCACTGCTGCTGATTTTCTTTATCGGAGACCCGTTCAAAGGACTGCTGATTTCACAGATGATACTGAGCATCCAGCTGCCGTTCACGGTTTTCCTGCAAGTAGGACTGACTTCTTCGCGCAAGGTGATGGGGGCAGTATGTAAACAGCAAATGGAGTACATTTGTACTTTATGCCATTGCTGCGGTGGTCACTGTGCTGAATATCATGCTGCTGGTATCCGAGTTGACATCTTGAATAATTCATTTTTAAGAAATCAAATAAGTAGTATGAAGATTATTACATATAACGTAAATGGGCTACGGGCTGCCGTGACAAAAGGTTTTCCCGAGTGGCTGGCACAAGAGCAGCCGGATGTGCTTTGTTTGCAGGAAACAAAGCTGCAACCGGAACAGTATCCGGCAGAGGCGCTGGATGCTTTGGGGTATAAGCATTACCTGTATTCTGCACAGAAGAAGGGGTATAGCGGAGTCGCTATTTTGAGCAAGCAAGAACCGGACCATGTGGAATATGGTATGGGTATTGAAGAATACGATAACGAAGGGCGCTTTATCCGTGCCGACTTCGGCGATGTGTCCGTTGTGAGTGTTTATCATCCTTCCGGTACCAGCGGTGATGAACGCCAGGCCTTCAAGATGGTCTGGTTGGAGAAATTCCAGGAATATGTATTGGAGCTGGAACGTACGCGTCCTAAACTCATTCTTTGCGGCGATTATAATATCTGCCATGAGGCAATAGACATTCACGACCCTATCAGGAATGCCACTAACAGTGGCTTCCTGCCTGAAGAGCGGGAGTGGATGACGCGCTTTCTCAATGCGGGATTCATAGATTCCTTCCGTTGGCTTCATCCGACAAGCAGGAATATACGTGGTGGAGCTATCGCTTTAATTCACGTGCCAAGAACAAAGGGTGGCGCATTGATTATTGCATGGTGAGTGAACCGGTGCGCCCGATGTTGAAGGAGGCGAGAATATTGGGTGACGTTGTTCATTCGGACCATTGTCCGATGTTGTTGGAAATTACAGAATAATGATGATGGAAACAAAAGACAGAATAGAAAAAGCTGTGGAGCTTTTCAAGAGTGGCTATAACTGCTCGCAGTCGGTAGTGGGAGCTTTTGCAGATATGTATGGCTTTACAGAAGAGCAGGCTTTCCGGATGTCCGCCTCTTTTGGTGGTGGCATAGGTCGTATGAGGCAGACATGCGGTGCTGCATGCGGCATGTTCCTATTGGCCGGATTGGAAAAAGGAGCTGTGGAAGGCAAGGACCGTGAAGGTAAGGCGGCAAACTATGCGTTGGTGCAGGAGCTGGCTGCTGAATTCAAGAAACGAAATGGCTCTTTGATATGTGCTGAATTGTTGGGGTTGAGAAAACCGGAAGGTTCGTCCGTTCCGGAAGCCCGTACCGAGCAGTATTATGCTAAACGCCCGTGTGCCAAGATGGTAGAGGTAGCTGCCCAAATTTGGACCGAATACCTGGAAAAAATGTCCTCAAAGTAAGAAAAAAGAACTTTTTTACCCCTTAGTAAGAAAAAAAAGTGCCTAATAACGTGTTGTATAACATAAATATACCTATCTTTGCAGCGATATAAAAACACCGACATCTCTATCTTTGGAGATGAGGATAACGTTTAACTAAAAGCAAATAGAAATGTTAAAAGAAAAAGCTGGTAATGTTGCAGGACAGATTTGGACTGCACTGAATGGCACAGATGGCTTGACTCACAAGCAAATCAAGAAAGCAACTAAACTGATTGACAAGGACTTCTTCCTGGGATTGGGCTGGTTGTTAAGAGAAGACAAGGTTTCTACTTCTGAAGTGGAAGGCGAATTGTTTGTAAAGCTGAACTAAGCGAGGAATTGATTGGAATGTTATAAAAAGATGCGTTGGTACATGAATATGTTATCAACGCATTTTTTTATTTGCTCTGTTTTCACTATCTTTGCGCACCCAATTAATAGATAGTTATTGACAATGAAGAATATACGAAATTTTTGCATTATTGCCCATATCGACCACGGTAAATCAACTTTGGCAGACCGTCTGCTGGAATTTACCAATACTATACAAGTTACTAACGGACAGATGCTGGATGACATGGACCTTGAGAAGGAAAGAGGTATCACCATCAAGAGCCATGCCATACAAATGGAGTATACCTATAAAGGTGAAAAGTATATTCTGAACTTGATAGACACTCCGGGACACGTGGACTTCTCGTACGAGGTGTCACGTTCCATCGCCGCTTGTGAAGGAGCCTTGCTTATTGTAGATGCTTCGCAAGGAGTGCAGGCGCAGACCATTTCAAACCTCTATATGGCGATTGAGCATGATTTGGAGATTATCCCCGTCATCAACAAATGTGACATGGCAAGCGCCATGCCCGAGGAAGTGGAGGACGAAATCGTTGAACTGTTGGGTTGCAAGCGTGATGAAATTATCCGTGCTTCCGGCAAAACAGGCATGGGAGTGGAAGAGATTCTGGCTGCGGTCATTGAGCGTATCCCTCATCCAGAGGGTGACGAGGAAGCTCCGTTGCAGGCGTTGATTTTCGATTCTGTCTTCAATTCTTTTCGTGGTATCATTGCATATTTCAAGATAGTGAACGGTGTGATTCGTAAAGGGGATAAAGTGAAATTCTTCAATACAGGCAAGGAATATGATGCGGATGAAATCGGAGTGCTCAAAATGGAAATGATGCCACGTCCGGAGTTGCGTACGGGGGATGTGGGCTATATCATCTCGGGTATCAAAACCTCGAAGGAAGTGAAAGTGGGTGATACGATTACGCATATTGCCCGTCCTTGCGAAGAGCTATCGCCGGTTTTGAGGAGGTAAAGCCGATGGTTTTTGCTGGTGTGTACCCCATCGAGGCAGAAGATTTTGAGGACTTGCGTTCTTCTTTTGGAGAAGTTGCAGTTGAATGATGCTTCGCTGACTTTCCAGCCTGAGTCCTCATTGGCTTTGGGCTTTGGTTTCCGTTGCGGTTTCCTTGGGCTGCTCCATATGGAGATTGTGCAGGAACGCCTTGACCGCGAATTTGACATGAACGTTATCACCACCGTGCCCAACGTTTCCTACAATATCTATGACAAGCAGGGAAATATGACCGAAGTGCATAACCCCGGCAGCATGCCCGACCCTACTATGATAGACCGTATTGAGGAGCCCTATATCCGTGCCTCGGTGATTACCACCACTGATTACATCGGCCCTATCATGACTCTTTGTCTGGGCAAGCGTGGCGAGCTGGTGAAGCAGGAATATATTTCAGGTAACCGTGTAGAAATATACTATGACATGCCTCTTGGCGAAATAGTTATCGATTTCTATGATAAATTGAAGAGTATCTCTAAGGGATATGCCTCTTTTGACTATCATCCAACGGTTTTCGTCCTTCCAAACTGGTGAAGCTGGATATTTTGCTGAACGGTGAGCCGGTGGATGCTCTTTCTACCTTGACACACTTTGACAATGCCTACGAATTGGGACGCCGGATGTGCGAGAAGTTGAAAGACCTGATTCCGAGACAGCAGTTCGATATCGCCATTCAGGCTGCTATCGGTGCCAAGATTATTTCCCGGGAAACGATTAAGGCTGTGCGTAAGGACGTAACGGCCAAATGTTATGGAGGTGACGTGAGCCGTAAACGAAAATTGCTTGAGAAACAGAAGAGAGGTAAGAAGCGTATGAAACAGATTGGTAATGTGGAGGTACCTCAGAAAGCGTTCCTGGCAGTCTTGAAGCTGGATTGATGTCGAAAGGATGAAATCTTAAATCAAATATACTTCTTTATGATTATTTTACGTACTGTGAAAAACTTCTCGTCGCTGAATATAGCGGCGAGCATCTTGCTGTTTTTGATGGCTATTTTGGCGGCCGTTATTGCTAATTCGCCGATGGCTCCGTTGTATCAGGGCTTTCTTTTGCAGGAACTACATCTGCGCATCGGAGACTTTAATTTGTTCTCCCATGGCGGTCATCCGTTGAAAATGATTGAGTTTATAAACGACTGCTTGATGACTGTTTTCTTTCTGGCTGTGGGGTTGGAGATAAAGCGGGAACTGCTGGTGGGTGAACTTTCTTCCTTTCGTAAGGCCTCTTTACCCTTTGTAGCGGCATGTGGCGGTATGCTGGTGCCGGTCATTGTCTATTCACTTTTGGTCGTTCAGGGTACTCCGGAAACGCGCGGTATGGCTATACCGATGGCTACGGATATTGCTTTTTCATTGGGTGTACTCAGTCTGCTGGGTAAACGGGTGCCTTTGAGTCTGAAATTTTCCTGACGGCATTTGCTGTGGTCGATGATATTGGCGGCATTCTGGTTATTGCCATTTTCTATAGTTCCGAAGTGGCATACGGATATCTTATTGTAGCTGCTGTCCTTTATTTCTTCCTTTACTATATGGGGAATTCGGTATGACACAGAAGATATTCTTCCTGCTTATCGGGGTAATTATTTGGTATTTGTTCCTTCAGTCGGGCATTCACAGCACTATTTCCGGAGTGATACTGGCCTTTGTAATACCGGCCCGTCCCCGTTTGGATGCCGGGAAATACATTAAACGCATCCGCGACATTATCGGTGATTTTCCGGTTACCAAATCAGATAATATTATATTGACCAATGAGCAGATTGCCACTCTAAAACAAGTGGAGCGCGCTTCTGATCATGTAATTAGTCCTTTGCAATCCCTGGAAGACAATTTGCATGGTGCGGTAAACTTTGTGATACTGCCGCTCTTTGCCTTTGCCAATGCCGGTGTGGTGTTCAGTGGAGGCGGTGGCGTTGTTGGAGCTGTTAGTATAGCGGTGGCTGCAGGATTGCTTCTTGGTAAGTTTATCGGTATTTTTCTGTTTACCTGGCTGGCGGTCAAGAGTGGTTTGTCCTCAATGCTCCGGGAATGAATTGGAGAAGTGTTGCCGGAGTATCCTTGTTGGGGGGTATTGGCTTTACGGTATCTTTATTTATTGCCAACCTTTCTTTTGCAGGAGAATATCCGGATCTGCTGAACCAGGCGAAGTTTGGTGTATTGCTGGGAACGATTGTTGCCGGTATGTTGGGATATATGGTACTGAATGCGGTGTTGCCGAAGGTTAAGAACAAATAGATCTCCACTTTGGAATACTGGACGAAGAATCGGTTCTTTAGGGATATTCGGTAAATCCTCTGAAAGATAAGTTGGGATGTGTCAATGATTTAAGAAAACGTATTCTTTGTTACAGAAACAGAAGAAATAGTCCATTATTCTTAAAAAACATTCGTATCTTTGCTGATACAAGTCGAAAAGGACCTTCCGGATATGAAGCACATAAAGGCAGTTGCCGGATACATATTGATTCTTTCTCTCTGCCTCGTGTGTGCACACCCTGCCCATGCGGAGACACGGCGTATTGCGCTGATACACTCTTTCGAGCCGGGCTATCCGCCTGCTGCGAAGGCTCTGGAACTGTTGCAAAAGAGTTCAGCCTTCTCGGCTTGGACTGCGATGTACGCGAATACTATCTGGACTGCGACCGCTACATGGAGGAGGCAGAAAACCTCCGTATGGCCGGTTTCGTGGACGACCTCTCTGCCTGGGGAGCCGAGTTGATAGCCGTGCTCGACGACCAGGCTGCCTATGCGCTGATGGCATGCAGACACCCGTTGGCGCATGAAATACCCGTTGTGTTCAGCGGTGTGAACTATCCCAACATATCTCTGCTCCTGCAATACCCCAACATCACGGGCTATGCCGACACGCCCCGATTACTTGCGTACCATACGCATGATAGAGAGTATCATGGGAAAGTCGCGCATCTGCCTGATGAACGGACAAGTGTTTCTGGACCGCAAGATATGGCATGCGTTGAATGAGCAGTGTCGTGGGCAGGGGTTCGCCATCGTGACCTCTACCGAGGGTGCTTACTTTGCCGGTTCCTCTATCACCGTGTGCGCGAGAGGGAGACTATCAGCTATACTGAAACGGCAGAACATAGACGTGTTGCTGGACACCACGAAGATTGTGCGCATGACGAGCGACTCCATAGCGATACGCCATCTGATGTGGCTGGGACGCGGCGACAATACGTTGCTGCTCTACACCAAGCGAGACTATACCACCAAGCGTGTGGGCATGCTCTTCGACAATCCCACGTTTCAGACCATCAACGAGGGCTTCGGCTTTGCCGACTACTTGCTGGGAGGATATTTCACTCCACTGGAAAGCCAGATAAGATACATGGCGACCGGTATCAAGAACGCCTCGAAGGGCGGATGCCCCGGCAGCAGGTGACGGAATGCGCCAAGCAGTACGTGCTGAACTGGCATGTGCTGCAGAAGTATGGCATCCCGCTCGAGAGCATTCCGGCAGAGTACACTGTGATGTATATCCCTTTTTCGGAGCGCTACCGCTATCCTATACTCATCGGTTCCATCTTGGGCGCAGTCTTCGTGCTGACGGTGATAGTCTTGCTCTCCTTCAGCCTGCTGCGCGAACGCAGGCGCAAGCGTGAGGCATTGCGAAACCTCCTCTACGAGCATGAGACCCTCTGCCTGGCCATCGAAGGAAATTCTACCTACGCCTGGCGACTGGAGGGAGATTCCGTGTCCTGCGACTCGCAGTTTTGCGAGCTTATTCATCATCGCCCCGGCCGTCTTCTGCTCGATGAAATCACTCCCTACATCCATCCCGACGACTTACCCGCCTTCCGCAAGAACATAGCGGCAAGGCATGAACGCACGCACCACAAGGGGCAGTATCGCTGTAACTTCACCGGTGAGTTCCAGTGGTGGGAGTTCAGCTACAATACCATCCACACCCCCGGACACGCACCCATCATAGCCGGATTGCTGCAGAATATCCAGGAACTGAAAGACCACGAGCAGGAGCTGATAGAATCCCGCGAGCTGGCGGAGCAGGCCGAACTGAAACAGTCGTTCCTCAACAACATGAGCCACGAGATCCGCACTCCGCTCAATGCCATTGTCGGCTTCTCGGATATGCTGGCCAATGAGCCGGAGTTTTCAAACGAAGAGCGGCAGGAGTTTGTGGACATTATCAACACCAATACCAAACTGCTGCTGAAGCTGGTGGGCGATGTGCTGGAACTGTCGCGCATCGAGTCGGGTAACCTCTCGTTCACCTTTCAGCGGGAGAGCGTGTGCCGGTTGCTCGATGACGTCTATCAGACGCATAGCCTGCTTATCCGGCCGCCGTTGCAGTTCCTCAAGGATTTCCCTCCCGAAGATGTGCAGGTGAATGTAGACCCCATGCGACTGACACAGGTACTCACCAACTTCCTGAACAATGCCAACAAGTTTACGAAAGGAGGCAGCATCCGGCTGGGGTATTGCTGTCCGTCCGGCATGAGCGAGGTACATCTTTATGTGGAAGACACCGGCATAGGCATTCCGCACAGCGAGCAGAAGATGATTTTCGAGCGTTTCTACAAGCGCAGCGAGTTTTCCCAAGGCGTCGGGCTGGGCTTGTCCATCTGTGTGCTCATTGTCGAAAAGATGGGAGGACGCATCGAACTCCAGTCCGAGGAAGGCCGTGGAAGCCGTTTCACAGTGGTACTGCCTTGTATTGAATAAATCCTTAAAAAATGTAATCGCGTTGTAATGCCTTTATATATAATTTTGCGTATCTTTGCCAATGTTTTAAGAAATATAACGTTTTAAGAAACTAATTTAAAAGACATTATGTTAAAGAGAGTAAGAACTATACTGACGGTGCTGCTGTTACTGGCCACCGTGGGTGTAGATGCGCAGGTCACCACAGCTTCTATGGCGGGGTAAGGTGACGGATGCAAGTAATGAGCCCATTATTGGTGCCACTGTCCAGGCGGTGCACCAGCCTTCCGGTTCGCGCTACGGAACCGTGACCAATGTCGACGGACGCTATTCCATCCAGGGTATGCGCACCGGTGGTCCCTATCGGGTAGAGATTTCCTATATCGGCTATCAGACAGTTATTTATAAGGACATCACTCTCCAACTGGGCGAGGTGTATAACCTGAACGTAGAGATGAGCGAATCTTCCGAGCTGCTGAACGAAGTGATTGTGACGGCTGCCAAGACCAAGTTTACCGCCGAAAAGACGGGTGCCACTACCAACATCTCTTCTGCACAGATAACGCAGCTCCCTACCGTGAACCGCAGTATCAGCGACATCGCCCGCCTTTCTCCCTACGCCAACGGCATGAGCTTTGCCGGAGGTGACGGACGTTCCACGAACTTCACCATCGACGGTGCCAACTTCAACAACAACTTCGGACTGAGTTCCAACCTTCCCGGTGGCGGAAATCCCATCTCGATGGATGCCATCGAAGAAGTGCAGGTAGTTGTCGCCCCGTTCGACGTACGCCAGACGAACTTCATCGGCGGCGGCATCAATGCCATCACCAAGAGTGGTACGAACACATTCAGAGGTACTGCCTATACCTATTACCGCAACCAGGACATGCGCGGTAACCGCATCAACGGCGAGGACCTGGGAGCACGTTCCGATGAGTCCAAGACTACCTACGGCTTCACGCTGGGTGGTCCCATCATCAAGAACAAGTTGTTCTTCTTTGTGAACTACGAAAAAGAGAAGACTCCGGGAGAGGTTATAAAGTATCGCGCGCGCGAGGACGGTGAAGATGCGAAAGGTATGGTGTCCCGTACACTGAAGTCGGACATGGAGAAGGTGTACAACCATCTGAAGGACAAATACGGCTATGATGCAGGCTCCTACACCAATTTCCCTGCCGACGAGGAGAACACCAAGCTGCTGGCCCGCATCGACTGGAACATCACGGACCGCCATCGCTTGAGCCTCCGCTACAACAATACGAAGAATACGGCTTGGAATGCCCCGAACGGCAACTCTTCCGATACGGGATATCGCCTGAACAATACTTACCGCGTAGGTACACAGTCTATGGCGTTTGCCAACAGCATGTATTCCATGGACAACAAGGTGCAGTCTTGGGCGGCAGATTTGAACAGCCGCTTCACCGATAAGATTTCCAATCAGTTGCTGTTCACCTACACCAATATAGAGGACATGCGCGGCACCAATTCTTCTCCTTTCCCCTTCATCGACATCATGGCAGGCAAGGACGAGAATGGAAACCAGATTCTGGAACCGTACATGAGCGCCGGTTACGAGTTGTTCACCTACAACAACGGTGTGAAGAACAAGATTACGAACATTACCGATAACTTCACCTTCTTCACCGGTAACCACAAGCTGACGGCAGGTCTTAGCTATGAGCACCAGTTTGCCAACAACGCCTATATGCGTAACGGTACGGGATATTACCGCTATAACAGTCTGGAAGATTTCCTGAGTGGCGCAGCTCCCGAATCATTCGCTTTGACTTATGGCTTCAACGGTGTGGCCAACCCCAATGCTCAGGTTACCTTCAACCAGCTTGGTTTCTATGCCCAGGATGAATGGAACCTCGGCAACAGTCTGAAACTGACCTACGGTATCCGTTTCGACAACTTGATGTTCGACAACGACGACCTCCAGAGAAACGATGCCATCTATGAGCTTGACTTCGACGGGCAGCACATCGACACTGGCAAGTGGCCGGATTCCAGATGGCAGATTTCTCCCCGTATAGGTTTCGTTTGGGACGTGTTCAAGACAAGTCGCTGAAAGTACGTGGAGGTACGGGTGTGTTTACCGGACGTCTGCCGTTGGTTTTCTTCACCAATATGCCGACCAATGCTTCTATGGTACAGAACTCCGTTACCTTTAAGACCCAATATGACAATGGAAAGGTGGTGGGCCATGATTCCCGTCTGGACCAGTTGGCAGGCGGCATGATTACGGACATGAACCAGATAATCGACAAGTTCAACCTCCCCACCACGATTGAGAAACACGTGGCGGGAAGCAAGATTTCCGGTGTGGCTCAGGACTTCAAGATGCCGCAGGTGTGGAAGTCGTCTATCGCGGTGGACTATCAGGTACCCGTATCTTTCCCCTTGACCGTGACGGGAGAGTTCATGTTCACGAAGAATGTGAATGCCGTTACCATCAACAACATCAATATCAAGAACCCCGACGAATGGAAGTACAATAAGCTGACCACCGTCAAGGGCGCTGATGGAAAAGACGTGACAACTACGGAACTGCTGCATACGGGTATGCAACGTTTCAATGGTGCGGATAACCGTATGGTGTACTCTTATTCTCTTTATGACAACCCCGACAAGAATGTGAAATATGACAGGCGACTTCGTGCATTACAATGGCAAGAATGCAGTGGTACTCGACAATACATCCAAAGGCTACGGCTATACGGCAAACATCACGGTGAATGCCCAGCCGGTGGACGACCTGATGCTGATGCTGGCCTATACGCACACGGAGTCCAAAGAAGTTTCCGGTCTTCCGGGCAGCGACCCCATCTCTACTTGGCAGGGACTGAACACGATTGACGGTTCCAATTATGTGGATGCACAACGTTCACAGTATGTGGTTCCCGACAAGGTGATTGCTTCTGTGGGCTACTACATTCCCTTCAGACACAAAGGCCTGCTTCGCGGCACACACCTGAATCTGTTCTATTCCGGTTATTCTTCCGGTGGTTACAGCTTTTGCTACACCAACGACATGAACGGCGACGGCATCAACAACGACCTGATGTATATTCCGAAGGATGATAGTGAAATCAACTTCAAGACAGAGGAAGACCGCGTTGCTTTCTGGAAATTCGTAGAGCAGGATTCGTACCTGAAGAATCACAAAGGACAGTATGCTGAGGCTTATGCCGCTCGCGCTCCGTGGGTACACCGTTTCGATTTCCGTCTGCTGGAGGACTTCGAATTCAAGATTGGCAAGACTAAGCATTGCTTCCAGTTGAGTTTCGACATCATGAACGTGGGTAACCTCATCAACTCCAAATGGGGTATCTCCAAGACCAACACCGTTTCCAACAGCAACCGAATCCTGAAGTATGAAGGGGTGAAGAGCGCCACTGACCTGACTCCGGTATTCTCCATGTATAAGGTGAACGGTGAATATCCTACCAAGACTTACGACACCTATCAGAACTACAGCGAATGCTGGAAACTGCAAGTCGGTATCCGTTACGTGTTCAACTAATCGGGTGCAGATAACCTCCGTTGAATGGCGGAATATGATAAGGCAAGGGCTGTTCCGGGATTTCCGGGACAGCTCCTTATGTTTTTGGCTTCCTTTACTTTATTGTATTTCAACCTCCATAATCACTGGATTGTGGTCGCTGCACAAATCCAGGTCTGGAGAGTAGTATGCAATACCCTTCAGGCTGGGGGAGTGGAAGATGTAGTCAATACGCAACATGCGTTTGGCATAGCGGTAGGTGTACATGTATCCGTTTCCGGCAGTGCGGAATCCGTCTTTGAGGGTTTTCCTCAAATGATGGTAGGTGTAGGAGGAAGGTATTGAGTTGAAGTCGCCGCATAGCAGCACGGGATAGGGGCTGGTCTTAGCGTAGTGGCTGATGACGTAAGTCTGCGTGGCCCGCTTCATGAAGTTTTCGTGCAGGGTGCCTGCGGCATCTTTGGCTGCCTGGACTTCGCGGCGGGTGTCGTCGGTGGCCAGCTCGCGTTCCCACTTCCTGCGCTTCTGGCTAACGCTGGTGGTCTGCAGGTGGTTGTTTATCAGACGTATGGTATCCGTACCCATCACTACATCGCACATCATGCTACAGTTGGAGCTGTGCTGGTAAGTGATGAAACGGTGGTTCGCCAATGGATAGCGGCTGAATACGGCGATAGGCAGTACGCCCTTGACGGAGTCTTCAGAAGGGATGAGCGCGTGTGACCAATGCGAGAGTACGCGCCGTATGCTGTCTGTGGGGAAGTCACTGTTGTCTCCGAACTCCTGGAAGCACAGCACATCCACGCCCTCCTGCTGCATGTACCGGGCTATCTCCTTGCAGGAATAACCGGTAATCTCACCTCCAAAGTTGTGTATGTTGTAGGTGGCTATCTTCAGATACTTGCCTGCCGGGGTCTTGTCTTTCGGCAGGTTGAGCTGGAAGACAGACGTCAGATATCCCCAGTTGCAGAAGAATGCCACCAGCGGAATCAGTGCCCAGCGCTTACGGGCCAATGCCCAGCAGAGTGCCGTTATCAGATTGACAATCAGGAGTACGGGCACTGCCAGCCCCAGTAATGGCATGATGACGGAATCGACCGGAGCTACATTTCCTGAGAAGGCTGCCATTATGGTGATGGTGGCCAAGACGAATGTCGCTGCTATCAGACAGATGTAGAACAGACCTTTTACGGCGGACTTTCCCATGTTGTTTGCTTATTTATTCACTACGTTCACCGGCTTGCGTCTTGGTAGGCCTTGATGTTCCCGAGCATAATCTGCATGAGGCGTTCGCGCGCGGCGGTGCTTGCCCAGGCAATGTGCGGAGTGATGTAGCAGTTGCGGGCGGAGAGCAACGGATTGTCGGCACGGGGAGGTTCTTGCGAGAGTACGTCTACGCCGGCGGCATAGATGGTACCGTTGTTAAGTGCGTCGGCAAGGTCTTGTTCGTTGATGAGCGGGCCGCGTCCGGTATTGATGAGGATGGCGGTGGGCTTCATCAGTCGGAGCCGTTCTGCATTTACCATCTCGCGGGTGGAGTCGGTGAGGGGACAGTGCAGGCTGATGATGTCACATTCGCGGAACAGCTCGTCCAGCTCCATCTTGCGGATTTCGGGAGGAAGCTGGAAGTTGGTCTTGGAGGTGTAGGCACATACCTTCATACCGAAGCCGATGGCGATGCGGGCGGTGGTGAAACCGGTGTGGCCCAGGCCTACGATTCCGAGCTTCTTTTCGCGCAGTTCGATGAGCGGCGTGTCCCAGAAACAGAAGTCCTTGCTTGCTGTCCAGCGGCCCCGGTGCACTCTTCGGAGTGGTGTTGCACTTGCTGGGTGATGTTTAGGATGTGGGCAAAGACCATTTGGCTACGGAGTCGGTGCTGTAGGCGGGAATATTGGTGACGATGATTCCGCGTTCTTTGGCGGCAGTGGTGTCTACGATGTTATATCCGGTGGCCAGCACACCGATATACTTCAGTTCGGGCAGTGCCGCCATGTGTTCAGCGGTGAGTACAGTTTTGTTGGTCAGCAGGATTTCTGCACCAGCAGCGCGTTCCAATACTTCCGCAGGGGCGGTGCGGTCGTAGATGGTGCACTCGCCCAAGGCTTGCAATTCGTCCCAGCAGAGGTCGCCGGGGTTGGCGGCATAGCGTCTAATACTACTATATTCATGGAGTTATGAGTTATGAGTTATTTGTTGTGGGGATTTTCTGTATCCGACTTTTAATCTTCTAATTTTCAATTTTTAATTTGATTGATAGTTTACCATTTCTTTTCCTCTCCCCAGAGTTGCTGCATCCGTTCCTTATGCTTTTGCTCGGCAGTTGAGTTGTGGTTCCCAGATGCGGCGGTCTTTCAGTTCGTCGGGCAGGAATTGCTGCTTGACGAAGTTGCCGGGGTAGTCGTGGGCGTACTTATACTTCTCGCCGTAGCCCAACTGCTTCATCAGCTTGGTGGGCGCATTGCGTAGGTGCAGGGGGACGGGGAGGTTGCCTGTTTCGCGTACCAGTTCCAGGGCATTGTTGATGGCCATATGGGCTGAATTGCTCTTAGGACTGGTGGCGAGGTATATGGTGGCTTCTGCAGGGGGATACGTCCTTCGGGCCATCCCACTTTCATCAGCGTGTCGAAGCAGGCGTTGGCAAGCAGCAGCGGCGTTGGGGTTGGCCAGTCCGATGTCTCGGAGGCAGAGATGACGGAGGCGGCGGGCTATGAAGCAGGGTCTTCACCGCCTTCTACATGCGTGCCAGCCAGTAGATGGCGCCATCCGGGTCGCTGCCGCGAATGGATTTGATGAAAGCGGAGATGATGTCGTAGTGCATCTCGCCGTCCTTGTCGTAAGCAAGAGGGTTCTGTTGAAGGCGTTCGGTCACCATGTCATCCGTGATGAGGACAGGTCGGTGGCTTCGGAATCTATCACCAGTTCGAGGATGTTGAGCAGCTTGCGGGCGTCTCCTCCGCTGAAGCGGAGCATGGCAGTGGTTTCTTTCAGTTCTATTTTCCGTTCCTTCAGCACGGTGTCCGTGGTGATGGCGCGTTGCAGCAGTTCCAGCAGGTCGTCCTTCTCCAGTGACTTCAGGGTATAGAGCTGGCAGCGGGATAGTAGCGGGCGGATGACCTCGAACGAAGGGTTCTCCGTGGTGGCGCCTATCAGCGTCACGGTGCCTTGCTCCACGGCTCCCAACAGCGAGTCTTGCTGCGACTTGCTGAAACGGTGTATCTCGTCGATGAAGAGGATGGGACTGGCTTGCGAGGAAGAAGCGGTTGCTCTTGGCACGCTCTATCACGTCGCGTACATCCTTCACACCGCTGGTCACGGCACTAAGTGTATAGAAAGGGGTTTCCAGCTTGTTGGCGATAATCTGTGCCAGGGTTGTCTTTCCCACTCCCGGAGGGCCCCATAAGATAAACGAAGAGATACGTCCTGCATCAATCATCTTACGCAGCACTGCACCCGGTCCCACTAAATGTTTCTGACCGATATATTCATCTAATGTTCTTGGTCTAAGCCGTTCTGCTAATGGTTGCATAGTATGTAACTCTTAAAATATCATTAATATCATGAAGCGTATACCGCCCTTCTTCACTCCCGGTATGTCCGTATAGGTCAGCTACGTACATATTCTATGTGGAGCAGCTTGAAGATATTGTAGATACCTACACTGGCTTCCACATAGGGAGTCTTGCCCATGACGTGCTGGTGGGTACACCGTCGCGCATGGGGAAGAGGAACAAGTCGGGATTGTTGCTCTTGTATGGGTTGTTCTTGTCCGTCAGCGTGCCCCACAGACCACGGATGCGGAACATCTCACGCCACTTCAGCTTCTTGATGAGCGGGATGCGGTTGAAGAGTTTTCCGTTCATGTCGTAGCTTAGGTTGAGGGAGGCGTAACGGTCGTTCAGGAACTCCATGTTGTTGATGAGGTTGAAGGACTCGTTGTTCTGCGTGATGTACGAGAGGTTTGCCATCGGTAGGTTCAGCAGGGGGAAGGGAACGGTGTTCCATTGCGCACCGGCACGTGCCGTTACGTCCAGCTTGCCCCATGAGCCGAGCCAGAAGCGCTTCCGGATGCTGGCTTCCGTCAGGTTGAAGTTGTACTCTCCACCCAGCACACCCTTGAATCCGGCGGTGTGGGAGAGGGTGAAGGTGGGCGCATCCAACGATACGGGCACGCGGCGCTGCTTGGTGTTGACGAAGGTTTCGCCGGGAGCGTAACGCAGGGTCACACCCAGCTCGGTAGTGGTGATGTCGTGCACCAGCGTATTCTTTTCATCCCACTGTCCGGGTGTTTCTCCGTTGTTCTTCCAGTATTGCAGTTGCCCCGCAGGCTGGTCGTTGCGGTGGCGTGCCATGGCCTGGATGGAGAAGCCGGTATTGGTCTCCAGCTCGTAGGTCAGCGTGGCGTCGCGCATGTAGGACATCTGGTCTACCGTGGTCCATTTCCAGCCGACAAACAAGTTGTCCTTGTCCGTGGCGAGGTACTTGTCCATGGGAGACATCACGTCGTAGGTGTACTTGAAGGCGATGTAGTGCTTCGGGAACTCCCACAATACGTATTCGCGTTTGTTGAAGGAGTAGGCCACCTGCCCGGAGTAGAACCATTTCTTGTCCTTGGTTCCGTAGGCGCCGTAACCGCTCAGGCTCCAATGCGGGTCGAGGTTACCGGTTGTCATACCGCTCAGACGGAAACGGGTGCCGTTGACGTAGTTGCTGGTTATCATTGTATTGATAGGACCGAAGTCGAACTTACTGGGATGCTTCTTGCTGCCCGTTTCCACGAAGTTCTCAATCAAGGCTTTCGCTCCGAAGATGACGTACTTGAAGCCGGGAATCTGTTCGATACGGTTCATGAATACGTCCATCGTGCTCTCCTTCTTGGTGAGAGGCACTTGGCGCACTTTCGCCCAATATTCGTCGCTCTTGGCAAGCATGTTCGCTCCTTGATGACATTTCCTTTCAGGCGGAAGAGGCGGGGTTCTATCTCTGTGACTGATAGTCGCTGTACTTGGTGGTCCGCTGTACTTCCAGGCCTTGGATACCTTTCACGAAGTGCAGTTCCACGGTCATGTCGTCGTCGGTCAACACCCAGTTGCTGTCGGGCAGTTGTTCGAACTGCTGCACGATGTCGAGGTTTTCCACGAAGTTGACACCCGTCTTCTTGGGTAGGTTCATGGTACATTTCTTCACGGCATAGGTGGAGTCCTTCACCACGTAGAGGTGCCCCGTGAAACCGAAGTCCTGCGGGTTCTGCGGAACGAAAGTCAGATGCACGCACTCCTGCTTGTCCACCATGAGTGTGTCCATCAGATAGTACTTGTAGAAGCTGATGGCTCCGCGACCGATGGGGCTGACGAAGCGGCGTTGCAGCAGCCGGATGTCGTCGTCGTAGATGTTGATGTCGGAGAATACGTCCGTAAGGATGGTCCCAGCATGTCTCCGGTGTTGAAGAACTCTTCGATACCAGTGGAGTTCATGCCTTCGATGATGGTCTTTTCGCTCTTGGGGCTTTTACGGAAAATGGTCTTGCTCGCCGTCTCCTTGATGGAGATGGGTAGAATCATCTTGTTGGTCTTGGGCGATACCTCCACCTGGTCTTTGAAGAAGGAGAATTTCTTGTAAATACCTTTCTCCATTTTGTCGGGGGTGACATCGTTGAGCGACATCTTCATCTTTTCGTACTTCTGGTACTGGTAGAAGTCGTTCTCCTCGAGCTTCAGGGCTTTTTTGTGCTCGATGACCTTCTTCATAAACTCCACGGCAGGATTGTTCTTGCGCGAATACTTCTCTTTCTTGGGCTTGACGACGACTTCGGAAAGCATTACATCGGCAGGCACCAGCGCCACGTTGAGCACTTTCGTACCGGGGGCGAACTTCACTTTCTTGGTGATGTAGCCGATGGCGGAAAAGGTCAGTTCATTCCACCCTTTACGCGTCTCCACCTGGTATTCTCCGTCGGCATTGGAGATGCTCCTACGCCTTTTCCTTCGTATTGCACGGTGATGTACATCAACGGTTCGTGGGTGAGTGAGTCCGTTATAACGCCTCTTATCTGTGCTGATGCGCCGGCAGAGGCGAATAGTAAAAGTAAGAGGATGAGGGTAATGTTATATAGTCGTTTCATACGTTTCATAATCAAGCTGCAAAGTTAACAATTTACTGTTAATCAAGAAGCAAATATATTTTAAAGAATGAGAGGGATGTTTAAGAGGCAGAGAAACGGGCAAGGTGATGGACCGGCAGGAGAACGCTGCCTTTTTCTTCCTTTTATTTATCAATATCGGCAGGATAGGTCGGGATTTGTGCCGTATAGGAAGAATGGGGCGGATTGGAACTTTGAGCCTTTGGTATAATTGGATACTTTTGTCTTGCCGTACAGTAACGTACGATACGGAATGACTCCGAATGATAATATATGGACAGACTTGCTTAAACTATTCTTCTTTTTACAATTACTGTGTTTAGTTGTGGGGAGATGTGCCGGACCAGCATTTTTTTGTATGGGCACATCTCCTTTTTTATGCGGTTTTCCGAACGCGGGTCTTATAGCTTCTCCCCGTTTATCAACGTCTGTACGATACGCTCGGCGGTGCGTCCGTCCCAGCGGTCGGGCAGGGTGGTGTGCTTCCATTCGCCGTGCAGCAGTTGGTCGAGGGCGGCGGAGAGGGCAAAGGAGTTCTCCCCGACAAGCTCGTTGGTTCCGATACGCCAGGTTTCGGGGTGTTCGGCATAGGTGTTGAGCGTGATGCAGGGCACATCGAGGAAGGTGGCTTCTTCGGCTATATTGCCGGAGTCGGTCACGATACCTTTGGCCTGGTTGATGAGGAAGCCGAAGTGCAGGTAGCTTTGAGGCGGCAGGATGTGCAGGCTGGGCATGTCAAGCCCCAATGATTTTACGGCACGCTCCACGTACGGGTGTATGGGGGCTACGATGGGCATATCGCCCGCTTTTTCGGCCACTGTCTGCATCAGCGAACCGAGTACGGCTTTCTTTTCCAGCAGGTCGTGGCGGTTCAGGGTGAGCAGGAGATAGTTGCCCTTGCGCAGTCCGAGGCTGGAGAACCAGAGCGGCTGTACAAGGCGGTGGCGGTTGTAGCGGATGGTGTCGATGAGGATATTGCCTACGTAGTGGATATACTCCGGTATCATACCCTCCTGGTTGAGGTTGCGGTTGGCCACCATGCCGGCGGTGAAGAGATAGTCGGAGATGGCGTCTACAATCGTGCGGTTGACCTCACGCGGCATGTTCATGTCGAACGAGCGCGTGCCGGCTATGACGTGCGCCACCTTCAGTCCGCGCTTCTTGGCTACGATGGCGCAGCTCATGGTGGCGGTCATGTCGTCCACCACAAGCACCACTTGGCGGGGTGTTCGTCGAGCTCCCGCTCGAAGGCCAGCATGATGGCGGCTGCCACCTGGGAGTGGTCGCGTCCGCTGATGCCCAGATAGGCGTCGGGCTTGCGCATGGCAAGGTCGGAGAAGAGCGAGGCGTCCAGGGTGGTGTCGTCCTGCGGTCCGGTGTAGACTATGCGATAGGATATATTTTACCTGCCTCTCTGGCTGCGTCTATGGCGCGGCAGAGGGGAGCGATTTTCATAAAGTTGGGGCGTGCGCCCGATACGATGGTTATTTTCATTGCTGATATAAATTGGCGGTACAAAAATACACTTTCTTAGGGAAATTATTTGTTACTTTGCAAAAAAAAGAAATGCTCTCATGCCAACATTTGTTCAGATACTCGACTTTATCGGTACATTTGCTTTCGCCATCAGCGGCATACGGCTGGCTTCGGCGAAACGTTTCGACTGGTTCGGCGCTTACGTCGTGGGTTTCGTAACGGCCATCGGCGGCGGTACGATACGCGACCTGCTGCTGGATGTGACTCCCGGCTGGATGACCGACCCCATTTATCTGATATGTACCGGACTGGCATTGCTGTGGGTTATCTTCTTCGGAAAGCACCTTATTCATCTGCACAATACATTCTTTATATTCGACACCATCGGTCTGGCACTGTTTACGGTGGTGGGCGTGGGCAAGAGCCTGGCGCTGGGCTATCCTTCTGGGTGGCCATTATCATGGGCAGCATCACCGGAGCTGCGGGCGGTGTGATACGCGATGTGTTTATCAATGAGATACCGCTCATATTCCGTAAGGAGATTTATGCGATGGCGTGCGTAGTGGGCGGTACGATGTATTGGCTTTGCGGGCTTGCCGGCATGCAGTCTTACGGCTGCCAGGTGATAGGCGGGATATCTGTGTTCATCACCCGTATTCTGGCCGTGAAATATAAGATTTGCCTGCCATACTCTCGGGCAACGATGAGGAAGGGCAGGAGAAAGAGGGGTGACTTTGCGGTTGCTTCTGCCGATGCTTTTTGAGGAACCGGATAAGGAAATGCTTACCGGTTTTTTTAGGCACGGATTACACGGAATTCACGGATAGGTGAGGGGACTTTATATCTTATCTCTCATGCCTCATACTATTTCTTTCTCATAACTCATATAGCTGTATTTTGTTTATCTTATGGTAATATTGGCATAAATTATAGCCAAAATCGTACGCCGATTATAGTCAAAATTGTACTTCCTGCTGAAAACCAGCCGCTTTATCTCACCTGAAAACTGTCAAGATAGGGGATGAAATCTGTCAAATGATAGTTTTCACCCCAAAGAATACCCGTATTCCAGCCCTCAGGACTTGGAAACTTCCGTATACTTGCAACCACTAAACCGAAACGAATATTAACCATTTTAAAAAATTAGCAAAGTATGAATACTTACAGTTTTAGAAAAGATTTACTTGCCGTGCAAGAAGAACTGCTTCGCTTTGCATACAAATTAACGGCCGACCGGGAAGAAGCGAATGATTTGTTGCAGGAGACCTCTCTTAAAGCCTTGGACAATGAGGATAAATATGAACCCGACACCAACTTTAAAGGTTGGATGTATACCATTATGCGTAACATCTTTATAAATAACTACCGGAAGATAGTCCGTGAACAGACTTTCGTAGACCAGACCGATAACCTGTATCACCTGAGCATGCCGCAGGATTCCGGTTTCGCCAGTACCGAAGGCGCATACGACCTGAAAGAAATGCACCGCATCGTCAATTCATTGCCGCGCGATTATAAAGTGCCTTCTCCATGCACGTTTCCGGATTCAAATACCGCGAAATTGCCGAACGCTCGGACTTCCCCTCGGAACGGTAAAAAGCCGCATCTTCTTTACAAGACAGAAACTGCAGGAAGAATTGAAGGACTTCATTTAGAGTCTGTCCGGTTTCTGCCCGGCATTCTTTCGGGAGTTCTTGGGGCTGTTTCTCTAAGGAGCATAGCGGATTGTGTGACGGATAAAAAGAGGAAAACAGCGGTGAGGTGAAAGAAAATGTG
>ENA-OQDD01000155-OQDD01000155.1-human-gut-metagenome-genome-assembly--contig:-NODE-155-length-27769-cov-3.157840_pt1 | contig 27769 bp, 29 predicted proteins | sample MGYA00242507_ERZ504598 | MGnify/ENA primary metagenome ERZ504598 (study PRJEB26092, sample SAMD00036318) | human gut metagenome | host: Homo sapiens | study: EMG produced TPA metagenomics assembly of...
CGCAACGACTGCTAAATTTATTCCGGTGTATAAACAATACATGGAAGAAATGCGGGCTACTCGTCATATGGGAGCCTGTCGAAATATTGCAAATAGAACGGCTGCAGATAAACAGACCCCCAAACCGCTTCCTACAGATGCTGAAGTGGAGCAGGCTATCAAGGCACGTTTCGCGCAGAGTAGAAAGATACTGGATGTTCGTGAGAAGTATTATAATGAGTTCCGGAAATTTCTTTCTCCTAAACAAATTCAGAAAATGTATAATATGGAGAAACACAATGGCGATAAATTCCGTAAAGAGATGAGAAAAAGACAAGGAATGAAAAAACAGCATGATGGGAGAAGACATATGCCACAGGGCGATGTGAAGAAATAAATATGGATGAAAATGTAAAAATTGTGCTTTCATTGTCTTTATAGCTTTATTCTTTTAGTGGCTGCTGTTTATGGTAGCCACTATTTTGTTTTCTCAGTGGAAGTATATATTTTTGTGAAGCTAATAGTAGCTATTTAACTAATAAAAACAATACGATGAAAGTAAAGAAATTAAGTGGTAAAGTTCAAGATGCACAACAAATACCGACCTTGTTTGATAATGAGAACATTACGTATCATCCTATTGATATAGTGAACTGGAAAGAATATCCTTATCAACCTCAAGTCTCTTTTCGTATAGCCTATACAAATGATGCTATATTAGTCCATTATAAAGTAGTAGAAGACAGTGTTCGTGCCAAATACGGTGAAGATAACGGTAGTGTTTGGACAGATTCCTGTGTGGAATTTTTCTCTATTCCTGCGGGAGATGGCATTTATTATAATTTGGAATGTAACTGTATCGCTACGATTCTTTTAGCAGCAGGTTCGGAGCGTAATAATCGTGAAATGGCTCCTTCTGAAATAACGGATCAGGTGAAGCGTTGGGCTAGCTTGGGCAGAGAAACTTTTGAAGAAAAGATAGGAGAATGTACTTGGGAGGTGGCTTTGCTGATTCCGTATAAGGTATTTTTTAAGCATGCCATTACCGGGCTGGATGGAATGAGCATACGGGCTAATTTTTATAAATGTGGAGATGAATTGCAAAAGCCTCATTTCTTATCATGGAATCCTATTAAAATAGAGAAGCCGGATTTTCATCGTCCGGATTTCTTTGGACTTTTGGAATTCGAATGAAATTCGTAATTAATTTAAAAAGATTGCATACAGCCGGATAAAAATGGTAAGTTTGCAACTATATATAGCGGAAAAAGTATAGTCGCGATTTTGAAACAGTTTTATATGATGAAACATACGTTGAAATTTATATTAATCGGGTTGTTTTGTTGTCTATGTAATTTTACAGTGCAAGCGCAAACCCGTAACCGGCAGTATGAGGAATATATTCATAAGTATAAAGATCTCGCTATCGATGAGATGAAACGGTATCGTATTCCTGCCAGCATCACTTTGGCTCAAGGATTATTGGAATCAGGAGCGGGAAAAAGTACACTGGCTCGTAAATCCAATAATCATTTCGGTATAAAATGTGGTGGTGACTGGACTGGTCGTACTGTACGGCATGATGATGATGTCCGTAATGAATGTTTTCGTGCCTATAAGCACCCTCGTGATTCATATGAAGATCATTCTAAATTTTTAAAAGGACGTTCACGTTATGCATCTCTTTTTAAATTAAAAATCACCGATTATAAAGGATGGGCGCATGGGCTGAAGAAAGCGGGATATGCTACTGACCCTCGCTATGCATATCGTTTAATTGATATCATTGAATTATATGAATTACATAAGTATGATACCAAGGATGGTATAAAGTGGATGAAGGAATTCCCAAACCCGCATCAGCCTTATTTGGCTAATGATTTACTCTATATTGTGGTACGTCCGGGGGATACATTTAAAAAACTTTCTAAAGAATTTGATATCAGTCAACGCAAGTTGAGGAAATACAATGATCTTTATAAGGGATATGTATTGAAGCCAGGAGATATTATTTATTTGGATAAAAAGCATCGTCGTGCGGATAAGGAACACATAGTTCATGTTGTCCGTGGGGGAGAATCTATGTATTCCATTTCCCAAAAATATGGTATTCGTCTGAAAAATTTATATAAGATGAATAAGATGAAACCGGAAGACCCTTCTCCTAAAGTAGGTGATATATTGCGTTTGCGTTAATCATTATTGTACGGTAACTGATGTTTAAAAGCGTACAGGGTGTCCGATATCGGACACCCTGTACGCTTTATTTGTTGTTGATTATCAATAAGTTGTTTCCTTGGCACGGATGTTGTTTATTCTTTAGCACAAAAATGATAATAATAAAATTACAATAAGTTATGGACAGAGAAATTCCTAAAGAAGTGCGTGATAAGGAGCGCAAAAAGAAGTTCATTAAATATGGTGCAATAGGTGTGGCGGCAGTGGTATGTATAGCTGTATTGATTTCGTTTATGCGAAGCAGCGTCAATAGGAAAGATTTGGTGTTTTCAGAAGTGGACAATGGAACTATTGAAGTAAGTGTCAGTGCTTCCGGTAAGGTTGTTCCGGCTTTTGAAGAGATTATCAATTCACCTATTAATACTCGTATCGTGGAAGTTTACCGTAAGGGAGGAGACAGTGTGGATGTAGGTACGCCGATTTTGAAACTTGATTTGCAGAGTACGGAAACCGAATACAAGAAATTACTGGATGAAGAACAGATGAAACGTTATCAGTTAGAGCAGTTGAAAGTGAATAATAATACGTATCTGAGTGATTTATCGATGCAAGTGAAAATTTCCGCCATGAAATTGAACCGTATGGAGGTGGAACTTCGTAACGAACGTTATTTGGATAGTTTGGGCTCTGGAACAACGGACAAGGTTCGTCAGGCTGAACTGAACTTTAATACCGGAAAATTGGAATTGGAACAGCTCCGTCAGCAATACGCGAATGAATCGAAAGTAAAAGAGGCTGATTTGAAAGTGAAGGAATTGGAATTCAATATTTTCTCAAAGAGTCTTGCTGAAATGAAACGTACATTGGATGACGCTCAAATTCGTTCACCGCGTAAAGCGATTCTTACCTATATAAATAATCAGGTAGGTGCGCAGGTAGCGGAAGGCAGCCAGGTAGCTATCATTTCTGATTTGAGCCATTTTAAAGTGGAAGGTGAAATAGCTGATACATACGGTGACCGTGTGGCAGCAGGTGGACGTGCCATAGTCAAGATTGGCAATGAGAAACTGGAAGGAACGGTAAGTAGTGTGACACCGTTGAGTAAGAATGGGGTGATTTCGTTTATTGTACAACTGAATGAAGATAATAACAAGCGATTGCGTTCCGGCTTGAAGACAGATGTGTATGTAATGAATGCCGTGAAAGAAGGGGTTTTAAGATTGGCGAATGCTTCTTACTATGTCGGTCGCGGTGAGTATGAATTATTTGTTCAGGATAGTAAGGATGAAATAGTAAAGCGTAAGGTTCAATTGGGTGATAGTAATTTTGAATATGTGGAAGTCATATCGGGGTTGAAACCGGGTGACAAGGTGGTTGTCAGCGATATGAGCAGTTACAAAAACAAGAATAAGCTGAAGTTGAAATAAGAAGCAGCTATGACATAAACAACAAGATAAAACTCTCTCTTAATTAATACATTGATTGTTACGGGAAATGAAGTGTTTTTTCATCCTTTTCACTCATTTCCCGAACATAATTTAATTTGTTCTTAGGCTATGTCGTTTTTTTGATCGTTTACCTTTTTATATTATTCATAGTGCTTATTGACATTTTTTTCCGGCATACAGCATCAGTCGTATTAGTCCGGTAAAAACGGTCACACCGTCTGTTATCGGACAGTATGTAGAATTAAAATTCGTTGAATATTAAATGATTATAGCTTTGGAATGTCTTTTGATTCATGAAAATAGAAAGTGTATAAGATTAACAATTTAAATAAGAAAAAAATATGGCAATGATTAAATTAACCGGTATCAATAAAATCTACCGTACGAATGAGATTGAAACATTAGCGCTGGAAAATGTAAATTTGGATGTGGCTAAAGGGGAGTTTGTCAGCATTATGGGTCCTTCCGGTTGCGGCAAGTCTACCTTGCTGAATATTATGGGACTGCTGGACGCTCCCAGCAGTGGAAAGATTGAAATAAACGGCACGTCTGTAGAAAGCATGAAGGACAAGGAACTGGCTGCTTTCCGTAACAAGACCTTGGGCTTTGTATTCCAGTCGTTCCACCTGATTAATTCGCTGAATGTGATTGACAATGTGGAGTTGCCTTTGCTCTATAGAAAGATGGCTGCCAAGGAGCGTACCCGTCTGGCAAAAGAAGTGTTGGATCGTGTCGGTTTAAGTCATCGTATGCGGCACATGCCCACACAGCTTTCCGGAGGACAGTGCCAGCGTGTAGCGATAGCCCGTGCTATTGTGGGTAATCCTGAAATTATTCTTGCGGATGAGCCTACCGGTAATCTGGACTCAAAGATGGGTGCAGAGGTCATGGAATTGTTGCATAAATTAAATAAAGAGGATGGACGGACCATTGTGATGGTAACCCATAATGAAGAACAAGCCAAACAGACTTCCAGAACCATTCGTTTCTTTGATGGGCGTCAGGTGCAATAACTACTGATTACTATGAAAAGGAATTTATTAAGAAATAACAGAGATGATTAAACAGTATTTTAAGCAAGCTTTGGCGCAACTTCGCCAGCATCCGCTTATCAGTGTCATCAGCATTGCAGGAACTGCTCTTAGCATTTTCCTTATTATGTTGGTAGTGATGCTACAACAAGTGAAGGTCGCTCCTTTTTCTCCCGAGTCAAACCGGAATCGTTTTCTGCATGTGCATTATATGAGCATAAGTCATAAGGATTGGGGGGACGGAACAAGTAACGGACCGATGAGCGTGCGGACGGCGCGTGAGGTATATAAATCATTGAAAACCCCTGAAGCTGTCACTATTTATTGCAGTATGCCGGTATCGACTCCTGTTTCATTACCCGCTATGCCGGCTATTGGAGCGGATGTGCGGGAAACGGATGATACTTTTTTTAAAGTGTTCGATTTTCGTTTTGTGAATGGAAAACCATACGATGAAGCTACTTTCAATGCGGGCACTCCTGTGGCTGTGATTACTGAGAGCATATCGCGGGCTTTGTTTGGTTCCACAGAATCTGCGGGCAAAGAGTTTTTGTTGAATCATGCTCCTATCGTGTGGTAGGGGTAGTGAAAGATGTATCTATCTTGCCGATGCTTCTTATGGCCAAGTATGGATTCCCTTTACTTCGACGGATTTGCCTAGTGATACGTGGAGTGACCAGCACATGGGGATGATGAGTGTCACTATTTTGCTCGAAGCCATGATGATTTTGGAGAAATCCGTGCTGAAGCCAAGCGGCGTATGAGTGAGTATAATTCTATTCTTGCCGATCAGGGGTATACGTTGATAGACCGTAACCGGCCATACGATCAGGAAACTCAGTCTATTTCATTTGCAGCTAACTTGGAGCCGGATTTGAAGTCGGCTCGTCGTGAACGTGCTATCATTTTTATCATTCTGTTGTTAGTACCTGCTATAAATCTGAGCAGTATGACGCAAAGCCGGTTGCGCCAACGTGTGGCGGAAATAGGAGTACGCCGTGCTTTTGGGAGCACCCGCATGGAAATGGTTGGACAAATAATCATGGAAAACCTGGTCGTGACTTTGTTGGCTGGTGCCGTAGGTTTGTTTATCAGTATTGTTATGGCTTATTTAGGTACCGATATCCTGTTTGCACAGCCTTATAGTGCGACATTGAATGCCCCTACAGTTGATTCCAGTATTTTATTGCACCCTTCCACTTTCCTTTATGCGTTGTTGTTTTGCTTTGTTTTGAATTTGCTGAGTAGCGGCATTCCTGCTTGGAGGGCTTCAAGGACTAGCATTGTCAATGCACTGGGAGGAAGGATTCACTAAGGTGATAACGAATTAAAAGTAAAGAATCAAGATGAATAAGAAACTATTTACTCAGATAAAAAATGAATGGCGGTCTAATCTTTGGCTTGTCACCGAATTATTGTTGGTAAGTGTCGTTTTATGGTATATTGTGGACTATATGTATGTGCAGACCTCAATTTATAATGAACCACGGGGATTTGATATTTCTCATTGCTATTTGGTGCAAATGGGACGTCTTACGGACAAAAGTCCAGACTTTATTCCCAATCAGACAGACGAGGAAAAGCGGCAGGATATCAAGGAACTTCTAAGTCGTCTTCAGCATAGACCGGATATAGAGGCAGCCGGATTAGGACAAAATTCTTACCCGTATAATGGCAGTAACAGCAGTGCGTCAGTGGTGTATGATACATTACGTTCGCGGGATGGACTATACGCAGATTGGTGTCTCCCGATTTTGTCCGTGTGTTCCGTTATCGTGGCACCCGTGGGGAGACCCCTGAACAACTGGCTGAGATGCTGAAACATCCGAAGAATTTCTTAGCTTCAGATAATCTTTATAAACGGCGCTATGGATGTGATTTGACTTCATTGGTAGACAAACAATTTTATTTGTTCGGGGATACAACGAATACATATAATTTAGCAGCTTCTTTGCAGGTTGTGCGTTATGGGGATTATTTTGAGGCATGGAACAGTTACTGCATGGTGGCTCCTATGCCGGAAGAATGGTATGATTTGGGCACGGAGCTTTGTGTACGCGTAAAAGAGGATCAAGATCGCGATTTTATAGCCCGTTTGAAAGCGGATAGTGAGAAACTGTATCGCGTGGGCAATGTGTTTATCGCGGATGTGCGTTCTTTTACCGATATCCGTCGTAACTTTCAGCAGTCACATACGAATGCCTGGAACAGTTACCTTTTCGGAATGGGTTTCTTGTTGTTGAATATATTCTTGGGATTGCTAGGTACTTTCTGGTTCCGTACTCAGCAACGACGTGGGGAGATTGCATTGATGAAATCATTGGGTGGAACAGATCATAGTATCTTTGTCCGTCAGTTGGCAGAGGGATTGATATTATTGGCGGTGGCCACAATTCCTGCGATTTTTATTGATTGGAATCTGGCAAATAGTGAATTGAATGCTTGGATGAATGGCACTACTATTGAAGGTGGACGTTTCATAATAACAGTTCTTATTTCCTTTATTTTGATTGCATTGATGATTGTAGTAGGCATTTGGATTCCCGCACGTAAGGCTATGAAAGTTCAGCCGGCGGAAGCATTGCATAATGAGTAATCTCTTTTTTGTTAAAAGGTTTTAGAGCATAGCACAAACATGATAAAACTATATATTAAACAGGCTTTTTACCAACTTCGTGAGAATAGGCTCATCAGCTTGGTTTCTATCATAGGAACGGCATTGGCTATTTGTATGATCATGGTCATTGTCCTGGTGTTGGAAGTACGCATTACGGATTGTGTGCCCGAGGTGAACCGTTCACGTTCTCTTTATATGAAAGCGATGTCTATTCATCAGAAAGGAGATACCAGTGATAATTCATCAAACGGCTGTATGTCACTCACAGTGGCTAAAGAGTGTTTTAAGGCACTTACTGTTCCTGAGGCGGTAACTATAGTGTCTACAGGAGGCAGGATGCGTATTTCTGTACCTGCTGGAAAAATGATGACAGTGGATAACCTTGAAACTGACGATACCTTTTGGAAAGTGTTCTCTTTTGATTTTATTGCCGGAAAGCCGTTTACGGCTGCCGATAGTGAAAGCGGACTTCCTAAGGTTGTACTTAGTGCTTCTGTGGCCCGGAATTTGTTTGGTACGGTAGAAGCGGTAGGACGTACGGTCCAACTCAACTTGGCCGATTATACGGTAGTGGGTGTTGTGAAAGATGTATCCAAACTGGCTGTTTCTTCTTATGCGCAGATTTGGATACCTTTCAATTCAACAGAAATAGCCAGGAAGTGCTGGTATGACAATGCGATGGGAACTTTTCGTGTGGTCATTCTGGCACATTCGGAGAAAGATTTTCCTGCCATCAGAGAAGAGGCGGAACGCCTGCGTCAGAAATTCAATGACGGATTGCAGGATTCCGAAATTTTTTATCGTGGACAACCCGATGATCGTTTCTCTTTTATCTTTCGTCACTGGGGAAGAGAGTTACAGGCGAAGGAAGCTTATTTGCACTACCTGTTGGTGATTGTTATTTTATTGCTGGTACCGGCTATAATTTGAGTAGCATGACTTTGTCCCGTATGCGGAAGCGCATGTCGGAAATAGGGGTGAGGAAGGCATTTGGTGCTACTGCCAATGTCTTGTTGAGGCAAGTGTTTTATGAAAATTTATTATTGACGCTCATAGCCGGAGCAGTAGGAATGCTTTTCAGTTATGCATGTACTTTTTTATTGAATGATTTCTTATTTTCCAATAGCGAGAACCGTGCCCAAATAGGAGAAACCAGTCTTTCGGCAGATATGTTGTTCAGTCCCTGGATATTCTTGGCCGCATTCATTTTCTGCCTGCTCTTGAATTTGCTGTCAGCGTGCATCCCTGCCTGGAGGGCATCGCGCATGAATATTACGGACGCTTTAAACCAACGTTAGATCATGAACAGGAATTTATTGAAACAGATATGGAACGAGCGCCGCAGCAATGCGTTTCTGTGGATGGAACTTTTTGTGGTGTTTGTCATATTATGGTATATTGTGGATGTGGTATATGTCACGTTGAGCATCTATAATTTGCCGATGGGCTTTGATATAGAAAATACGTATGTTCTTCGTTTTGAGCGGATGACTTCGAAGGCGGCTGCTTATCAGCCTGGCCGTACTATGAAAGAAGATGTTGCCGATTTGCATGAAATTGTAAACAGGCTTGCGCATCGTCCGGATGTGGAAGCAGTCAGCCTCTCGCAAAACTGTATACCTTATAATGACGGTGCGAACAGTTTTTCATTTTATCTGGATACAGTCCCGGTACGTAGTTTGAAACGATGGATAACTCCGGAGTATTTTAATGTATTCCGTTACCGCAATATAGACGGTTCGGGTAGTGAAAGCCTTGCTGAGGCACTGACACCGTCCGGCATGGTCTTATCTGTGAATATTGCCGATGTTTATCAGGATGCACCTTGGCATGGTAAGGAACTTTTAGGGCGTAGGGTGCCTGTTTGGCGGAATGAGCCGGAGGCGGAGCATCTTTCTATAGCTGCTCTTACCGAGCCGGTCCGTTATGACCATTTTACAGCTCCGGATGATTACGGCTCCCGTTATGCTGCTGTGTACCTGACAGATGAGGCGTTGGAATCCTTAGGTGAGACGGTTTATATAGAAGTTTGCCTGCGTGTTCGTGAGGGACAGAATGATGGATTCATAGACCGTTTGATAGTGGATGCCGACCGTCAATATCAGGTGGGCAATCTATATCTTTTGGATATAACTCCTTTGAGTGATGTACGCACAGCTTATGAAACGGATTCGGTGAATGAGTTGAATACGCAATTTTGTATCATATTTTTCTTATTGCTGAATATCTTTCTAGGCATTATCGGAACTTTCTGGTTCCGGACACAGCATCGGCGTGCCGAAATAGCGTTGCGTATGGCTTTAGGATCTACCCGTTGGGGAATCTGCGGTCGTCTGATGGGGGAAGGAGTCTTGTTATTGCTGATATCTGCTATTCCTGCATTGGTTGTGGCGTGGAATTTGGGATATGCCGAACTGGTGGAAGTTACACGTATGCCTTTTACGGCAGGTCGTTTTGCGATTACGGTTCTGGGCACTTTTATTCTGATTGCTGGAATGATTGTCATTGGAATAGGATACCCTGCCGTCGTGCCATGAGTATCGAACCGGCTGAGGCATTACATGAAGAATAAATAAAATGAAGAGATAAAACGAATGAAACAGCTATTATTACAAGCATTTAATCTGATACGGCAGAATCCTTTTTATGCTACAATCAGTATTATAGGAACAGCTGTCACTATCGCTTTTGTTATGGTAGTAGTGATGATTTATGACTTCCGTACAATGGATATGGCTCCGGAAAGTGATCGGAGCGATATGATGTATACAGGTTCGGGAATGACCTATCGTAAGCTGGATCATACCAACCAGAACAGCGGTATGGGACGCAAGGCTTTTGAAGCATTGTTTTCAGAGCTTCCTAGTGTAAAAGAGGTTACTTGGTATCGTGGCGTTTCCAAGACCCCTTGTAACTTGTCCGCTTCGAATGAGATATTCAACTATTATGTGCGGCCTGTGGCTGATAACTGGTTTAAGTTCTTTGATTATGAATTTATAGCGGGACGTCCTTTCACACAAGAGGAGTATGATGCCCGTCGGTGGGTCAGTGTGATAACCGAGCGTATGCCTTGCAGCTTTTCGGCACGACGGATGTGGTAGGAAAAGAATATCAAAGTAATTTTTTTCCTACTAAAGTGGTAGGCGTGGTGAAAGATGTCAATGCTATTTTCCAGACAGCATACGCTGATGCTTTTGTTCCTTTCTCATTGGAAAATGAAGACTATTATGCTACTTGGACAGGGGGCTTGGGAGGAATCCGTCTGGGATTGCTCAAACTGCTGCCGGATACTCGTCCTGCAGAGGTACGGACTGAAGTACAGCATCGGCAGGATCGTTTGAATAGTTCAACGGCAGAATATGCTTTCGAGATGAACGAACTCTATACTCATACGGAATACACCTTTTTTCGTGGAAAAGATATTAGTGCACCGTTGGTTTACAGTATGTTATTGATGGTCTTGCTGATTGTTCCTGCTATTAATATCTCAGGTATGACCAATGCCCGAATGCAGGAGCGTGTGACAGAAATTGCAGTTCGCAAGGCGTATGGCGCATCACGTATTTCCATTATGGTGAGGTTGTTTTTAGAGAATCTGCTTACGGTCTTTTTGGGTGGAATTTTAGGATATCTGTTTTCGTGTGTTTTGGTTTGGCTGGGACGTGTATGGTTGTTTGGTAGCGGCGAGGTAGAATTATCAGGTATCAGTCTGGATGGAGGTTTGTTGTTGCATCCTGCTTTATTTGTGTTGGTTTTCGGCGTATGTGTTGTTTTTAATTTATTGTCGGTATTGATTCCGGTATGGATGGTCACACATCGTAATATTGCAACTACCATTAAAGGAGAATAGGAGGAAAGGAAAAATGATAAAGAGTTTATTCAGACAAATGTGGAACCAAAGGCACGCTAATGTATGGGTGTGGTTGAATTGGTTGTTGTTCTTGTCTTGCTATGGTACAGCATCGATCTGGTTTATAATTATGAGGTTGCTGCCCGTCAGTCTAAAGGATATGACACGGAGAATGTTTTTGATATTCAACTGAATATTAAGCCGGCTTTGCAAAATGATTCTGTATTAATGAGTCATTCTGCTGAATATTTGGAGCAAATCTATCATTTGATCCAACAATATCAAGGGGTGGAGGAAGCTTGTTTTTATTATGGGACAATACCTTATACGGGAAATAATATGTATGAGGGATATGCTCCGCATTCGGATTCGACTCATGTGGTAGGCTGTTTCATCCGTTATGTCAGCCCTACTTATTTCAAGGTATTTCGCTTGCAGCCATTATCAGGTTCATTTGAGGCGGAGCGTTGGGACAAGAATGAATACCCCATGCCGGTGTTGATGAGTGAAACGTTAAGCGATTCCTTGTTTAGCGGACGCAATGGAGTAGGGGAAACTTGTTTCAATCCTTATTTCCTGAATAGTGTGCAGCCGGAAACTAATTATAAGGTAATGGCGGTACTTCCTGCTCATAAGACCGATGAGTACGAGCGTTACGAACCTTTTATTTATCTTCCCAGTTCGCCGCTGACTTATTGGCATCACATTGCGGTGCGTGTGGCTTCTAATTCCATACCGGGATTTACCGAACGTTTTATGCAGGATATGCAAGGGAAATTATCTATCGGCCCTTATTACTTATACGATATAAATTCGTATGGCGATATGAAGGAAGCTTTCGATATAGAGCAAGGAACGGTGAATTATCTGAATACTACCTATGCCGTTATCCTTTTCTTTGTTTTCAATATATTTTTAGGGATGCTGGGTACTTTCTGGTTTCGGACTCGTAAAAACCGAAGTGAGATAGCTTTGCGTATGGCACTAGGTTGCAGTAGGATGAATGTATTTGGTTATTATGTACTTGAGGGCATCCTTCTCTTGGTTTCGGCTGCCATTCCCGCTGTTTTTGTTTGTGCGAATATGCAGATGGCGGATCTTACTGTGCATACATTAATGGAACCTGCTTGGGGACGTTTTTTGCTTTGTTTTGTGTCGGCCATGCTGTTGTTGGGGATAATAATTTTGCTCGGCATTTATTTCCCCGCCCGGAAAGCGATGAGGATTGAGCCTGCAGACGCGTTGCATAATGAATAATGTTATTTCATTGTCACATGATCAGCAGTGTTCGTATATGAATGGAGTGTCCGATTTCGGACACTCCATTTTTGTTGTAAGGTGTTATAAAACAGTGAAATAGTTTTTTGGCATACCATTTGCCTTACCTTTGATAAAAAGAATAATAACGCAATGAAAAAACAAGTAATATCTCTATTTTTAGCCTTTGGCATATCGTTGGTTGCCGGAGCGCAGCCACAAGAAAAGCGACGTGCCATCACTTTGGAGGAAGCCATTACTATTGCCCGTGTGCAAAGTGTAGATGCGGCCGTAGCTTTAAACGAGCTGAAAACCGCTTATTGGGAATATCGTACTTTCCGTGCGGATTTGCTTCCGGAAATGAATTTTGAAGCCACTATTCCCAGCTATAATAAGAAGTATAATTCTTATCAGCAGGATAACGGTGCTTATACATTTGTACGTAATAATTATATGGAAATGAATGGTGAAGTTTCTATCGATCAGAATATTTGGTTGACCGGTGGTAAACTCTCATTGAATACCTCTCTTGATTTCTTGAAACAACTGGATGGAGATAAATCAAAACGATATATGTCTGTTCCTGTGGCATTGACTTTGGAACAACCTATTTTCGGAGTGAATACAATTAAATGGAACCGCCGCATCGAACCGGTGAGATACGCTGAAGCTAAAGCCGCATTTCTTACTGCAACCGAAGAGGTAACCATGACTACTATCAATTATTTTTTCAATTTGTTGCTGGCCAAGGAAAATGTAGGCATTGCCCGACAGAATCTGAAGAATGCAGATAAACTGTATGAAGTGGCTAAGGCAAAGCGTAGCATGGGGCAGATCAGTGAAAATGATTTGTTGCAATTGGAACTGAATGTATTGAATGCCCGTTCTACGTTGACTGAAAATGAAAGCAACTTGAAAAGTAATATGTTCAAACTCCGTTCATTTCTGGCATTAGGAGAGGATGAGGAACTGGAGCCGGTTGTTCCCGAAACGATTCCGACTGTTTTGCTGAACTATCCGGATGTTTTGGACAAAGCACTTGCCAATAATTCATTTGCACATAATATTCGTCGCCGCCAGTTGGAAGCAGATTTTGAAGTGGCTAAGGCGAAAGGTAATTTACGTGAAATCAAGCTCTATGCACAGGTAGGTTTTACAGGAACAGACAATGAATTTAATAGTGCATACCGCCGTTTGAAAGACAACCAGATTGTGGAAGTCGGTTTTAAGATTCCTATTCTTGACTGGGGAAAAACGCCGTGGTCAGGTAAAGATAGCTCAAAGTAACCGCGATGTGACCGAAAGCAAGTTACGTCAGGAAACCATGAATTTCAATCAGAATCTGTTTATCCTTGTAGAACAGTTCAATAATCAGCAGGCCCAGTTGCAGATAGCAGACGATGCGGACAAGATTGCCCAGAAACGTTACAGTACCAATGTGGAAACCTTCATGGTTGGTAAAATCTCGACATTGGATTTGAATGACTCCCAGACAAAGAAAGATGAGGCTCGTCAGAAGCATATCAATGAGTTGTTCTATTATTGGTACTATTATTACCAGTTGCGCAGCTTGACATTGTGGGATTTCAATACCAATACTAATATTGATGCCGATTTCGAAAAGATTATCAAACAATAGGATTTTTACTATTCAATTCTGTTTGAATATAAAATGGGGTTGTCTTTGTACTTATTAAAATAATAATTTCTACATTTGCAGCAGTATGATATTAATTATAGACGATGACAGTGCCATTCGTTCTTCTCTGAGCTTTATGCTAAAAAGGGCGAAATATGATGTGCAGGCCGTACCGGGTCCCAAAGAGGCTATTGAAATAGTCCGTTCGGTTGCACCCCAGTTAATCTTGATGGATATGAACTTCACCCTGTCCACCAGTGGTGAAGAAGGATTGACGCTTTTGAAACAGGTCAAAGTGTTCCGGCCCGATGTTCCCGTTATATTGATGACGGCATGGGGAAGTATCCAGCTTGCCGTGCAAGGGATGCAGGCAGGTGCATTCGACTTTATTACCAAACCTTGGAACAACGTAGCGTTGATGCAAAGGATAGAAACTGCTTTGGAGCTGACTTCACAAGATAAGAAAGCAGCCGTTCCGGTGGAAGATAATGACGGCTTCAACCGTAGCCATATCATTGGAAAGAGTAAGGCACTGATGGATGTGCTGGCCACGATCAAGCGGATAGCGCGTACCAACGCATCGGTCTTGATTACCGGTGAAAGTGGTACAGGTAAGGAGTTGATAGCCGAAGCGGTGCATTTGAACAGTTCCCGTAGCAAGAAACCTTTTGTGAAAGTGAATTTGGGAGGTATTTCTCATACTTTGTTCGAGAGTGAAATGTTCGGTCATAAGAAAGGTGCGTTTACGGATGCCACAGCCGACAGGGTAGGACGTTTTGAACTGGCTGATAAGGGTACGATTTTCTTGGATGAGATTGGCGATTTGGATTTAAGCTGTCAGGTGAAACTGCTTCGCGTGTTACAAGAGCAGACTTTGAAGTTTTGGGCGACAGCCGTCCCCGTAAAGTCGATATCCGTGTGGTCAGTGCGACGAATGCCGATTTACGGCAGATGGTGCAGGAACACACCTTCCGCGAGGATTTGTTCTATCGTATTAATTTAATTACGGTGCATCTTCCGGCATTACGCGAACGCCGTGAGGATATTCCGTTATTGGTCCGTCATTTCGCCGACAAACAATGTGAATCGAACGGTCTTCCCAAAGTGGAATTTACTTCTGAAGCGATGGATTATTTGAGCCGTTTGCCTTATCCGGGTAATATCCGTGAATTAAAGAATTTGGTGGAACGTACCTTGCTGGTCAGTGGAAAGGAAATATTGACTGCGGATGATTTTAAATCACAATACCAGCATCCTATAGAACAGAAGATGACAACGAATCTGCAAGGCATGACCTTGGAGGAGATAGAAAAGCAGACTATTCTGCAAACGCTTGAAAAGTATAACAATAATATGTCACAGGTTGCCATAGCCTTAGGAATCAGCCGGGCCGCTCTTTATCGCCGTTTGGAGAAATACAATATACAAGTGAATGATTAGCAAAAACGGAACCGGATAAAATATGAAACTGAAATTCTTGTTCTTCTTTTTAGCATTACTGTTGACAGCAGTATGGACTATCCTGCTCGTTCTTACATTGAAGGAACGCGGTGCGCTGTTTTATATAGGAGAGGGAGTCATTACATTCAGTCTTGTGTTTCTGGTTTATTTCTATCGCAAAGTCGTGAAACCGCTTGATATCATCGGCAACGGTATGGAACTTCTTCGTGAGCAGGATTTCAGCAGTAGGCTGACTCCTGTCGGACAAAAGGAAGCCGACCGCATTGTGTTGGTTTTCAACCGCATGATGGAGCAGTTGAAAGACGAGCGTCTCCGGTTGCGTGAGCAGAATCATTTTCTTGACTTGCTGGTCAGTGCTTCTCCTATGGGAGTTGTCATACTGACTCTGGACGGACATATTTCCATGCTGAATGCGGCAGCTCTTCGTTTTTTGGATTATTCTTCGTCAGAGGAAGTCAGAGGCCGATTGCTGTGCGAGTTGGCTTCCCCTTTGGCCGAAGAAATAGAACGTATTCCCAAAGATACTACGGAAACAATTCGTCTGAGCGACTCCATGATTTACCGCTGTTCCCGGCTTTCTTTTGTTGACAGAGGCTTTTCTCATCCGTTTATTCTGGTGGAAAGTCTGACTTCCGAGGTGGTGAAAGCAGAGAAAAAGGCATACGAAAAAGTGATCCGTATGATAGCACATGAGGTGAATAATACGACTGCGGGCATTACCTCTACTCTTGATACGGTGGATGGTGCCTTGGAATGTATGGAGGATACGGAAGACTTGCGCGAAGTGATGAAAGTCTGCATAGAGCGTTGCTACAGCATGAGCCGTTTTATCACGAATTTCGCCAATGTGGTGAAGATTCCCGAGCCTCAATTACAATCAGTGGACTTGAATGACCGCGTGGCCGCTTGCAAGACATTTATGGAAACGGTTTGCCGTAACCGCAAGATTACGCTGCATCTTAATTTATGTAAAGAGAATCCCGAAGTGATGATGGATACTTCCTTGTTTGAGCAAGTATTGGTCAACATTATCAAGAATGCGGCTGAAAGTATCGGGGAAACAGGAGATATCTTTATCCGTACTTCCGTATCACCTACGATGTTGGAAATTGCTGATACCGGTGCCGGTATCAGTAAAGAGGTGGAAACCAAGCTGTTCAGTCCTTTCTTCTCCACCAAGCCTAACGGACAGGGTATCGGTCTTATTTTTATTCGTGAAGTTTTGATAAAACATGGGTGTACTTTCTCTCTTCGTACCTATCCGGATAAACTGACCCGTTTCCGTATCCGTTTCTGATGATTTTCTACCACTTTACCACGCTGCGATGCTTCCGTAAGGAAGTGCAAAGGGAGGGGGTATAGTAAACGTCTTTCGGATGTTTCTTTTTGTGCTGTTGGTTCTTTCGGAATCTCAGTTCAAAATGAAATACCCTTTTTATTATGCTAGGCTGTCCACGATAAAAAATGTTCAATCAGGATTGGATGAAATCGGTTCGTTTGGTTTATCTTCACAATATTATGTGCTAAATAATTAAAATATGAAATACCCTATCGGCATACAAATTTTTAGTCAAATCCGTGAAAACAGATCTGTTTTCACGGACAAGACCGATTTTATCTATCAGTTGGTGAGTAGAGGAAGTATCTATTTTTTCAGCCGTCCGCGCCGTTTCAGCAAAAGTAGTATGAAGGGCGGAGAGAGGTGAGGTAATATCCGGACAAGCCTGAAAATATCCTGTAGTTTGGAATAAGTAATGTTATAAAATAGCCTGATACATTATTTTATTCATCGTTATAAGCCCAAATCCAAAAAAGTTGGGATTGTTCATGCCCTCATGCTCTCACTGTATATGTAACATGTTGGCCATGAATGATTTGTGTAGTTATGGTAAAAATAGTTGCTCTCACTTATGCTCTCACTAATCCCTCATGCCCTCACTACGTTTTGAAGCATTCTTCCGTATAACATGTTTGTTGTCAGTTATATATACTTTTTTATAGGATATTCCGGCTTGATGTAAAGTAGGATGTTTTTTGGCTTTTTGAGAAGAAAAAGTGTACGTAAAGGGTTTGTATTTCTATGGAATGTGATCGTAAAGTTCCCGGCATTTCATGCAGGGTAAAAAGATCAAGACGTTTAAAAAAGCTCTTGTTCTTTTTTAAAAAGGCCGTTATCTTTTTTTGAAAGTTCTTGATCTTTTTAAAGAACGTCCTTGTCTTTTGAGGTGAAATTCCGGATCCTACGCGAAAACTTCCACCACAGAGTTTGCAAAACTGCTGCTACTGCTACCACCCTTTCCATTGAAAGCACCATGGGCAGGACGTTTCATAGGGTGATGGCAGCATTTTTTTATATGGTAAAAAGGGTTGCTGTCACCACTTTTACCTCTTTTTTACCCCAAAAAGTCCGTAGGAGGGGGAAGAAACAGGAGGCGGAGGATGACCAAATACTGGGAAAAGGTGGGAATACAGGCACACAGCATCCGGAAACCGGATCGGCAGAATATTGTACACCAACAAACAAGACACTGACTACAGCCTGATGGGAATCTGATTGCGGATCGCCAGAACTGAAGTTTCAACCCTACGGAACCGGTTGAAGCTGAACCTTATGGCTGAATATGATGTCCGTACAATTAATATAGGTGCTGAATACAGCTTTTGGAAAGATTATATCAATGCAGTGATAGAGTTCAACCGCTGCCGTTACTTTTCCGGCGGAGTGTTTTTTAAAGTCCACCTGAAATAATAAAAGGAGTGGCTGTCAGTCTTTGATTTTCTTTTTATACACTTCCCCTCTGTTCATTACTTCCTTAACGAAATTGTAGGTTTCCACCCCTCGGAAGTATCCATTCTTACAAACCGGATCATTGAAATATTCTTCATTACTTTTAAGCAGAATATAGTTATCTACGCTGTTGTTCCATACATATTTATTCTTGCCGTATTTTTCAGCCAGTGCCATGGCATCCAGTACGTGTCCTATTCCGGCGTTATAAGCCGCCAAGACAAATTTCATCCGTTCGTTTTCATCTTTTATTGCGTTGAAAGAACGGGAAGTGGCAGCAATATATTTCACGGCGGCCTTTATACTCTCTTCCGGATTCTGTTCTTTACCGGGAGGAACTCCCATAGCACGCGCCGTCCGGGGCATGAGCTGCATTAATCCTTTCGCGCCTGCCCATGATACGGCTGTTGTATCAAAGTTTGATTCCGTATAGGCCAGGGAAGCTAAAATACGCCAATCCCAATCTATATCTTTGGCATATTTCTTGAATAGAGTGTCGAAGTGTGAAATCTTTCCGTCTTTGATGGACAAGATGGAACCGTGAGGTGTCCGTTTGCTTATTTCAAAATAACGCTTGCTACTGGCCTGATAGGCAGGAGAAGTCATATTTTCCTGATGCCATTTAGTAGCAGCTTCACCTAGTAGCGGTGAGGTCTTACGTACGGCCCATGAGGCACGTTGGTCAAAACTGACAGCCAGGTCAATATTCAGATTGGGGTAATAAGTCTTGTTTAATTTGGCAAGGTCGTTATCACAGATGGCATAATCTATCTCACCATTGGAAACCTGCATGATTAAATCCTCGGTGGTGATGCTGTCATTATCGACTTCGTGTATCAATATACCGCCACCCAGTTCTTTATCCAGATTGATGAGACGTTCCAGATACTTTCCTGGTTTTACATAGACCTCTTTCCCGATTAATTCTGTCACATTATTCAGTGCTTTCTTCTTTTTTTGAGTATTACGTTGTACCAATACCTGATGGGTGATGATATCTTCCCCGCAAAACTCTACACTGTCTTTGAACTCTTTGGTGACAGGCAGATTATAGGCTATCAGGTCTCCTTCTCCTTGTAATAGTTTATGGACCAGGTCACGTGCATTCTGTGCTACTTTTATTTTCAGTTTTACATCCAATGAACGGGCAAACTGATCGGCCAGCTCATACTGGAATCCCATAGCTCGCCCCGATAGTCGAAATAAGAAGTGGAACTGTTCAGTGTCAGGACTACTAATTCTCTGCTGTCTTTTATTTGTGGCAAATCATAATTTGTCACTTCGGCAGATTGTTGCCGGTTGCGGCACGCTGTCATGCATATACAGGCAAGAACTAATAGCCAGACATTTTTCATCTTCCTAAAATCTTTTCAATATATAGTTTAAGGATTTCAATGGCCTTTTGGTTGTTGCCTCCATTGGGGATAATAATATCGGCATATTGCTTGGTAGGCTCTATGAATTCGTCATGCATTGGTTTCAGAATGTTCCGGTATTTGTCTATCAGCATTTCCAAGGGGTGGCCGCGTTCCACCATGTCGCGGGTAATCACACGCAGCAAACGTTCGTCGGGTTCGGCATCCACAAAAATCTTTAAGTCCATCAAGTCTCGTAACTCTTTATCATAGAGACTCATGATACCTTCCACAATGATGACTTCCTTTGGCTCTACACGAACTGTTTCGGGCAGGCGTGTGCATACTAGATAAGAATAGGTGGGCTGCTCAAATGGGATGCCCTTTGCGCAGGTCGGCAATCTGTTGTTCAAAGAGCGGCCAGTCAAAAGCATCGGGATGGTCGAAATTGGTTTGTTTACGTATTTCCAAGGGATGGATGACTGATCGTTATAATATGAATCTTGTGGAATGACTGCAACGGAACCTGGGGGCAGGCTCTCTATGATTTTTCTAACTACAGTGGTCTTTCCTGAACCGGTTCCGCCGGCTATACCAATAATTATCATAATAATAGAATGTATTTTAAAACAAAACTGTTACTTTTGCATCAGGTTAAATACTTTAGCCCTGTGTCGATTACAAAAGTAGGATAATTAATTAAAATATCAAGTATGGTTAAGCACATTGTTTTATTTAAATTGAAAGAAACTCTTTCACAGGAAGAAAAATTGAAAGTGATGAATGATTTTAAAGCGGCTATTGAAGCTTTGCCGGCCAAGATAGGTTTTATCCGTCATATATTTGTGGGACTGAATGCCAATTCTGCTGAAAAATGGGATATTTGTCTGGATAGTGAATTCGATACGCTGGCAGATGTCAATGCCTATGCCGTTCATCCGGATCATGTAGCTGCAGCCGGCCTTTTGAAGGAGGTTAAGGCTGATCGTGCTTGTGTGGATTATGAATTCTAAAAGATAGCCTATGAAAAAGATAATCAATCCCTGGAAAGATGGAAGGATATAATTGCTTTGGCTGTGCTCCCAACAATGAAGCCGGAGTGAAGATGGAATTTTATGAGGATGGGGATGAGGTAATTAGTATATGGAAACCTCAGCCACAGTTTCAGGGATGGATTGATACGTTGCATGGCGGTATTCAGGCGGTGCTGCTGGATGAGATTTGTGCATGGGTGGTTTTGCGTAAACTACAGACTACCGGTGTTACGTCCAAAATGGAAACCCGCTATATGAAACCTGTTAATACCAACGATTCGCATATCGTATTGAAGGCTTCCATAAAGGAGAGGAAGCGCAATATCGTATTTGTAGAAGCGGCTATTTATAATAATAAGGAGGAACTTTGCACCAAGGCGCTGTGCACTTATTTCACTTTTTCTCAAGAGAAGGCAAAGGAAGAAATGCATTTCTTGAACTGCGAGGTGGAGCAAGATGAGATAATACCTTTAATTTGAAAGAAAAAACAAAGTTTTTGCGATAATTATTTGCTGATATTAAATATAAACTTTATTTTGTCGCAAGTAAAAAGAAAAGACTATGGTTAGAACTGCTACACATCATCATCATTTTCCTAACGAATAATTCGGTGGGCTAAGGTGATATTGTAGTATAATGATATAGGGCTTGCCGAAAACGGTAAGCCTTTTTTATTGCCGGTTAATAATTAAAAACAGATAGAATCATGCTTAGAATTGCAGTACAGTCAAAAGGCCGTTTGTTTGAAGAGACAATGGCATTATTACAAGAGGCAGATATTAAAATCTCCACTTCTAAAAGAATTCTTTTAGTACAGTCGTCTAATTTTCCGATCGAAGTTCTTTTTCTTCGCGATGATGATATTCCTCAGTCGGTGGCTGGTGGAGTGGCTGATTTAGGGATCGTAGGCGAGAATGAGTTTGTAGAGAGAAAAGAGGACGCTGAGGTGATTAAACGTTTGGGGTTCAGCAAGTGCCGTTTGTCATTGGCTATACCTAAAGATGTGGACTATCCGGGTTTGTCTTGGTTTGAAGGACGTAAGATTGCGACTTCTTATCCCGGCATTTTGAAAGATTTCATGGATCGGAATGGCATTCATTCTGATATTCATGTCATTACCGGTTCGGTAGAGATTGCTCCGGGAATCAGTTTGGCTGATGCTATTTTTGATATTGTCAGTTCGGGATCTACTTTGGTAAGCAATAGCTTGAAGGAAGTGGAAGTGGTTATGAAAAGTGAGGCGTTGCTGATAGGCAATAAGAATATGTCTGAGGAGAAGAAAGAGATTCTGAACGAACTCTTGTTCCGTATTGAAGCGGTGAAAGCTGCCGAAGACAAGAAATATGTCTTGATGAATGCTCCGACAGAGCGTTTGAAAGAAATTATCGAAGTGCTGCCGGGTATGAAGAGTCCTACTGTGATGCCATTGGCACAAGAAGGATGGAGTTCGGTACATACAGTGCTTGACGAGAAGCGTTTTTGGGAGATCATCGGAAAACTGAAAGCATTGGGCGCGGAAGGTATTTTGGTATTGCCCATTGAGAAAATGATATTATAGCCGGTCCATACGTCAGGCGAGATTTGTAAACTTATAAAAGAATACATGTATGAAGAAAATAATATATCCTGAAAAGAAAGACTGGATGGAAATTCTCCGTCGTCCGGCATTGAATACAGACACGCTGCGCAATACGGTTAAAGAAGTGCTGGATAAAGTGAAGACGGAAGGAGATAAAGCGGTGAGGGAATATGAAGAACGTTTTGATAAGGTGAAACTGGACTCACTGGGGGTTACTGAAACGGAAATTGCTGAAGCGGAAAAGGAGGTACCCATTGAATTGAAGGCAGCTATCATGCTGGCACAGAAAAATATTCATACTTTTCATAGTTCTCAGCGGTTTGAAGGGAAAAAGGTGCAGACCGTACCCGGGGTAACTTGTTGGCAGAAGGCGGTTGCTATTGAAAAGGTGGGCTTGTATATTCCCGGAGGCACGGCGCCTTTATTTTCTACCGTATTGATGTTGGCTACTCCGGCACAGATTGCAGGTTGCAAGGAAATCGTACTTTGTACTCCTCCTGATAAAGAAGGAAAGGTTCATCCTGCTATCTTGTATGCGGCAAAATTGGCCGGGGTAAATAAAATATTCAAAGCAGGAGGGGTGCAGGCCATCGCTGCTATGGCATACGGAACGGAAAGTGTGCCTAAGGTTTATAAAATTTTCGGTCCGGGTAACCAATATGTAACGGCTGCCAAGCAGCAGGTTTCTTTGCGGGATGTTGCGATAGATATGCCTGCCGGTCCTTCTGAAGTCGAAGTGCTGGCCGACGAGACGGCTAATCCTGTATTTGTGGCAGCCGATTTGCTTTCACAGGCGGAACATGGAGTTGATAGTCAGGCCATGCTGATAACTACTTCTGAGAAATTAATGAAGGAGGTGGAGTATGAGGTACAACGCCAGTTGGCTTTGCTTACCAGATGGAAAATAGCCGAAAAGTCGTTGGCAAGCAGCAAATTGATTTTGGTGAGGGATATGGATGAGGCAATTGCTCTGACGAATGAATATGCTCCCGAGCATTTGATTATCGAGACCAGGGATTATATGGAACAGGCAGAGCGTATTGTCAATGCCGGATCTGTATTTCTAGGTTCACTTACTCCGGAGAGTGCCGGTGATTATGCATCCGGAACCAATCATACTTTACCTACCAATGGTTATGCCAAAGCGTATAGTGGGGTGAGTCTGGATAGTTTTATCCGTAAAATCACTTTTCAGGAGATTAATGGCGAGGGTATTCAGAATATCGGTCCTGCTATTGAGGTGATGGCGGCTAATGAACAACTGGGTGCGCATAAGAATGCAGTAACCGTAAGATTAAAAACAGTATAAAGATGAAAGATTTGAAAGAATTGACGCGCCCGAATATTTGGGCTTTGAAACCCTATTCATCGGCACGTGACGAATATAATGGAGCGGAGGCATCTGTTTTTCTGGATGCCAATGAGAACCCGTACAATACACCTAATAACCGTTATCCTGATCCTATGCAGCGGGAATTGAAGAATATGATAGCTCCTATTAAAAAGGTAGACCCCGATACGATCTTTCTGGGAAACGGCAGTGATGAGGCTATTGACTTGGTGTATCGCGCGTTCTGTATTCCGGGGGTGGATAATGTAGTGGCTATTGACCCTACTTATGGTATGTATCAGGTGTGTGCCGATGTCAACGATGTAGAATATCGCAAGGTGTTATTGGATGAAAACTATCAGTTCAGTGCCGATAAACTATTGGCGGCAACAGACGATCACACCAAACTGGTTTTTCTTTGCTCGCCCAATAATCCTACCGGTAATAACCTGGATCGTAGGGAAATGGAAAAATTACTGGATACTTTTCAGGGATTGGTGATTATAGACGAGGCCTATTCCGATTTTTCTGATGCGCCGTCTTTCCTTGCCGATTTAGATAAATATCCTAATTTGATTGTCTTTCAGACTTTTTCTAAGGCATGGGGATGTGCTGCCATTCGTTTGGGCATGGCCTTTGCGTCTAAAGAAATCATCTCTATTTTCAGTAAGATTAAATATCCGTATAATGTGAATCTGCTGACACAGAAAGAGGCTGTTATGATGTTGCACCGGCATTATGAGGTAGAACGTTGGGTAAAGTCGTTATTGGAAGAACGGACGCGTTTGGTCAATGAATTTGTAGAACTGCCTTGTTGTGAGAAAATCTATCCTACGGATGCCAATTTCTTTCTAGCTAAAGTGACAGATGCCAAGAAAATATATAATTATTTGGTAGGTAAAGGTATCATAGTGCGTAACCGTACCAGTATTTCTTTATGTCGTGATTGTTTGCGTGTGACTATTGGTACACGTCCGGAGAATGATATGTTGTTGGAAGCATTGAAGAATTATGAATGTTGAAGTATGAAGAAAGCGTTGTTTATAGATCGTGACGGTACGTTGGTTATAGAGCCACCGGTTGACTACCAATTGGATTCTTTCCATAAATTGGAGTTTTATCCTAAGGTATTTCGTAATTTGGGATTTATCCGCAGCAAACTCGACTTTGAATTTGTGATGGTTACCAATCAAGACGGTCTCGGTACTTCTTCTTTTCCTGAGGATACCTTTTGGCCGGTGCACAACCTGGTGTTGAAGACATTGGAGGGGGAAGGCATCATTTTTGATGATATCTTGATAGACCGCAGTTTTCCGGAAGACCATGTGTTTACCCGTAAGCCTGGAACAGGAATGATGGGAAAATATCTTACCGGTGATTATGATTTGGCTAACAGTTTTGTTATTGGTGATCGCGCTACCGATGTGGAACTGGCTAAAAATATGGGCTGTAAGGCTATTTTGTTGCAAGAAAATATGGATATTCTGAAGGAAAAGAACTTGGAATCCTACTGTGTATTGGCGACTACGGATTGGGATAAGGTCGCTGAATTCCTTTTTGCCGGAGAACGTATAGCGGAGGTCCGTCGTACTACGAAGGAAACGGATATTTATATCAGTTTTAATTTAGATGGCAGCGGAAAATGTGATATTTCCACAGGTATTGGTTTTTTGATCACATGTTGGAACAGATTGGAAAGCATGGTGGTATTGACCTGATCATTAAAGTAAAAGGTGATTTGGAAGTGGACGAACATCATACTATTGAAGATACCGCCATTGCTTTGGGTGAATGTATTTATCGGGCATTGGGCAGCAAGCGTGGCATTGAGCGTTACGGATATTGCTTGCCCATGGATGATTGTCTTTGTCGGGTAGCTTTGGATTTTGGCGGTAGAGCATGGTTGGTATGGGATGCTGAGTTTCATCGGGAGAAAATAGGGGAGATGCCTACCGAGATGTTTCTTCATTTTTTTAAATCATTGAGTGATGCAGCTCGTATGAATTTAAATATCAAAGCCGAGGGGCAGAATGAGCATCATAAAATAGAAGGTATTTTCAAAGCTTTGGCTCGTGCCATAAAGATGGCTGTGCGAAGAGATATTTACCATTTTGAAGTACCCTCAAGCAAGGGATGTATTTAAGTCTCAAGACAAGATAACTTAACTTACTCGCCCAACTAAGTTAAGTTACTTTGTCTTTGAAGCCGACTTACTTTTTTTATGTGGTTTATAGCTCTTCGCATTCTTTCAGCCATGAAGCTGCACTGGCATCGCTCGGCATACGCCAGTCACCTCGGGGACTGAGTGATACAGATCCCACTTTGGGACCATCGGGCAGGCAAGAGCGTTTGAATTGTTGTTGAAAGAAACGGCGGCAGAATATAGTAAGCCATTTTTTGATTGTTTCCTCATCGTATGTATCACGAAAAGCGATACTTGCCAGGAAGAATATCTTGGCGGGACGAAAACCGAAACGTAGGAATTGATAAAGGAAGAAATCATGCAGTTCGTATGGTCCTACCAAATCTTCTGTCTTTTGTTTTATATTGCCGTTTTCATCAGCAGGAATCAGTTCGGGACTGATAGGAGTGTCTACAATATCGAGCAGGGTAATACGTGATTCATTATCCATGCCATTCAAAGCCACCCAATTTACCAGGTATTTGACCAGTGTTTTGGGAATGCTTCCATTGACTCCGTACATAGACATATGGTCGCCATTGTAGGTGGCCCAGCCTAGGGCAAGTTCTGAAAGGTCTCCCGTACCAATGACAAGACCGCCCAATTGGTTGGCAACATCCATCAGAATTTGAGTCCGTTCGCGTGCCTGGCTGTTTTCGTAGGTTACATCGTGTACGGTCATGTCGTGGTTAATATCGTTAAAGTGTTGGATGCAGGATTCCTTTATGCTGATTTCTTTAATGGTAACACCTAGTGAAGCCATCAGATGGAGAGCATTGTTATAAGTACGGTCGGTAGTACCGAAACCAGGCATGGTGATGCCGATGATACCTTTTCGTGGCAGATCCAATTTATCGAAAGTCTTGGCACAGACCAAAAGTGCCAAGGTGGAATCCAGACCACCGGAAATACCGACTACTACAGTCTTGCAGTGAGTGTGTACCAGACGTTTGGCTAGTCCTGCTATTTGGATAGCGAAGATTTCTTCACAGCGTTCATCCAATTCTTTGCCTTGAGGAACAAAAGGATGAGCTTCTATACTGCGCGTCAGACTAAGATCGCGTGTGTTGACAAATTCTGTACTGATGTGGATGGCGGGACGTCCCGGGCAGTTGCCGATATTGGCGGCAAAAGTGGTATTGGTCAACCGTTCACCACGAAGACGCTCCACGTCTATTTCACTGATGACCAATTGTTCCTTGAATGAGAAACGTTCAGACTCGGCAAGTAACGTGCCGTTTTCATATATCAGTCCGTTGCCTGCAAAAACAACGTCTGTGGTTGATTCGCCGAAACCGGATGAACTGAATACATATCCTGCCAGACAGCGTGCTGATTGTTGACTGACTAATGAACGGACATAATTATGCTTGCTTATTCCTTCATTGTCGGCAGACATGTTGAAAATGATTTCCGCTCCTTTCAGTGCTAATGCGGAACTGGGCGGAATGGGGGCCCACATGTCTTCGCAGATTTCAATGCCAAAGCAAGTTTCCGGAGTGTCGAAAAGCAGGTTGGCGCTGACCGGTACATTTTGTCCGCAGAGGCGTACATTGGCATCCGGGTGGTTCAGAGCAGAGGTAAACCAGCGTTGTTCATAGAACTCTTTATAATTAGGTAAATATGTTTTAGGAACAATACCCAGTATTTTCCCTTTTTGGAAAACAACAGCACTGTTCAGCAGCGTGGAATTCATAACCACAGGCATCCCTATAATAGAGATGATATCCATTTGTCGGGTATTATTCATAATTTGCATTAAAGCCATTTCTGCTTCTTCCAACAGTAAAGACTGACCGAACAAGTCGGCGCAAGTATACCCTGTAATACTTAGTTCGGGGAAAATGATAATTTGTACTCCTTTCCCGTCTGCTATGGCAATTTGAGTTTCAATCTGTTGTGCATTAAATTTGCAGTCAGCCACTTTCACTATCGGAATGGCAGCCGCCACTCTTACAAAACCGTATTTCATATTATACCTAATTATTATATATACTTGCAAAATTAATCATTCTTTCCCGATTTATACCCCTAAATAAAA
>ENA-OQDD01000156-OQDD01000156.1-human-gut-metagenome-genome-assembly--contig:-NODE-156-length-27639-cov-1.954093_pt1 | contig 27639 bp, 31 predicted proteins | sample MGYA00242507_ERZ504598 | MGnify/ENA primary metagenome ERZ504598 (study PRJEB26092, sample SAMD00036318) | human gut metagenome | host: Homo sapiens | study: EMG produced TPA metagenomics assembly of...
GCATTTTCCGAGCATTATGGATGTACCGTATACCCCGCACGGGTACGCCATCCCAAGGACAAGGCGTTGGTTGAAAATGCCGTGAAACTGCTTTACCGGCAGTATATGCAGATGTCGAAGAGCTTGTGTTCAACTCTCTGGAATCTTTGAATGTGGCCATTTTCGAATCGCTCTCAGCCTTTAACAGGCGCAGGATGAACGGACGTTCCCTGTCCAGACGCGAACAGATTGAAGCCGAGTACCTCCGCCCACTTCCCGCCATACGCCACCAGATGAAGGAGCAGCGCTCTGCAACGGTAATGCGGAACTGCTATGTAACTTTCAAGCTTCACCATTACAGCATGCCGAAAGAGTATATAGGCAAACGTGTCGAAATTGTCTATGATGCTGACACGCTGAAGATATACCATGGTCTGCGCCTAGTGACCACACATCAGCGTGATGATACGCTTTATGCCTATACAACTAAGGCCCCCACAGACTGCCCGGACGCCATGGGAGCTATGAAAATAAAATAAACTTAATCATATATTAATCTTTTCAAAGGTCTGTAATCCGGAGTTGCCAAAAGGCAACAGCAGCTGCTGCAGCCACATTGAGCGAATCCACTCCATGCGCCATAGGGATACGGACTACATAATCAGCTTCAGCAATTGTCTTGTAAGGAAGCCCATCCCCTTCTGTTCCCATCACAATAGCCAACCGAGGTTCAGCCGCCAATATGGGATGATCTATAGAGATAGAATTATCAGTCAACGCCATGGCAGCAGTACGGAAACCAAACTTGTTCAAATCGCCAATCGTACCATTCAACCATGTCCATGGAACCAAGAACACCGAACCCATAGACACCCTTACCGCACGGCGATTCAACGGATCGCAAGAATTGCGTGTCAACAAAACAGCATCTATCCCAAGAGCAGCTGCCGAACGAAATATCGCCCCGATATTGGTAGTGTCCACCACACCGTCAATGACTACAATCCGCCGGGTATCCCGCAGATCTCTTCCATAGAGGCAACACCGGACGACGCATAGCACATAATACACCACGTGTCAGAACATAGCCAGTCAACGTAGCCAACAACTCTCTATCACCCGTATAAACGGCACATCACCACAACGCTTGATAATGTGAGCAGCACTACCAGAGATATGCTTACGCTCACACATAAGAGCAAGAGGTTCATATCCTGCATCCAAAGCCCTACTAATGACATTGGGGCTTTCGGCTATAAACACCCCTTTCCCAGGTTCCATACGCTGACGTAACTGAGCTTCCGTCAACATGCAGAAAACATCCACTCCAGGATGTGTCAATGATGATATTTCAATAATAGGCATACACTCTTATATTATGCTATTTCATTGCTTTTAATCTACATTCCAGTCTCCATTGTCACAGCTACTTTTATCACTCCATCTTGTCGGTTCTCAAAAATCTGGTAAGCCGTTTCTATCTGATCTAGCGGGAAACGATGTGTAATTAGTGGAGTGGTATCTATTTTTCCCATCTCTATCAAGCGAAGTATCTCAGCACAATCGCAACCATCTACGCCACCAGTTTTGAAGGTTAGATTCTTTCCATACATATCCGGCAAAGGAAGAATCTGAGGACGGTCATAAAGAGCCACCAAAATAACGACAGCATTAGGGCGCGCACATTCCCATGCCAAGCGAAATGTATCCTCCCCTCCTGCCACTTCAAAACTACATCCGCACCACCGTGTGGACTACTTTGCAATACAAATTCCTTACATTCTTCTGGAGTGACAACTTCTACCTGCGGATAATGTTCCCTAACAAACCGAATTCTTTCAGAGGATTGTTCACAAACAACAATGCGCTGCGGCTTTCTCAGCATCACACAAAGCAAAGTACAGATTCCCGTAGGTCCCGCACCAATGACAAGCACCGTGTCTTCTTCGGTAATCTCCGAAATGCGAGCAGCCCAAAATCCTGTAGCAGGATATCTCCTACAAACAAAGCTTGCTCATCACTCACGGAATCGGGAATGAGATTCAAGCCTTGATCAGCATAAGGTACGCGAACATACTCCGTCTGCCCCCCATCAATCCGACATCCCAAGGCCCATCCCCCATTAGGATCAGCACAATTATTCACATATCTATGCCGGCAAAAAAAACATTCTCCACAAAAGGTTTCCACATTGACGGTAACTCGATCGCCTGGTTTGACTAATTTAACATCACGTCCTGTCTGCTCCACAATACCCACCATTTCATGCCCCACTGTTATTCCGGGAACAGCACGTGGCACACCACCATGTTTAATATGCAAGTCACTGGTACAAATACTCCCGAGAGTAACGCGCACAATAGCATCACGCGAGTCTCTCAACTCAGGCTTCGGTTTCTCTATCAATTCAAATTTTCCCTGTTTAATATAAGTATATGCCAACATGATATTTCCTTTTCTTCTTTAATGGTTATCTTTATAAAACGACGCAAAGATAATATACAAACATAAATAACAGCCACCATTTGCTGACAAAATGGCTTTCTTTATCACTTTACCTTGCTTCTCAACTGCAAACAAATTTTACAAAGGTTTAAACACATCTCGATATTCATTAAAATTATCTTCACAGATTTAAATTCATTTCATTTCCGGCTGACATTTTGCCATCAGGCATATACTTTGCAAGAACATCAGTGTATTTCCAAAAACGACAAGATAAAAAAATCAAAAAGCAGTCTAGTAACAATTTAAAATATAGGAGATTATAATTATGATGCCGACTAGAAAGTATAACAATCAGAATTGGTTACCAAGTATTTTCAACGATTTCTTTGATAATGAATGGTTGACAAGAGCCAACGCTACCGCCCCTGCAATTAATGTCATTGAAAGTGACAAAGATTATAAAGTAGAGGTTGCTGCTCCGGGTATGACTAAAGAAGATTTCAATATCCACATCAGCGAAAACAACGAACTAGTGATCTCAATGGAGAAAAAGAATGAAACAAAAGAGGACGACCATCACAACAGAAGATATTTACGTCGTGAATTTTCTTACTCTAAGTTCGAACAAGCTTTGATTCTTCCTGAAGATGTGGTTAAGGAAAAAATCAGCGCCAATGCCAGCAACGGTGTTCTGACCATTGATTTGCCTAAACGCACTCCTGAAGAAAAAGCCAAAGTGAACAGAATCATCGAAATTCATTAATCACAGATTTTGAATATTTACAATCGGACAGTTTATAAGGTACATCTATAAAATGCTATTATTTTGCATGATATAAAAGTGTGCCTTATATATTGTCCGATTGTCATAAAATCAACATATTTGCATCAACACTTTCTGCGGATTTCCACCATGCTTTTCAGCGTTTCTTCCCATCTTTCCCCTAAAAAAAGTCCACCTCTATTACAATTGAACTTCAAATTCAGGACAAAACTGAAAAAAGCCAGTTTAAATTTTCCTTCAAAAAATGCTGAACAACATTAAAACAGAAACTAAGATGAGTAGGCTTCTTTTTTATTATACAAGCATTAAAATCACATATTTTTAGTATTTTTGTACCCAAATTCACCATATAAAACAAACCAATAAAAAGAGGATGAAAGCATCAGTACGTTTAGTTCGTTTTTGCTACAATAGGAACCTTAAATTACCTTATTACCATGTTAGTGATATGGATTGTGATGAGTTACTTCTCATTCAAAGGAAAATATATAGTAGCAAATATTATGGCATATCTCATCGCTCAAACCCATAATTTTATATGGAGCAAATATTGGATTTTTCCTTCCAGCAATCCCCAAAACAGTCTTTGGCAACAAATAATGCTCTTTTGTACCGCTTTTGGTATTGCCTATGGCATACAACTTCTTTTTGTGATACTGATGATAGAAGCAATAGGAATCAAAGAATTTACAGCACAATTTATTGGAATAATAATATATGGAGCTGTTAATTTTATGGTAAACAATAGAATAACATTCCGATAAATATATTTCAAAACTTATGGCAGACAATTATATAGAAAGGCAATACGAACAATATGAAGCCCGAAAGGCTGCATGGGAAAAAAAATGTAAACAAGGAAAGAAGAAAACGATTTCCGTCAAGCTTCAACCAAAGGACCTGACAGACAATACAATCAAACTTCCTAGAAAAGCATTCATCACAGGAGGTGCCGATGGCATAGGGAGAAACATTGTGAAAGCTTTCTGCAACTCACAATACCAAGTCGCCTTTTGTGACAAAAATGAGGATTTAGGAATACAGACAGCCAAAGAGACCGGAGCAATTTTTTATCATGCCGATGTAAGTAATAAAGAATCCCTTGAGAACTGTATGCACGAGCTTTTTGAAAAGTGGGGGGATATGGACATCATTATTAACAATGCCGGAATAAGCGAATTTTCTCCCATCACGGAACCAGCGTGGAAGATTTTGATAAAATTTTGTCCATCAATCTGCGCCCTGTATTTATCACCTCACGCACATTAGCTTTGCATCGCAAATCCCAAGCAGAAAATCACCCGTATGGCAGAATTATCAATATCTGTTCCACCCGTTATTTAATGAGCGAACCGGGAAGCGAAAGCTATGCGGCTTCCAAAGGAGGAATCTATTCACTGACCCATGCACTTGCTTTATCTCTTGCCGACTTTCATATCACCGTAAACTGTATTTCGCCGGGATGGATTCAGACCAATGATTACGAACGGCTACGCCAGAAGATCATGCCCAACATCCATCAAGACGAGTAGGCAAACCAGAAGACATAGCACGTATGTGTTTATTTTTATGTCAAGAAGAGAACGACTTCATCAATGGACAAAATATCATCATCGATGGTGGAATGACCAAAAAGATGATTTATTTAGAATAAAACGAACTAAAGAAAATATCTATAATGAATAAATAATCACTCATGAAAATACATCATATCGCCATTTGGACATTTCATCTGGAAAAGCTAAGGGAATTTTATACTCGTTACTTTAACGGAACAAGTAATGAAAAATACATTAATTCCCAAAAAGGTTTTGAATCTTACTTCATTTCATTTGAAGTGGTGCTACATTAGAGTTGATGAGTAGGATTGACGTGCAAAATATCCCGATAGAAGAAAACAGACCGGGATTGACCATCTAGCTTTTTCTTTTGAAAGCCAAAAAGCTGTCTTATCACTAACGGAACAGCTACGTACTAAAGGATACCATATCGTAGGTGAACCTCGCATTTCAGGAGATGGCTATTTTGAAAGTGTGATACTAGATCCAGACGGAAACCGGATAGAGTGTGTTTACAAAAAAGAGCAGGAATGCCCTCCTGAGGGAAATCATGTAATAGAAACTGAGCGACTTATTTTACGTCCTTTTACAGAGAATGATACGGAAGCTGTTTTTAACTGTTGCCAGAATCCCAACCTAGGAAATAATGCTGGTTGGAAACCTCATGACACACTGGAAGAATCTCTGAAAATTCTTCAAACAATATTTATACCACAAAAAGACACATGGGCCATCACTAGAAAGGAAGACCGGCTTCTGATAGGAGCTATAGGAATTCTACCAGACCCAAAGAGAGAGAATTCAAATGCCGGAATGATAGGTTATTGGTTAGATGAAGCCAATGGGGAAAAGGATATATGTCTGAAGCCGTCTGTGCTGTCTTGGACTATGGCTTCAACAAACTAGGATTAACCTTGATCAGTGCAAATTGTTATCCTCAAAACAAACGTTCACAACATGTTTTGGAGAAAATGGGGTTTACATACGAAGGCATTCTCCATCAAGCCGAAGTTAGCTATGATGACAAAATATATGATCATTTGTGTTATTACTTAGAGAAAAACAACCTAAAATAAGTTTTTCATTTTTACACAATCTCAAATGCCTATTCTATTTCATCATTAATTTTGTTAATCCCTAACTTCCCCCAAAGGATATATACGTGTCTAAAAAAATCAAACAAAGCAATCGTTCTTGGGTAAAACATTTATCCAAGAACGATAAAAATACACCTTATTCTTCTTCGGAGATTATTTCTCATAAAATCAATTGAAATAATACAAGAAGATAGCGATGCCTTCAAGTGCCTTCTTCGGTTGGTCTTTTATCTCAATTGTAAATTTAATTTCAGCCTTGGCTACGCCACGCAAGTTCTGTAAAGAATGAAGACTTGCTACCATACGGATACTCTGACCTGCTAGGACAGCCTGTCCAAATTTCATCTTGTCCATACCATAGTTGATCATCATTTTCAGATATTCACTTCTATAATCTGGTTCCACATATGTGGAAGCAACGAAAGGGTCAGGTAACCATGTACAATAGTACTATGATAAGGACTTTCCACTTTAGCACGTTCTGTATCTACATGAATCCACTGATGATCCAAGGTAGCATCTGCAAAAAGATTAATTCGGTCTTGCGACACTTCCACATAGTCGGAAATTCCAATCTGCCGTCCTAGCAGCTTCTCAAAATCCTCGTACGAATTAACAACAACTTTATCCATTATCTCTTTGTTTTAAAGGTTATACACTAATTGAATACAAAAATAAGAAAAAATAGTCCTATATTTGCACTTTATTCACACGAAAACTTCATTACAGATGAGAATTATCGAAAGAGAACAGCGTACCGCAGAACAAATGATCCGAATTTATTGTCGGTACAAGGAAGGCAATAAAGAGCTTTGCCCAACCTGTCGGCAGTTATTGCAATATGCACATAACCGGTTAAAGCATTGTACATTTGGTGAACAAAAAAAGACTTGCCGCAACTGTCCCATACATTGTTATAAACCAGAAATGAAGAAACGAATACAAGAAGTAATGCGGTATGCTGGTCCACGAATGTTTTTTTTCATCCCATAACAACTATCAAGCATTTCATTCATCAATAAACAGAATGGACAGAGCACAGTTTTATAAAGAAGTATATAGCATTACAAAAGAAATCCCCTACGGCAATGTTTTTACTTACGGAAAAATAGCACAACTTATAGGTAATCCCCAATATTCACGAATGGTAGGACAGGCTTTATCTCATGCACCAAAAGAAGAAGACCTTCATTGCCACCGGATAGTAAACAGCCAAGGAAGACTAGTTCCCAGCTGGCAGAAACAAAAAGAATTATTGGAAAAAGAAGGAATCACCTTCAAGCGCAATGGATGCGTCAACATGTCCAAACACTTATGGGACATTACTGGTTCACTCACATCGACAATAGGTATTAGCCCCACAAGTGCAACGTGGCAATAATTGCTCACTCAGTTCGTCCCGATAAAACTCATATAATTCACGATACATCGTTTCATAAAGTTCGGAAATACGATGTTCCAATTCTGTTTCATCCTCATAAATATGCTGAAACGGGTCATCAAAAGAAAAATGCCTCCAGTTTTTCACTTCCTTATTAAAATCACCCTCCACTTCCTTTGCTTCTTCACAAAGAGTAATCACATAGTCCCATGGTTGATGGCAATATATATCCACATCACTAGCTTTCTTACGAGAGCAATCGTATCCATTCTGTTCCATCACCCCTACCACTGAAGATGGTACCACTCTTCCCGGCAGAACTCCAGAAGTAAATATCTTTGTCCCATGTCCAAAAGAAGATAATATCTTCTGTGCCATACGACTACGACATATGTCACTATTACTCACCAATAAAATATTCATCGCTATTCCTATATTTAAATTCAACAATTATTTTCATTCATCCCTACTAACATAAAACACTCTCAAAGTATAAACTAATATCCGATATCCAGCCCCATTCAAGTGCAAATCATCAATGGGCAAATTAGGGTTCAATTTATCATTCAACAACAATTTATCGAACACGTCTATCACCAATAAATGAGATTTTAAGTTTTCCTTTCATACCTACCTCTTCACCAGTTTTTTTGGAGAGCCACTCCATGAACACCCCAAACAATAAACAATAGTTAAATCAAACCCTTCCATATTCTCTTCCAAATTTCTCGGTACCACTTCCCCTTCATCCGATACATAAACTAACAACCTTTCTTTCTTCTCATTTTTAACGTATAACCCTGCAATTTTGCATTGCGGACACAACAATTTTCTCATATCTATTTTCTCTTTTTATCCAAAACAACAAATTAACATCCAATTTTTCTTATAAATTTGCGGCAAAAATACGAAAAAAAACAGTTGAATAGCATCTGTAGTGAATTTGCACAACATAAAAAGATTATTGGAAAGAAAATGCCTATCTTTGCCCAAGAATATAAAATCGCAAAATAAAAGTGTAGCTATGGAAATAAAATTAGACAGAAAAAAAATCATATTGCGGCATCTGATTACAAAGAACAAATAACCGTCATAAAACAACTAGCGATTTCAAAATAGGAAACAATGTAGACACGAACAAAATAGAAGTGAATTATATGGTAAAAAGAGAGAAAGAAACGCTTATAAAAATAATAGAACTTCGCAAATCTCAACGCGATATTATCCTAACTTTAAATCGTATCTCTATATTCCCCTTACAGACTGAAAAGCAGTCAACTGAAGTATTACAGGAATTAAACAAAAACTTTATTATCCATTCCGACTTGCCCGCATAATAACCTCACAAGAAGAACGAATCATTATCAACTATATTAAACGAATTATGATACATTTTTTTAAGAATTCCATTGCCACTATAAAGTTACCCGATAAGTTCACTTATCCTTTTCACTATACCCCTCATCCACTTTGCATAATAGCGACTAAAGAAGTACAAGCCTATCTGACAAGTCAATCCCAATGGCAAAAAGAATTGCAACAAGGAAAAATGTTTGGTGTCCTAATTGTACAAACACCCGAGAATAAAATTAGGTTATTTGGCTGCATTTTCAGGAACATTGGCTGGTAAAAACTGTCATCCTTTCTTCGTCCCGCCAATTTATGATTTGTTACAACCACAGGGATTCTTCAAAATAGGGAAAAACGTATATCCGCCATCAATGTATGCATTAAAAAGACACAGAACGACCCTCGTTACATAGATCTACTCCGACAAATTGAAAAAGAAAAAATACAATCCCAGCAGGAATTGACTGAAGCTAAAGAGTTTTTCAAATCCGCCAAAAAAAACAGAGAAATCCGGCGCAAGACAGGAATTCCCGACGCAAAGGAGTTAGCTGCAATGATACGTGAAAGCCAGTTTCAAAAAGCTGAATTAAAACGCATGGAAAAAATATGGAAAGAAAAAATCGCTTCACTACAAGCAGAAGCCGATACTTCATCACAAAAATAGAAACGATGAAGATAGAAAGGAAAAAACGTTCTGCCACTTTACAAAGAAAGCTGTTTGAGCAGTTTCAAATACTAAACGCCCATGGAGAAACAAAAGATTTATGTCGTATTTTTGCACAAACTATACAAAAATTTCCTCCTGCCGGAGCCGGTGAATGTGCAGCTCCCAAATTACTCCAATATGCCTATAAGCATCAATTAAAACCTATTGCTATGGCAGAATTCTGGTGGGGAGATTCTCCAAAAGCAGAAATAAGACATCATGGATACTACTATCCTGCATGTAAAGGAAAATGCGGACCTATCCTGGGACATATGTTACAGGGACTGGAAGTGGAAGAAAATCCCTTGTTAAAAAAACATTATCATGAAATGCCATTAGAGATAGTATATGAAGATAATTACCTAGTCGTAATCAACAAACCAGCAGGAATGCTCTCGGTTCCAGGAAAAGGAGAAATAGACTCTGTCTATCAACATATAAAAATACTTTATCCAGATGCCACAGGTCCTCTGATAGTCCACCGATTGGATATGGCTACTTCCGGTGTGTTATTAATAGCCAAAAACAAAGAAGTACATCAGCACCTGCAAGCACAATTCAAGAATAGAATGATAAAGAAACGATATATTGCCTTATTGGATGGCAAGATTTCTTCTAAAGAAGGAACCATAATACTCCCCCTCCGTATGGATCCTCTTGACAGACCCAGACAAGTAGTAGACCATGAACATGGAAAAACCGCTATCACACAATATCAGGTTTTAAACGAACAAGAAGGAAACACACTTATTGCCTTTTATCCATTGACAGGACGGACACACCAATTAAGAGTACATGCCGCCCATCCGGAAGGATTACATTGTCCTATACGAGGAGATGAACTCTACGGACAAAAAGCAGACAGACTTTATTTACATGCTGAAAGTCTAGAGTTTGTTCACCCTGTAACAAAAGAAATAATTTTTGTAGAAAAGAAAAGTAATTTCTAATAGTTTTTGCTCAAGAAAATTTATCTGTGGGTGCTGAAAGTTTTTTTCAGCACCTCACACACCAAATTAGTATTTTACCATTCCTGAAGTAGACATCCGTTTTATTCTTCCATACACATATATAAATGCGGGAATCAGAAAAAATAACTGCAAATATCCATGCCGTAGGGTCACCAAAACAAACAGCTAAATAGCCCAATATTGGTACTGCATAAAGACTGACCATTATACGGGCAATCATTTCGGATACCCCCGACAACATAGCCAAATTGGTAAAGCCCACCCCCTGAATGGAATAACGCAAGATACAAAGTAAGCCCAAAACCGGAAAGAAAGAAACGGAAATATGCAAAAACAATTCCGTATCTTTCAATATCTCCCATTCTGCTGGGTCAACAAATAACAAGGCAAAAGTACGTGCTCCCAACATCAAGACTACAAACATAAAACCACAATAAATAACCATCATTAACACACTCGCCTTGATTCCCAGCCAGATACGCTTCGGTTTTCCCGCACCGTAATTCTGTCCACTATAAGTAGCCATAGCTATACCCAGACTCTCAAGCGGACACATACAAAACATCTTAATACGCATAGCAGCCGTAAAAGCAGCCACACAAGCAGTACCCAATGCATTATTCGCACTTTGCAACATAATACTACCAATAGCAGTAATAGAGAACTGCAATCCCATCGGCACACCGATATACAGTAAAGTCTTTGCCAACGCTCCTCGAAATTTATGCTCTGTCGGAGTCCCCTTCAGAATCTCAAAATGACGCATCATATACAAATAACACAATACAGCCGAAACCCCTTGTGAGAATACCGTAGCCACAGCTGCTCCCGCCACTCCCCAATCAAGTATCAAAATACAAAAGAGATCAAGCAAAATATTCAATATCGTAGAAAAAAGCAAAAACCAAAACGGAGTCTTGCTATCACCCAATGCACGAATAATACTTGAAAGCAAATTATAGAAAAAGGTACAGGGCACCCCGATAAAAGTAATCAGCAAATAAAGATAAGCATCCTCAAGAATATTCTCCGGAGTCTGCATCATCTGAAGAATATCCGAACAAAACATACTAGTTACAATAGCAATTACTACAGACATCACCGCTGCCAATTGTAAACTAACTGCCACAAAACGCCGCATCATACCATAATCCCTTGCTCCAAACTTCTGTGCGACAGGAATACCGAAGCCACCACAACAGCCATTGCAAAAGCCTAATATCAAAAACACCACCGAAGTGCTAGCTCCTACAGAAGCCAAAGCATTAATTCCAAGAAACTTACCCACAATAGCAGCATCCATCAAGGAATAAGTCTGCTGAAGTAAATTACCCAGCAATAAAGGAAAAGCAAAATTCAATATCAAAGGGAACGGACGTCCCGAAGTCATCTCTCTCGAAGTTGCCATAACATGAATGTATTGTAAATCCGAGCACAAATATATATCATCCTTTGTAAAAATACATATTTCTAGAACTTCATTTCAATGAATACCCATTAATTAAATGATACATATCAATTTTTCCCGGAGAACTATCGTCTTTCCCAAAATCCTGAATAGAAAAGCAACAACACAGCAAACAATTCCAAACGTCCTATCAACATCAGGAACGACAATATCCATTTAGCAGCATCAGGCAACGCCGCCCATGAAAAAGCAGGACCGAATGCTCCTAGCCCCGGTCCCACATTGCCTAAGCTAGAAATTACTGTACTCATCGCTTCAATTATCCCCACCCCGAAAAACATCAGCAGTATCCATCCGGCCAAAATACAGAACAAATAAAATACAAAGAATGTATTCACTGAAGCAATGATGGAAGGCGATATAACCTGACGGTTCACACGAACAGGCAATACAGCCCTAGGATGCAGCATCCGTTTGAATTCATTTTTGATATTACGCGCCAGAATCATAAGGCGCATATTTTTGATTCCCCCACTAGTAGACCCCGTACATCCACCTGACAACATAGCAAAAATAAGAAGCATCCATGTAAAAGATGGCCACAAGTTATAATCATCCGTTGCAAAGCCGCATGACGTATGCACCGTAGCCACTTGAAACAGAGCCCTGCGGAATGCCTTTTCCCAATCATAATGATTCTGAAAAACTAAGGCAAACGTAATAACAAGTGTCAGAATACTCACTGATTTCATAAACCAACGGAATTCATCATCCTGAAATAAACGCTTGCCTTTCCCTTTCAGACACATAAAATAGAGAGAGAAATTAATACCCGAAAGGATCATAAATATCGCTATTACATATTCTATAAACGGAGAGTTCCAATAAGCTACACTAGCTTGTTTGGTAGAATAACCACCTGTAGCCGTTGTAGAGAATGAATGACATACCGCATCAAAAAAACTCATTCCTCCTATCATCAGCAGCACAGTTTCTGCAATTGTAAGAATAGCATATATCATCCACAGCCACTTAGCCATCACATCAATCCGGGGATGTGTTTTGTCGTGCGTCACTCCGATAGCCTCAGCTGAAAAAAGTTGTATAGTTCCTCCCCCGAAAATAGGAAGCACAGCAATAGTAAAAAAGACAATACCCAAGCCACCTATCCATTGTGTCAAGCTACGCCAAAATAACAGACCATGTGAAAGAGATTCTATATTATCCAATATAGTAGCTCCTGTAGTAGTAAAACCCGACATGGTTTCAAAAAAGGCATCCGTCACCGAAGGGATTCCTCCACTAAAATAAAAAGGCAACATTCCAAACAACGTAAACAAAAACCAAGTAAAAGTTACAATACAGTACCCATCTCGTCGTGTCAGCCGATTCTCAGCACCTCTACTACAAATTAGCAAAACTCCACCGACCAATGTATTCAAAAGAATGGTATATAGAAAATATTGATAATCTTGCTCACCGTAACATAAGGAAACAGCCGCACAAAGCAGGAACATAGCAGATTCAATAAAAAGTAATACCCCCAATACACGGAATATCATTTTTTTATTTATCAAGTATTATTCCGGCTTCCACCTTTATATAATTTATCTGGATTATAAAATTCTCCCATCTTTTTATACTTTTTATATTTGACAAGTATATAGCGAATACTATGCCAAAAATGAAAAACAACATTATAAACTATTGATAAACAAACAGATATTATATGAAGTCATAAAAAAGGGAAACACTACCCTTTTCAAAATGAAAGGGAGCGTATTTCAAAACAACAAGGTTGCAGATATGACGATCTCAAGCAAAATTTAAATTACATACATATCTGCTAACACTACAACATCGTCCTCATCATAATGAATAATGAATAAATATTTTAAAATTACCCACTATTTTACTATTTTTGCATCCAAATCGATAATCCTCTACTAAATTTAATTCGCCTACTGTGGAATTATTCTACAGCTGTTGCCTGTTTTCCACACTTTCCCTATCAACAAAAGGCAGTAATAAAACACTGATTATGAAAAGGAAAGGCTATTTACAGTAGTTTGGCACGCTGCTTGTATTCCTACTGACGGCATCTTAAACAATAACAAAACTAAAGTATGAAACTATTTTTTACACACAAAGAAATTGCGCTAAAAAAGAAAAGAACAGCGCTTGTAGTAATAGGTATTGGACTAGTTATCGGGATTTACCTGATTGTTTCCCATCGACGGCAAAGATGCCGGAACTTCCAGTAGTTGCCATAGCACCGGCAACGCAAGACGATGTGGAAATATATGGTGAATATGTAGGACGCGTACGTGCACAGCAATTCGTTGAAGTACGTGCGAGTAGAGGGATATTTAGAACAAATGCTTTTCGCAGAAGGTACATATGTCACTAAGAATCAAGTGCTGTTTGTTATCAATCAAGATCAATATCGAGCCAAAGCTGACAAAGCGCGTGCCAATTGAAAAGATGAAGCACAGCACAAAAAGCAAAACGCGATTTAGAACGTATCCGTCCGCTATATGAACAAAATGCTGCCAGCCAGTTGGACTTGGACAATGCTACTGCTGCATATGAAACAGCAGAAGCCTCGGTAGCTATGAGTAGTGCCGACCTTGATCAAGCAGAATTGGAACTAGGTTATACGATAGTTCGTTCTCCGTTAGCAGGACATATCAGTGAACGTCACGTGGATTTAGGGACATTGGTAGGTCCAAGTGGCAAATCACTGCTTGCCACCGTAGTAAAAAGTGATACTGTATTAGTGGATTTCAGCATGACAGCTCTAGACTATCTGAAAAGCAAAGAACGTAATGTGAACTTAGGTCAAAAAGACTCTACCGCTCTTGGCAACCCAATGTTTCCATTACTCTAGCAGACAATACTATTTATCCATACAAAGGACTGGTAGACTTTGCCGAACCGCAAGTTGATCCACGCACAGGTACATTCTCCGTACGTGCCGAAATGCCGAATCCAGAACGGATATTACTTCCTGGACAGTTCACCAAAGTAAAACTATTATTGGATGTCAGAGAAAAAGCTACGGTAGTTCCGTTAAAGTCCGTTATCATAGAAAAAGGCGGTGCTATATTTATGTAATGCGCAAAGATTCTACAGTAGAGAGACGTTTCATTGAATTAGGACCTGAATTCCAGAATCAAGTAGTGGTGGAAAGAGGCTTGGCTCCCGGAGAAGACATTGTTATAGAAGGATACCACAAGCTGAATCCAGGCATGAAAGTAAAAGTAAGTCCTGCTGTAGAAGACAAAAAACGGAGGAAAAAGATACGATCGGATAATTTCACTCCCGAATACGAATTCCCCTATGGAGGAAAATTTACGCATTCAAAAAAACAATAGACATTATGAAAGTTAGTTTCTTTATAGACAGACCGGTATTTTCAGCTGTCATCTCCATATTAATAGTCATTGTCGTATCATCGGTCTCACGATGCTACCCATTGACCAATATCCGCAGATTACCCCGCCGGTAGTGAAAATCAGCGCATCCTATCCGGGTGCCAGTGCCCTGACAGTATCACAAGCAGTAGCCACTCCTATAGAACAGGAATTGAACGGTACTCCAGGAATGCTTTACATGGAATCAAACAGTTCCAATTCGGGAGGTTTTTCAGCCACCGTCACTTTTGATATCTCGGCAGATCCCGATCTGGCGGCAGTAGAAATACAGAACCGTATCAAGTTAGCAGAATCACGTCTTCCAGCAGAAGTTATACAAAATGGTATTTCGGTAGAGAAACAGGCTGCCAGTCAATTGCTAACCCTATGCCTTACCTCTACCGACCCGAAATTCGATGAAATATACCTTAGCAACTTTGCTACTCTGAATGTACTGGACCTAATCCGCCGTATCCCTGGCGTAGGACGTGTTTCAAACATCGGAAGCCGATATTACGCCATGCAAATTTGGGTACAGCCCGACAAACTGGCCAATTTCGGTCTGACCGTAGCCGATCTGCAGAATGCACTGAAAGACCAAAATCGGGAATCAGCAGCCGGTGTACTGGGACAACAACCCGTACAAGGATTAGACGTAACCATTCCCATCACTACTCAGGGACGTCTATCTACTGTAAGCCAGTTTGAGGAAATCGTAGTCCGTGCCAATGCCGATGGTTCCATCATCCGTTTACGTGATGTGGCCCGCATCTCACTCGAAGCACAATCATACAATACCGAGAGTGCCATTAACAAAGAAAATGCAGCGGTATTGGCCATCTATATGTTACCGGGAGCCAACGCTATGGAAGTAGCAAAAAGCGTGAAAGAAGCTATGGAGGAAATCAGCAAGAATTTCCCCGAAGGAATGAGTTACGAGATACCTTTCGATATGACCACATATATTTCGGAATCTATTCATGAAGTGTACAAAACACTGTTTGAAGCCCTGATACTGGTTATTATCGTAGTATACCTTTCACTCCAAAGCTGGCGTGCAACAGTTATCCCACTAGTTGCCGTACCTATCTCACTGATTGGAACTTTCGGATTCATGTTGATTTTCGGATTCTCGCTTAATATCCTGACCCTGTTGGGTTGGTACTTGCCATCGGTATTGTGGTGGACGATGCTATCGTGGTAGTAGAGAATGTGGAGCGTATCATGGAAGAGGAGAAACTATCTCCCTACCAAGCTACCAAGAAAGCTATGGAAGGACTTACAGGAGCCATTATCGCCACTTCTTTGGTACTGGCAGCAGTATTTGTTCCCGTAAGTTTTCTAGGTGGAATTACCGGACAACTTTATCGCCAGTTTACGGTAACCATCGTAGTATCCGTATTGCTGTCTACGGTAGTAGCTTTGACATTGAGTCCAGTCATGTGTTCGCTTATCCTGAAACCGGAAGATCCGAACAAGAAAAAGAATATCGTATTCCGCCGTATCAATGAGTGGCTGGCTATCGGCAATCATAAATATGTAGGGCTTATCAAACACATTGTGAAACACCCGCGTCGGGTACTGAGCACATTCGGCATGGTATTGATCGCATCCTGTTAATCCATCGCATTATTCCCACCAGCTTCCTCCCCATCGAAGACCAAGGGTATTTTAAAATAGAGTTGGAGCTACCCGAAGGTGCAACGTTGGAACGTACACGTATCGTAACAGAACGTGCTGTGGAATACCTGATGAAAAATCCGGCAGTGGAATATGTGCAAAGCGTGGCGGGAAGCAGTCCGCGTGTAGGAACCAGTCAGGCACGAAGTGAACTGACTGTCATCTTAAAACCTTGGGAGGAACGTGACTCGCAAACTATTGACAATATTATGGCACAGGTAAAAAAAGACATGTCACAATACCCCGAATGCAAGGTATATCTTTCCACCCCTCCCGTTATTCCGGGATTGGGCAGTTCGGGCGGGTTCGAAATGCAATTGGAAGCACGTGGAGATGCCACTTTCGAAAATTTGGTACAAGCTACGGATACATTGATGTATTATGCATCAAAACGTAAGGAATTATCAGGTTTATCTTCGGCTTTACAAGCGGATATCCCCCAACTTTATTTTGATGTAGACCGTGACAAAGTAAAATTCTCAGGAGTACCTTTAGCCGATGTATTCTCGACTATGAAAGCTTATACAGGTTCGGTATATGTAAACGATTTCAATATGTTTAACCGCATCTACCGTGTATATATTCAAGCAGAAGCACCCTACCGGAACATAAGGAGAATATCAACCTGTTTTTTGTACGGGGTACAGACAATGCCATGATACCGCTCACCTCGCTGGGTACCACTTCGTATACCACTGGTCCGGGCAGCATCAAACGTTTTAATATGTTCAACAGTTCTGTGATTCTCGGTGAGGCCGCAGACGGTTACAGTTCAGGACAGGCTATGGAAATTATCGAACAAATAGCCCGCGAACACCTACCGGAAAATATCGGTGTAGAATGGAGCGGACTATCCTTCCAGGAAAAACAGGCAGGTGGACAGACCGGCATGGTGCTGGCATTAGTGTTCATGTTCGTATTTTTGTTCCTTGCTGCCTTATACGAAAGCTGGATGGTACCGGTTGCAGTATTACTCTCTTTGCCTGTAGCCGCATTAGGTGCTTATCTAGGTGTATGGGGCTGTGGACTGGAGAATGATGTCTATTTCCAGATCGGATTGGTGATGTTGGTAGGACTAGCCGCCAAAAATGCAATTCTTATTGTAGAGTTTGCCAAAGAACAAGTAGACAAAGGAGTAGATGTAGTACAAGCTGCACTTCATGCTTCACAGCTCCGTTTCCGACCTATTTTGATGACTTCATTGGCATTCATCTTAGGTATGTTACCTATGGTCATTGCCAGCGGGCCAGGTTCAGCCAGCCGTCAGGCTATTGGTACAGGTGTATTCTTCGGAATGATCTTTGCTGTAACTGTGGGAATTTTGTTAGTACCTTTCTTCTTTGTACTGATATACAAGATGAAAGCGAAGATGAAACAAAAATAAGGATATAAAAAGATGAAAGAAATGATGAAACATACATTATTATATATAGCCGTATCAGGAATGACTTTGCTGACTTCTTGCCAATTAGGTAAGCACTACACACGTCCCGACTTACATCTTCCCCAACAATTAGATACATTACGACAACAGGATACATTATCTATAGCCGATATGCAATGGTGGGAAATCTATACGGACACAACCTTGCAAAGCCTGATAGAAAAGACGTTGGATAACAACAAAGACATGAAAATAGCTGCGGCACGTGTAAAAGAACTTGCCGCAATGAAGCGCATAGACTTTGCCAACCTTTTCCCCCAACTGAACGGAAGCGCTTATGCCCAAAAAGAAGGAAGTAATTATGGTGGTGACAACTATAAAAATGACCCCGAACAGGGTGGTAAACTTACCGTGACTTGGGAATTAGACTTATGGGGTAACCTGCGTTGGGCAAAAGACAAAAGCATAGCACAATTTCTGGGAAGCATCGAGGCGCAACGTGCCTTGAAAATGAGTATTGTGTCCGAAGTGGCACAAGCCTATTTTGAATTGGTCGCATTAGACAATGAGCTGAACATCGTTCGTCAAACACTCTATGCCCGTAAAGAAGGAGTACGCCTGGCAAAGCTTCGTTTTGAAGGAGGACTGACTTCAGAAACTTCTTATCAACAGGCACAAGTGGAGTATGCACGTACCGCAACCTTAGTTCCTGAACTGGAAAGGAAAATTTCATTGAAAGAAAATGATATCGCATTCCTGGCAGGCGAATACCCGCACCGCATACAGCGTTCCATTCTGCCCGAAGAGGTAAAACTACCTGAAACATTACCAGTAGGTCTACCCTCCACTCTGTTGGAACGTCGTCCCGATGTACGCGAAGCAGAACAGAAATTAATAGCAGCCAATGCCAGTGTAGGTATTGCCTATACCAATATGTTCCCACGACTCAGCCTCACAGCACAATATGGCGTAGAAAGTGAAGAATTCTCTGATTTCTTTAAATCACCCATTCATTATATCAGTGGCAATCTTCTCACTCCTCTCTTCGCCATGGGAAAATACAGAGCAACCCTAAAGCTAAGAAAGCCGCATACGAACAGGAATGCTACAGCTATGAAAAATCAGTGCTGACTGCATTCAAAGAGGCCCCGCAATGCCATTGTGGACTTCAATAAGATAAAAGATATCTACGAATCGCGTCTGCAACTGGAACGTTCCTCTAAAGCAACAATGGAACTGGCCCAATTGCAATACATCAATGGAGTAATAGGCTATTTGGATGTATTGGATGCACAACGTAGCTATTTCGATGCACAAATAGGATTAAGTAATGCAATAAGAGACAAACAAATTACATTAGTAAAATTGTATAAAGCATTAGGGGGTGGATGGTAACCATCCCCTCTTAATTGATTTTCCTTTATCCGGAAAATCAAATTAAGATATATGCCTGATAGGACGTATTGTTCTCTACCGGTGTAAGTGACAAATAACCCGACTTCACTTTTCCATTTTCCAGATATAAAGGATGCTTTTCTTGAAGCGCAAGATGAGAATGCCATGCCTCACCGGGCTTTGCATAATATTCTATAACATACCGTCCCTGCACGCCATCACACACATAGTTATCATATATCAAACGTGCTACCACTCCCATATTCATACGAAGATTTATTTCCACACACGGATGAATGGCATACCCGCCGTTTTGGGTACGGCATATCATCATATCCACCCCCAGATAGCTTCGTAACTCCCTTTTATCACTTCCGCCAATTCCACCTGTAACGCCCTCCCAACCTGATGTAAGATTTCCGCAGAAACATATGTGGATATCCTTGCTTCAATAACCCGATCCGCAGCCAACAAGTTTTCTTTATAAACACCTCTCTTGTCTGTTTCGAATAAAGAATACCCTATAAAATGTACCTGTCCCCACTCGTCTGCAAAAAACTCCATGGCAAAATCCAAAAGCTTATCATAAAAAGGCTCTCCTATCACCTCATGCTGAGTGGTAAGTATGTGTCGAATCCACCCTTCCAGAGGATGGTAAAACTACCTGAAACATATTGTATCCCTCTCCCACTACCAGACCATGGAGCTTTTAACAAAGCACGAGGATGAGACAATACAAAAGCCTTCACTTCCTCTGTTGATGACAATACAAAAGCCTCCCCCAATGTGGAATATTCCCACCTATATGCCTACAAAGGCGTCGTAACACTTTTACAGCCGTCTGACGTCCGGATATTTGACGGATACGCTTCATACGCTCTACTGAAGGATATGCTGTATCAGGAAATCCAGCTTCCTGCAAACGACGCACCAAAGACGGATTCCATCCCCAAGGAATCACCTTATTATAAATGGGGAGGAATTCTGAAGTCCAATTGACCGAAGGCGGCAAAAAAGATTGTCTTTCCATTGTTTTCATACGCAGAGCAGAATCCAGCCACACAGTTCCTCCCTGTTCTGCATACCATGCAGGCAACACGGACAACTCGGCCGCCATTCGCCGGGCACTGGCAGGTGCCATATAATAAGGATCACCACAAGCCAATGCCATATCATTTTCCGGATTGAATAAATAAAGCGCTTCCATTTCCGGACACAAAGATAAATGTTTTAGAGTACAAACCATTTCTCTTGTTCGTCTTTTAGTTGAAAAAAAATAATATTTTGCTATCTCCAGTTTGCAATTTGAATTAGTATTGCTATATTTGCAACCGATAAAAAAGCAACCATGGAAACCTTTTACAGAACACACAGTTATCTGGTGGAACATACAAATGCTCCTGTTCGCCGGGACTTGATGGACGAAATAGACTGGAACGACAGACTGATCGGCATCAAGGTACTCGTGGCGTAGGGAAAACGACTTTCCTCCTGCAATATGCAAAAGAAAAGTTCGGAACGGATCACTCATGTCTGTTCATCAACATGAATAACTTCTACTTCTCTAAATATACGTTAGTGGAGTTTGCCGCAGAATTCGTAAAACGAGGAGGAAAAGTTTTGTTGATAGACCAAGTGTTCAAGTATCCCGAATGGAGCCACGACCTGCGTGCTTGCTATGAAATGTTTCCTACTCTGAAGATTATATTCACCGGATCATCCGTGATGCGACTGAAAGAAGAAAATCCAGAACTGAGCGGCATTGTCAAGGTATACTACCTGAGAGGTTTCTCATTCCGCGAATACCTGAATCTGCAAAGCGGTAATTGTTTCCGTGCCTATACCTTACAAGAAATTTTGGAGAATCACGAACAGATAGCGAAAACCATCCTGCGCAACGTGAAGCCGTTGGATTATTTTCAAGACTATCTGCATCACGTTTCTACCCATTCTTTCTGGAAAAACGTAACTTTTCGGAGAATCTGCTAAAAACCATGAATATGATGATAGAAGTAGATATACTTCTTATCAAACAAATTGAGCTGAAATATCTTTCAAAGATAAAAAAATTACTATATTTGCTAGCTGTGGACGGACCCGTTGCTCCGAACGTCAGCCAGCTGGCCACGGAGATTCAAACTTCACGTGCCACGGTGATGAATTACATTAAGTATCTGGCAGATGCGCGTCTTATCAATATGGTTTATCCCAAGGGAGAGGAATTTCCCAAGAAACCTTCCAAACTGATGATGCACAACACCAACCTGATGTACTCCATTTATCCGGTAAAGGTCGAAGAACAGGATGTTCTGGATACATTTTTCATGAATACCCTGTATAAGGACCATAAACTATATAAAGGCGATAAAGGCACTTCATTTATGGTAGACAACGGACTGCATTTCCGTATTTGCGCAGAAGGGTGCAAGTTCAAAAATAATCCAAACGTGTATTATGCCCTACACAAATTGGAATTAGGACACGGAAATATGATCCCATTATGGCTTTTCGGCTTTTTATATTAAGAGATAGAGAATAAATTTTATTACCTAATAATTAGTAATTGTATGACTAAACAAAAAAAATTCATCACTTGTGATGGTAACCAGGCAGCAGCACATATCTCGTATATGTTCTCTGAAGTAGCTGCTATCTATCCCATCACTCCGTCGTCTACTATGGCTGAATACGTAGACGAATGGGCTGCCGCAGGTCGTAAAAACATCTTCGGCGAAACAGTTTTGGTACAAGAAATGCAGTCAGAAGGCGGTGCAGCAGGTGCTGTTCATGGTTCTCTTCAGGCAGGTGCGTTGACTACCACTTACACTGCATCTCAGGGTTTGTTGCTGATGATCCCTAACATGTACAAAATTGCCGGTGAATTCCTGCCTTGCGTATTCCACGTATCGGCTCGTACATTGGCTTCACACGCATTGTGTATCTTTGGTGACCATCAGGACGTCATGTCTTGCCACCAAACAGGTTCGCCATGTTGTGCGAAGGTTCTGTACAAGAAGTTATGGATATGGCTGCTGTAGCCCATCTTGCTACTATCAAATCTCGCGTGCCATTCGTCAACTTCTTCGATGGTTTCCGTACTTCTCACGAAATCCAAAAAATTGAAATGCTGGAGAATGAAGATCTGGCAGGTCTGATTGATCAACAGGCTTTGGCAGAATTCCGTCAACGCGCGTTGAATCCTAACAACCCTGTTGCACGCGGTATGGCTGAAAACCCCGATCACTTCTTCCAGCACAGAGAATCTTGCAATAACTTCTATGAAGCTGTTCCGGCTATCGTAGAAGAATACATGAACGAAATCAGCAAAATCACAGGCCGTCCTCATGGTTTGTTCGATTACTATGGTGCTGAAGAGCTGAACGCGTAATTATCGCAATGGGTTCTGTTACAGAAGCTGCCCGCGAAGCTATCGACTACTTGATGAGCAAAGGTGAAAAAGTAGGTTTGGTTTCTGTACACTTATACCGTCCGTTCTCTGCTAAACATTTCTTGGCTGCTGTACCTAAGACTGCCAAGACTATCGCAGTTCTTGACCGTACTAAAGAACCGGGAGCAAACGGTGAACCTTTGTATCTGGATGTTAAAGACTGCTTCTATGGAACAGAAAACGCCCCGGTTATCGTAGGTGGACGTTACGGTTTAGGTTCTAAAGACACTACTCCTGCTCAAATCATCGCTGTATTCAAGAATTTGGCTCTGCCAATGCCGAAAAACCACTTCACTGTGGGTATCGTAGACGATGTAACTTTCACTTCTCTTCCCCAGGAAGAAGAAATCGCATTGGGCGGTGAAGGCATGTTCGAAGCTAAATTCTACGGATTAGGTGCTGACGGTACTGTAGGTGCCAACAAGAACTCTGTGAAGATTATTGGTGACAACACCGACAAGCACTGCCAGGCTTATTTCTCATACGACTCTAAGAAATCAGGTGGTTTCACTTGCTCTCACCTCCGTTTCGGTGATACTCCTATCCGTTCTACTTACTTGGTAAATACTCCGAACTTCGTAGCTTGCCACGTACAGGCTTATCTGCACATGTACGATGTAACCCGTGGTTTGCGTAAGAACGGTTCTTTCTTGCTGAACACTATCTGGGAAGGTGAAGAACTGGCAAAGAACCTGCCTAACAAAGTGAAGAAATACTTCGCTCAGAACAATATCACTGTTTACTACATCAATGCAACTCAGATTGCTCAGGAAATCGGTTTGGGCAACCGTACCAATACCATCCTGCAATCAGCATTCTTCCGTATCACAGGCGTTATTCCTGTTGACTTGGCTGTAGAACAGATGAAGAAATTCATCGTTAAGTCTTATGGCAAGAAGGGTGAAGACGTGGTGAACAAGAACTATGCTGCCGTAGACCGTGGTGGTGAATACAAACAATTGACAGTTGATCCGGCTTGGGCTAATCTGGAAGTTGAAGCTCCTGCTGCTAACAATGACCCTGCATTCATCAACGAAGTAGTTCGTCCTATCAACGCTCAGGATGGTGACTTGTTGCCGGTATCTGCATTCAAAGGCATCGAAGACGGTACTTGGGAACAAGGTACTGCTCAATACGAAAAACGTGGTGTAGCTGCATTCGTACCTGAATGGAATGCTGAAAACTGTATCCAGTGTAACAAGTGTGCATATGTTTGTCCTCATGCTTCCATCCGTCCGTTCGTACTTGACGCTGAAGAACAGAAGGGTGCAGACTTCGAGACATTGAAAGCTGTAGGTAAACAATTTGACGGAATGACATTCCGCATCCAGGTTGACGTGCTTGACTGTCTGGGTTGTGGTAACTGTGCCGATGTTTGTCCGGGCAATCCGAAGAAGGGAGGCAAGGCTCTTACAATGAAACATTTGGAAAGCCAGTTGTCTCAAGCAGCCAATTGGGAATACTGCGCTAAGAACGTGAAGAGCAAACAACATTTGGTAGATATCAAAGCCAATGTGAAGAACTCTCAGTTCGCTACTCCGTTGTTTGAATTCTCTGGAGCTTGTTCAGGTTGTGGTGAAACTCCGTATGTGAAACTGATTTCCCAGTTATTCGGTGACCGTGAAATGGTTGCTAACGCTACCGGATGTTCTTCTATCTACTCCGGTTCTGTTCCTTCAACTCCTTATACTAAGAACGAAAAGGGTCAAGGTCCTGCTTGGGCTAACTCATTGTTCGAAGATTTCTGCGAATTCGGTTTAGGTATGACTTTGGCTGACAAGAAACTTCGTGCACGTATCGAAGCTGCTATGAAGGATGCTATCGCCAGTGATACTTGTCCGGCAGAATACAAAGAAGCATTCCAGGAATGGATTGACGGTAAGGACGATGCAGACAAGAGCAAAGCTGCTGCCGAAAAGATCATTCCAATGGTGGAAGCTGCTAAAGATAAATGTAAGAACTGCGCTACCATTGCAGAATTCAAGAACTATTTGGTTAAGAAGAGCCAATGGATTATCGGTGGTGACGGTGCTTCTTACGATATCGGTTACGGTGGTTTGGACCACGTGATTGCTTCCGGTGAAGATGTAAATATTTTGGTATTGGATACTGAAGTTTACTCTAATACCGGTGGTCAGTCATCTAAGGCTACTCCGCTGGGTGCTATCGCTAAGTTTGCCGCTTCAGGTAAGCGTGTACGTAAGAAAGACCTTGGTATGATCGCTACTACTTACGGTTATGTATATGTTGCCCAGATTGCTATGGGTGCTGACCAAGCTCAGACTTTGAAAGCTATTCGTGAAGCAGAAGCTTACCCCGGTCCGTCATTGGTTATCGCTTACGCTCCGTGTATCAACCACGGTTTGAAGGCAGGTATGGGTAAGAGCCAGGCTGAAGAGGCTAAGGCTGTAGAATGCGGTTACTGGCACTTGTGGCGTTTCAACCCCGCTTTGGAAGAAGAAGGCAAGAATCCATTCATGCTTGACTCTAAAGAACCGAAATGGGAAGGTTTCCAGGATTTCTTGAAGAACGAAGTTCGTTTTGCTTCTGTAATGAAACAGTATCCTGCTGAAGCAGCAGATCTATTTGCTGCTTGCGAAGAAATGGCCAAGAAACGTTATGCTTCTTACAAACGTATGGAAGCAATGAATTGGGGTGAATAATCTCTGATACATGCATATAAAAAAGGCTTGTTCTGTATGGAACAAGCTTTTTATAGCCTTTTCTACCATTAGTATATATGAGGTCACCCATACGTATGTACAAAACAAGACTTCAATTTCAAGTATTTCTACTGTAACCATCACCATTTATGGCTTAAGGTTACCAAAAATTTCCTACCTTTGCACATAACATTATGAAAAACCTATAAACATGAATATTCTAATCAACCTGAAATACACATTGGCTGTCACAGCCGGAGTGTGCTCCTCTTTTGCATACGCACAAAAACATCCTCATATCATACTGATAATGACCGACCAACAGCGAGCTGATGCCATAGGCTGTATGGGGAACGATGCGGTTATCTCCCCTAACCTGGACGCACTAGCTGCCGAGGGAACATTATTTATGAATGGTTATTCTTCTTGTCCAAGCAGCACTCCGGCACGTGCAGGTCTGCTGACCGGACTTTCTCCTTGGCATCATGGCTTGTTGGGATATGGAAAAATATCTCCCGAATATAAATACGAAATGCCACAGATGCTAAAAGACGCTGGTTATTATACTTTTGGAATCGGTAAAATGCACTGGCATCCCCAACGGATAAAACATGGTTTCGAAGGCACTCTGCTAGATGAAAGCGGACGCGTGGAGGACGAGAATTTCACCAGTGATTACCGCCAATGGTTCCAAACAAAAGCCCCCGGAAAGAATCCTGACGCCACCGGCATAGGCTGGAACGACCATACGGCAAGTATCTATAAATTGCCCGAAAACCTCCATCCTACCTATTGGACAGGAGAAATGGCCTGTGAACTTATCAGCAACTACGATCCGACCAACAAACCGTTATTTCTGAAAGTTTCTTTTGCCCGTCCGCACAGTCCGTATGATCCACCACAAAGATATCTGGACATGTATAAGGATGCCCTAATACCCGATCCTGCCATCGGAGACTGGTGTGGCAAATACGCCAAGAAACTAAATCCTGAAGAAACGGCACAAGACGCTCCATACGGTAATTTTGGCAATGAATATGCACGCAATTCCAGACGTCATTATTATGCCAACATCACTTTCATTGACGAACAGATAGGCAGAATTATCCAAACATTGAAAGAAAAGGATATGTATAATGACGCATTAATCGTTTTCGTTTCCGATCATGGCGATATGATGGGCGACCATTATCACTGGAGAAAGACCTATCCATACGAGGGCTCCACTCATGTGCCATACATCGTGAAATGGCCTTCTGCCAACCACGTTACACCGGGAAAAACAGACGCTCCCGTAGAGTTGCGTGATATTCTTCCCACTTTCCTCGATGCAGCCGATGTGACCATCCCCACTGACATGGACGGCCGTTCCTTGTTACCGCTTGCCAAAGGCATGGAAACAAACTGGCGCAAGTATCTGGATCTGGAGCATGCCACCTGTTACAGTGATGATAACTATTGGTGTGCACTGACTGACGGCAAAATAAAATATATATGGCGTATCCATACCGGTACCGAAGAATTATTCGACTTGACCCAAGACCCTCAAGAATTGCACAATGCCGTCAATGACAAAAAATACAGGAAGCAGCTGACGGAAATGCGTAATGAAATGATTCGCCACTTAAGTGAACGCGGCGAAGAGTTCGTGAAGGACGGCCGATTGGTGGTCAAGGAGAAGACCATGCTTTATGGACCTCATTATCCGGAAAAAGAAAATAAAAGATAACGTGTGTTGTACAGAGGAGTCGTTTCCAATTGCCCCACTTTCCTACAACAGAGTTTTATAATTCTGTTGCCACTGCTGTCACCTTTTCCCTGTACTCCCTATGAATAGGGAGTTAGAGAGGTGATGGCAATACATTATTTTATGCAAGAAAATGCCTGCAGCCACCACTTTATCCACCGTGTTATTGCACAAGCTGCCCTGTCCGGTGGACAAAGCAGGCTTGTGCAATAAACACGGTAAG
>ENA-OQDD01000157-OQDD01000157.1-human-gut-metagenome-genome-assembly--contig:-NODE-157-length-27611-cov-3.549447_pt1 | contig 27611 bp, 40 predicted proteins | sample MGYA00242507_ERZ504598 | MGnify/ENA primary metagenome ERZ504598 (study PRJEB26092, sample SAMD00036318) | human gut metagenome | host: Homo sapiens | study: EMG produced TPA metagenomics assembly of...
CCTTCCGTGTCAGGGAAGTGCGCTACCTCTGCGCCAACCGCCCGGGTCATGCGTCGCACTCGCACATGTCAAGCACAACAAGAGGTGGGTACGAGAGTCGAACTCGTCTATACGGCTTTGCAGGCCGCTGCCTAACCGCTTGGCTAACCCACCCTAAAGGTCGATAATCAATCGGAACCTTAGAGCGGACAACGGGACTCGAACCCGCGGTCTCAACCTTGGCAAGGTTGCGCTTTACCAACTAAGCTATGTCCGCATGTTCTCCGCAGTACTACTGCCTGAGCACGAGTATCTACTATATCCGCATTCTCAAAATTTGCAAGTCCGCGTGTCGTGTTCGTGTTTTGCTGTTTTCAAAGGGCTTTTATCTACCGAAAAAGGTTTTGAGCTTTCTTGACATTCGGGTATTTTGAGATGCTGTTGTCTAGATCGGGATGCCCTGCTCGTCACATTCACCGATGGCGGAAGCGTGTTTGCGGAAATATGATTTCGTTATACATTTAAAGCATGTGTGAGGAGACGGAAAAACGCGAGACAATAATGATCTCCGCGTTTGAGGGGTGGAATGACGCCTGCCAGGCTGCGACGAACGTCATACGGCATCTTGTGTCGCGATATGATTCACAGGAGGTGCATCATATCGACAATGAGGGTTTCTACGACTATCAGGTAGCCCGTCCGATGATTTGCTCGGTACAAGGTCGTAAACGAATCATCTGCCACAGACCACGTTCTATGACATTGCAGTCTCCCCCTCGCTGCATTTTCTCGCTCAGATCGCCCCCGAGCCAAATTATCGTTGGGAGGAATACTGCAGGCAGACGTTGCGCATCGCAGAAGACTACGATGTGAGCGGTATCGTCACGCTTGGATCCATGTTCGACGATTGCCCCCACACTAGGCCTTTGCCGCTTGACATTTCCAAAAATGACTGCGAAAGCGAACCCGACAAGGAATATAACGGCCCTGTGGGCATCCCCAACATTCTTGACGCATTTGCGGCGGACGCAGGATTTCATACCACATCCATGTGGGTGTCCGTACCCCATTACTGTGCGAATACCGAGTGCTTGCAGGGCACGCTGGAATTGGTTCGCGCATTGTCTCTTTTACTTGAGCATCCGCTGACTGAAGGTGATTTGAACAGAAAAGCCGCCGAATGGCGCAAGGCTGCCGACGAGATTGTCGAGCAGACGCATGCCGGCGATTATCTTGCCTGTCTGGAACGCGACTACGATTTGAACGCTCAAGCGCAACGTATCGCGTCGAATGGCATGCCCGCTTGCGAAGAGCTGATTCGTGAGGCTGAATCGTTCTTGCGTGGCAATTAAGTTGTGATTGGCGATAAGCAGTGAATATATAAGTCGGTCGACCATCGCAGGATGATCGGCCCGACTTTTTTGTTATTCGATTATCGAATTAGATTCACGCTGCAGCTGCGGCTTCCAGCGGCGAAAGCACGCCGGTAATCAGCAGCAATGCCACGACGATCGCCAAGCCGATGCGGTAGATGGCGAATGCCTTGTACGAGAAGGTGGAAACAAACTTCAGGAAGCCGATGATCACCACGTAGCGACCACAAATGCCACGATGGCTGCGGCGATGGTAGGACCCCAGCCGGGGAACATACCGGCATCCCCCGCGGCAACGTCCTTGACGGCCGATACGGCTTCCAGAATGCCTGCGCCGAACACGGCAGGAATGGCCATGAGGAAGCTCACTCGAACGGCTGCCTCACGGGTGTATCCCATGGCGCGTCCAAAGGTGATGGTGCCCCCAGAACGGGAAACGCCGGGAATCAATGCGAGCATCTGGCCGATGCCGAAGATCAGCGCATCCTTCCAGGTCATTTCCTTCATGGTCTTGACCTGCTTGGAACGGGCGTCGACCACCCACAGCAGCACGCCGAACAATGCAAGTACGGTGACGGTGATCCACAGATTACGCAGTGACCCTTCGATCGCATGCTTGAACAGCAGGCCGGCAATCAGAATCGGCATCGTGCCGAGGATGATGAACCAGCATCTGCGTGTCTGGATTGTGCGCTCCCATACGGCTTTTGAAATCCTTGCCTTCTTTGCCGAACAGGGAACCGAACCATGCTCCAAGAATGCGGATGATGTCATGTCGGAAATACAAAATCACGGCAAGCTCGGTGCCGATCTGGATGATTGCGGTGAACGCGGCGCCCGGATCGGATCCCAGCATCAAATCGCCGATAATGCGAATATGCGCGCTGGAAGAAACTGGCAGGTACTCGGTCAATGCCTGCACCAGACCAAGGAAAATCGCTTGGAAGAAATTCATGAACCCTCTTTTATATGTATCAATGGTTTCGTCTGCTTTTCCGCATCCAAGACTAGCGAGAGGGGTCTAATTTTTCGCTATGGATCCTTGAGTTGTCTCAAACCATGCACACAATGGTGCCAAAACCCATCGGAGCTTCACTAACGATTCCATAAGGTCTCGCAAATGTGGCGGATCATGCAAGGAAAGGTCGGGCAGCATGAGCAAATATCGCAAGAGCAGGGCATTCAGTCCTGAAGGTTTCTTCGAATGCGAGGGCCGTGGCCTGCAGTGGCTTGGCGAAGCGCAATCCAAAGGCGGGCCACGTGTGGTAGACGTGTACGACTGGGGCAAGGATTATCTCAACATTGAACGAGTGACGCCTGTGGTCCGACTTTGCAGGCCGCGCATGATTTCGGCGCTGCTCTCGCACGTATGCATGATGCCGGAGCCGATTACTTTGGATCTGCCCCAGCCGGATATACGGGAACTTGTTATTTCGGCCCCTTGCAGGATCCCGTTCCCATGGACGCAGGCGAATGATGATGTGGCGACATATTTGGCCGAAGGCAGGCTCCGTCCGATGGTACAGCTTGGTATGAAGCGCCGTGAACTCACTGATTACGATATGGAACTGACTGAGCCGTCATTGAAGCGTTGCCTGAAATACTGGGCAAGGCGGCCAATGACAAGCCAGCACGAGTGCACGGCGATCTGTGGAGCGGCAATGTCATGTGGTCGGCCGATTCCGGATCCGTGGAAGCGGTGCTGATCGACCCAGCCGCGCACGGCGGGCATCGTGAAGAGGATCTCGCCATGCTTGACCTATTCGGCATGTCGTACTTGCGGGACATTCTCGACGGATACCAGTCCGTACATCCGCTGAAAGCAGGATGGCAGGAGCGCACCACATTGTGGCAGCTCTACCCCATCGCAGGCCACTGCGTGTTCTTCGGCGGTGGCTATGTGAACCAGTATCGCGCTATGTGCCGGTCATTGCTCAAATAAACACGTAGATATGCCTAATGATTGGCTGTTGTAGGCGTGAGGCAATCCGCTTGCTACAGCAGAAACATTGACAAAATAGCCGTTGCTTCGTTTTTGAAGCAACCGGCTATTTGATATGCGATCTAACGTTTTCTCATCGGATGTACGACATGAGGATAGGGAAATTCAGCGCAGTGCATCCTTCAGCTTGGAGAAGAAGCCCTTCTTCGTTCCGGAAGTCGGGCGTGCGCTTACCGCAACATGTTGGGCATCTGTGTCATGCTTTTCGGCAAACCGTTCCATCAAGGCACGCTCGTCGTCAGTGAGCTTTGTCGGAATCTTCACTGCGATATGCGCCACCAGATCGCCACGTTCGCTCTTGTTGTTAAGATGCGTGACGCCCAGATTCTTCAAGGTCACAGTGTCGTCAGGCTGGCTTCCTGCAGGCACTCTCACAGACTGCTTGCCATCGAACGTGTCGATTTCCAGATCATGCCCCAGTACGGCCCAGCTCATCGGCACTTGGATCCAGCAGTGCAAATCATCACCGTCACGAGTGAAGGTGTCATCCTGAGCGATGCGGATGTCGACATACAGGTCGCCGGCAACACCGCCGTTTTCACCCACCTCGCCCTGATTAGCGAGACGCAGACGGGTATTGTTCGTCACGCCGGCAGGCACGGACACGCCGACATTACGGGTGATACGCACACGACCATGACCAAGGCAGGACGGACACGGATTTTCGATAACGGTACCATGTCCCTCGCAACGCTCGCATGGAGCGGTGGTCATCATCTGGCCAAGCATGGTGCGCACCACGCGCTGTGCGTAGCCCTGACCATGGCAGTCGGGGCACTGTGCCGGCTGGGTACCTTTCTGGCATCCGGTGCCGGCGCATTCCTGGCACAGACCGAACGTTTTGATTTCAACATGTGCGGTGTCGCCGAACACCGCAGTCTTCAAGTCGATGGTCACTGTGGCCAGTGCATCGCGTCCCGGCTGTGTACGAGGGGTCGGACCGCCGTTGCCACCGCCGAAAGCACCTCCGGCGAACATGTTGAAAATGTCACCCATGTCGCCGAATCCGCCGCTGAATCCGCCATGCATGCCGCCGGCGTTCGGATCGTTCGGGTCCACGCCGGCGTCGAACATCTGACGCTTCTGTGGATCGGACAACACTTCGTAGGCGTTATTGACTTCCTTGAATTTGTCTTCGAATTCCGGACCTGCGATATCGGGATGATATTTGCGGCTCATCTTTCGATAAGCTTTTTTGATCTCGTCGTCGCTTGCGGAGCGGTCTACGCCCAGCACTTCGTAATAGTCCGTCACGGTTGTTCTTTCTCCCTATTGCTTTTCGCGTGTCATTGTGCCATAAGGCGGGGTCAGCTGTTGTTTTGGTTTTCGTCGTGAGCCACGAATGCGGTCAGATATCTGGCAACGGCACGCACTGCTGCCATGGTCGCCGCATAGTCCATATGCGTCGGTCCTATGGATCCGACGAAGGCGATGGGCTCGGTGGAATCCTGCGCTGCAGTGGTGTGATTGCTTGTCTCTCTCCCCTGCTCCTCCGCAGTCTCGCCTTTTGTTACGTCGTCAGCGGTTGCCGAGGTTCGACCGTACCCGCTGGTCACCACGGATGCATGCAGCAGACCGGGCGTGTGCGTTTCGGAGCCGATGGCCACTCCGACTCCATCGGATTGCGTGGTTTCGCTCAACGTGCTCATGAGTTTCATGAGCACGACTTGCTCTTCCAGCGCATCGAACAATGGTGCAAGATCGGCCACGGCACGCTGGTGCGCGAGTCGTGAGGTTCCTGCCATATAGAGTTCGCTCGCGCGCTCGTCGTCGGCCATGCCATCGAAAGCTTGAGCAAGCGTTTCCGCCAGTCTACTGATGGGGCGGTATTCCTTGCGGGATGACATCTGCCTGACATAGTCCGCGGTTCGTGTCAAAGAAACGCTGGCACACTGCGCGTTGATTTCGTTGACCAGATGCGACAGCACTGTGGTGTCCGGCAACTCGGAAACGTTGAGTATATGTTGCGCCACTCGGCCGGTGTCAGTGATGACGACGGCCAACAGGGTGTTGATTGATACGGGAACGATTTCGATATGCCGTAATGTCGATTTCGCCAACGACGGGGCCGCCACAACCGCGACCTGACCGGTGATCTGTGCCAGAAGGCGGGCTGCGCGCTGCAAGGTGTCCTGCAGATTGACGGATCCCGACAGAAAACTGTTGATGCCACGGCGTTGCGCTTCAGACATCGGCACCACTGTGGCCAAGCGGTCCACGAAGTATCGGTACCCTTTTTCCGTTGGTATGCGCCCTGCCGACGTATGGGGTTGAATAAGATATCCCTCATCTTCCAAGGCGGCCATATCATTACGGACGGTGGCCGAGCTGACGCCCAGATCATGATCTTTGGTCAAGGTGGTCGAACCGACTGGCTCCTGCGAGCGAATATAGTCCTCGACGACGGCACGCAGCACCAACATACGTCTTGACTGCGTCATGCGTGCCTCCTCTTTATGTATACACGATACGATTCAGCGGGAGCCGGTTTTCGGAATATCTGCGACATTAGGAGAAACCGTCTTCCGTAAATACTTCTCCCATTGTATTAGCACTCGCGAGGCGCGAGTGCTAATACGTTCGCTTCCAGAGTACTCGTTTCTCGTTTTTCCCGATAGCAATCTCCCGAAATGCTCGTCATACCACCAATCGAACAGAGCAATCGCACGAGAATGTTAACTGTGAGCGTTAACAGAACACAAACTACCAAAACACGCCAAAAATCCACCACAACGTCACCTCACATCGCTACTATGGAAAACGCAATGTGAGGGCGTCGAGCGCTCGGCACAAGCCGGATACGCGGCCCGACCAATTGGAAGGAAAGTAATCCATGACCGAATTCAAGGAGACCGAGCTGGACGAGCGCGCCATCAAGATGGCCAAGGTCCTGTCGGCCGACGCGGTTGAGCGTGCGGGACACGGCCACCCGGGTTCCCCCGTCTCCCTGGCGCTATCGCCTACACTCTGTACCAGCATTTCATCAAGCATGATCCGAACGATCCCAATTGGGAAGGTCGCGACCGCTTCATCCTTCTGGCGGTCATGCTTCCCTCACCCAGTACGTCCAGCTGTACTTCTCCGGCTACGGCCTGACTCTGGATGACCTGAAGAACTTCCGCGGCGGTGCTGACACCCGTACCCCGGGTCACCCGGAATATGGTCTGACCCCGGGCATCGAAATGACCACTGGTCCGCTGGGCCAGGGCTTCGCTTCCGCCATTGGTTTCGCCTATGGCCAGCGTTTCCAGCGTGGTCTGCTTGATCCGGAAGCTCCGGCAGGCGAATCCCCGTTCGACCACAACATCTGGGTCATCTGCGGCGAAGGCGATATCGAAGAAGGTATCTCTGGCGAAGCTGCCTCCCTCGCTGCCAACCAGCAGCTGGGCAACCTGACCGTCATCTTCGATGCCAACCGCATCCAGATCGAAGGCGACACCAATCTGGTTCTGGCTGAGGACGTGCTCAAGCGCTTCCAGCCTACGGCTGGTACACCGACGAGTTCAGCTTCATCCAGCCTGACGGCTCCTACAAGGAGGACGTCGAGGGTCTGGCCGACACCATCGCCAAGGCTCGCGAGGCCGCTCCGAACCAGCCGAAGCTCATCAAGGTCGATACCCTGATCGCATGGCCGACCCCGGGCAAGACCAATGATCCGTCCTCTCACGGCTCCAAGCTGGGCGCCGAACCGTCGCAGGCCTCAAGGAACTGCTTGGCTACGATCCGGAAGAGTCCTTCCATGTCGACGAAGAGGCTCTGGCTCACGCACGCAAGGTTGCCGAGCGCGGCCTCGAAGCCCACAAGGAATGGGACGAGAAGTACAACGCATGGCGCAAGGCCAACCCGGACAACGCTGCCCTGTATGACCGCCTCAAGGCCGGCGAACTGCCGGAAGGCTTCGACAAGGCCATCGATGACCTCGAGGCTACCTTCGAAGTCGGCAAGGGCGTTGCAACCCGTGGCGCTTCCGGTTCCGTGCTGAACGCCATCGCCGCTGTCATGCCGGAACTCTGGGGCGGCTCCGCCGACCTCGGTGGCTCCAACAAGACCGATCTTAAGGGCGCTGCCACCTTCGCTCCTGCCGAGTGCGCCACCAAGCAGTGGCCGGTCTGCAGCCCGTACGGCCGTCAGCTGCACTTCGGCGTGCGCGAGTTCACCATGGGTACCATCACCAACGGCATCCTGCTGGCTCCCATACCCGTCCGTTCGGTGGCACCTTCTTCATGTTCTCCGACTACGAGCGTTCCGCTGTGCGTCTGGCCGCCTCATGCAGATTCCGAACCTGTATGTGTGTCCCACGACTCCGTCGCCGTCGGCGAAGATGGTCCGACCCACCAGCCGGTGGAGCACCTGGCTTCCTTCCGTGCCATCCCGCAGCTTGAGGTCGTCCGCCCGGCCGACGCTTACGAGACCGCCGAAGCCTACCGTTACTTCTTCGAGAAGAAGAACACTCTGCCTGCAGCCATGGTGCTGACCCGCCAGGCGTTCCGGTTCTTGCCGAAACCGCTGAGAAGGCCAAGGACGGCGTCAAGAAGGGCGCTTACGTGCTTGTCGACACCGAGGGCACCCCTGACGTCATTATCATGGCCACCGGTTCCGAAGTGCAGTGGGCCGTCTCCGCAGCCAAGACCCTGGCTGGTGAAGGCATTAAGGCTCGCGTTGTGTCCGCTCCGTCCCTCGAATGGTTCGAGGAGCAGGACGCCGAGTACAAGGAAGCTGTGCTTCGGCCTCCGTCAAGGCTCGTGTCTCCGTCGAGGCTGGCGTTGCCATGCCGTGGTACAAGTACCTCGGCTCCTACGGCAAGCCGGTTTCCATCGAGCAGTTCGGCCTGCAGGGCGACGGTGCTCAGAACATGATCGACCTGGGCATCACCGCCGAGCATGTTGTCGAAGCCGCCAAGGCCTCCATTGCGGAAGTCGAAGCCGCCAAGTGATTCGACGGGGAGGGGCATGATGCATGTGCCTCTCCCCTTTTACCGCACAATAAATAAAGATTTGATCCAAAAAGGTATCAAGGAGAAAAACAATGACTGAAGCAACTCAGCGCACCTCTGACTCCGGTGTCTCGATCTGGCTGGACGATCTGTCCCGCACCCGTATCGAATCCGGCAACCTGCAGGAGCTCATCAAGGACAAGAACGTCGTTGGCGTCACCACCAACCCGTCCATCTTCCAGAAGGCTCTGAGCCAGGTCGGCCCGTACGATGCACAGCTCAAGGAGCTCGGCAAGGTTGACGTTGAGACCGCTATCCGCGAGCTCACCACCACCGACGTGCGCAACGCCACCGACATCTTCCGTGAGATCGCCGAAGCCACCGATTTCGTCGATGGCCGCGTTTCCATCGAAGTTGATCCGCGTCTGGCCCACGAGACCGAAGCCACCGAGCAGCAGGCTGTCGAGCTCTGGGAGAAGGTCAACCGTCCGAACGCCATGATCAAGATCCCGGCAACCCTCGAAGGCCTGCCGGCAATCACTGCAACCCTGGCCAAGGGCATCTCCGTCAACGTCACCCTGATCTTCTCGCTCGAGCGTTACGAGCAGGTCATCGATGCCTTCATCGAAGGCATCGCTCAGGCTGACGCCAACGGCCATGACCTGAAGCACATCGGTTCCGTCGCTTCCTTCTTCGTGTCCCGCGTGGACACCGCCGTCGACAACAAGCTTGAGGAGATCGGCTCCGATGAGGCCAAGGCTCTCGAGGCAAGGCCGCTATCGCCAACGCTCGCCTCGCTTACGAGCTGTTCGAGAACAAGTTCGCCAACGATCCGCGTTGGGCTGCTCTCGAAGCCAAGGGCGCCAAGAAGCAGCGTCCGCTGTGGGCCTCCACCGGCACTAAGAACCCGGCCTATTCCGATTGCGTCTACGTTGACGAGCTCGTTGCCCCGCTCATCGTGAACACCATGCCGGAGAAGACCCTGAACGCTCTCGCCGATCACGGCAACGGCGCTCCGACCATCAAGGGTACCTACGAAGAGTCCCACGCCATCATGGCCAAGCTCGCTGAGCTGGGCATCGACTTCAAGGCTGTCACCGACAAGCTGGAAGCCGACGGCGTCGCTTCCTTCATCAAGTCCTGGGATTCCGTCCTTACTGACGTCCAGGCTGGCATCGACCGCGTCAACGGCTGAGCTTCTTGCTTAAGTGTTAGCGATCTAAGCTAAGGACCCCTCTGCCAGAATTCTGGCAGGGGGTTTCTGCTATTGCTCTACATGTTTTCAGCTTATTCCGGTACGAGGCGTAAAACCAGTGGCCTGGTGGATCGCTTGAATCGCCTGCGTTTTGCGCCCTTCAAAAGTTGGATTGTCAAGCGTCACCACACGGTCGGCATACGGTGACTCCTGAATGACGCGTACCAAAGTCTCATGGAACCGATACCGATCCGAAGCCCACCGCATTGCACGGAACCCATCATCCACATATTCGGTGATCGGAGGAATCAGCAACACCAGATCAGGCTTCTCCTGTTCAATCACCATATCGAATGTCGGCTTGCAGCTTGGCGTTCTCATCGGCCGGCAGATAGCGTTCCGTATAGACACGCGTAACCATGGCATCAGTATCAAGAAAAACGATGCATGATTGGCATGCGATGCTATTGCATGCTCGTTCTGAGAGAACTTGGAAAGAATCAGCCGCTCGTAATCGAAAGCGGTAAGTTCATCATCGTCAACATTGCAGGCTTCCTCAAATTCACGGGCATACTCGACCGCGATCGGAGCGTCATACAATTTCGACAAGCGTGTCACCAATGTGGTTTTGCCGACGGAAGCCGGCCCAACAACCAATATGATCGTTGTGAACTCGCGACGGAACGATTGATTGATCAGCGGCCACCATTTGCGATTATGCTTTCCGTGCAAATACTTGATTGCAGATCATCCGATACGGCCATAGTGCTGCTCTTGTGGAACCAGACCCATGCGCCGTAAAAACCGTTGGCCAACATGACCACCTGAAGAACGAACATCGACATGGCGCCAGGACCTCCGACGGAAAGCTGGTTGAACCAGATAACCACCTTGATCACGTCAAGAGTAATCCATGCGACCCACTGGCTGCGGTAGCCGTATGTCATGAGAATCTGTCCGACGATACCAAGCGGTAGCAGCGTGCCGTCAAGCCGAACCTGTACACCGCCAGTATGGCTCGACACGAATACCACAATCAGATAGATCACGATGGTTGCGATGACGGCGAGAATGCCTTGCCACCATGTGAACATGCGGGCATTGACTTCCTCATACTCGTTTTTCCTGACGATCAAGCTGGCGCTGCCACACCCATACGCCGACGAACTGCATGGTGACGTAGAAGATCTGAGCGAAGATGTCTCCGAGAGATGGTTCATGATGACAACGATCAGCCAAGTGGCGCAACCGATGAAGCCCCACAGATAGTTGGTCAGTCGCCCACGGTCGACGAGAATGAGATTGAACACGATGCATAGGCCGGAAATCAGACCAATTCAACCTGCCGCGGAAAATCTTTGGACACGAAGAATGACACCAACTGCGCCAACAGCATGACCGTGATCAGGACAAACTCCCCCGGCTTGAAGTCAGTCAGCTCGCGGAACACACGCTTCGGATTGACGACGTTGCCGATTCCTTTGAGCAAATCGTTCACAATATCCCCTTTCACAATGAAACGATGGCTCGGCCCTAAGGCCGGAGCATCGTAGCCCTACTTATGGTCAGTATAACTATAAGTATTTGGGGACGGAGTGTCGCGATGCTGCGCGTACTTCACACTATGAAAGCCCTTCAAGCAATCAAGGTCATCATGCCTGATGATATGTGCTCAAGAAATCACCGATCTCACTTACGGTTTCCTTTAACATCGTGATACGTGGCAGATATACCACCCTGAAATGATCCGGATTCTGCCAGTTGAATGCACCGCCATGACTGATCAGAATATGCTTGTCATGCAGCAGATCCAACGCAAACTGCTCGTCGGAGTGAATATTGAACTTCTTGACGTTCAGCTTCGGGAAGATATAGAACGCCGCTTTCGGCTTAACTGCGGTAACGCCGGGAATTTCATTGAGCATCTGATAGACCAGTTCGCGCTGCTCGTACACACGGCCACCTGGCTTGATGTAATCCTTGACGCTCTGATGCCCGCCTAAAGCGGTCTGTACCACCGACTGAGCTGGGACATTCGAGCACATACGCATGTTCGCCAGCATGTTCAAGCCCTCGATGTAATCCTTCGCAATACGCTTGTTGCCGGAAAGTATCATCCATCCAATGCGATATCCGGCAATCATATGCGACTTCGACAGACCGGAGAACGTTACACAGAACAGGTCCGGAGCCAGCGATGCGATAGAAATATGCTCCAGTCCATCCATGACCAAACGATCGTAAATCTCATCGGAGAAAATAATGAGCTGATGTTCTCGGGCAATGTCGACGATTTGTTGCAGCAGTTCCTTTGGATAAAGCGCTCCGGTCGGATTATTTGGATTGATGATGACAATTGCCTTGGTCTTATCCGTGATTTTAGAGCGGATATCGTCGATATCGGGATACCATTCGGATCCCTCATCACAGATGTAATGCACGGCGGTACCGCCAGCCAAATTCACGCAGGCGGTCCACAGAGGATAGTCCGGCGAAGGCACCAGCACCTCGTCGCCATCATCCAGCAACGCGGACAGCGACAGGTTGATGAGCTCGCTGACGCCATTGCCGGTGAAGATATCATCGATGGAGACGTTCGGAATATTCTTGAGCTGTGCATACTGCATGATGGCTTTGCGTGCGAGAACAGACCCTTGGACGGTGAATATCCTTCGGTTTCAGGGAGCTGTTGCGCCATATCATACACGACTTCATCCGGAGTCCGGAATCCGAATGGCGCAGGATTGCCGATATTGAGTTTCAGAATATGCGTTCCCGCGGCTTCCATGCGTGCTGCCTCGTCCGCCACCGGACCACGAACGTCGTAGAGCACATTGTCGAGCTTATGAGATTTCGTAAAGGTGCGCATAGTCTTTCCTTCTGTTGATTGCGCTGATGCAGGATTGCTATCATGTTGGGCTTCATCAGACTTGATTGCGGGCAAGGTGGCGACGTTCTGCTCCATGGGAACGTCCTTTCCCATCAGCCAGTCCTCATTGACCTGCAGAAAAGCCGCAAGAAAATGGGCGATATCAGCACGCGGCACGGTTTTGCCGCTCACGTACTGACTCATATGACTTTTGCCAAGTTTGATATTGAACTTCTCAGCAGCATGCACAAAGTCAATTTGTTTGACATTGCGGAACGCCATAGCGACGTTCAACCGGTTGGAGAACGATTCCGCCATACTAGTCCTTTCGGTTCAATTTTCATCAAGCGCTAGTTCAAATCCTAACACAAACCAACTAACGAAATTGCGGAAGTTCAATATCAAATGTAACTATTTCGCATCCTTTTGCGACAAAAGTTCAATTCACGAAGTTCAACTCATGTAACTCTTGAATATCACGAGACATCACAGCAGATTATCTTCAATCCACTGCGCCACACCGTCATCATTATTAGATGGACAGATTTCATCTGCGATGTTCAACACATCCGGATTGGCGTTCGCCACCGCCACTCCCCTGCCGGATTTACGTAGCATGGCAATGTCGACCAAATCGTCACCGAATGAGACGGTATTGCTCATCGGCGTCTCAAAATGTTCTGCCAGCAAATCCAACGCATGCTCCTTGTTGGCTTGAGGATTCATCAACATCCACAGCGATCCCTCAGAGATATGTACGTCAAAATCGTTGGGCACAAGAGAACCGACCTGATTCCGCTGCTCATCGTTAGGAAGATAATGAGCTTATCGGCGATGCCTTCAGGAACATCGTCGAAGTCAGTGTATCGCCAGGTCTGTGTTTTCCAATATTTCGTAACATCGAAATTGGTGTATCTCACATCATCCATGACAATGCCGACTTCCATACCGGGCAGTTCATTCAACAGATTCTTGCAGACTTCGCATGCTCGCTGTGAGGAGAATCCGATTTTCTTGAGATGGCCGTCTTCCGGCAGCATCGGCGAAGTGAGCATTTCATAATTTGATGAGGCTGGATTGAAATCGATCAATGCTCCATTGAGATAGGCAACGGCATCAACCGGCAGTTTTTCCACGAACGAAAAGCCTGTGCTGACCGGACGTGCCGTTTCCACAACGAAGGTCACGCCATTATCGTGCATGCGGTTAATCACATCGATGGAACGTTGTGTAAGAAAACGTTCCTCGAACGTTTCGCCATCATGCAGCAAAGTACCGTCCAAATCCGCGACGACCATCGTGGTTTCTTGGGTTTTCTCGATTTTCAAAGACGTCAAATCAATCCTTAGCTCGTATGTTGTAGACAATACTACGATAAAAAACACTTCGGCCCATGACTGTAATCCAGTCATGGCCGAAGCAAAAAGCCAATCAGATGAGATCGAACTTCGTCATCAGACCGAGGGCAATGATGATGGCAACCCACAGCACCGCGATGATGACGGTCCAACGATTCAGGTTCTTTTCCGCGACACCGGAAGAACCCGCATTCTGGGTGAGACCGCCGCCGAACATATCGGACAGACCGCCGCCCTTACCCTTGTGCATCAGAATCAACAGGGTGAGCAAGAGGCTGAAAATAACAAGAATAATCTGCAGCACAAGCTTGACGATGGCCATAGCGGACACGAGTGAACCTCCAGTTCGTAAACACTGCTGTTAACAATAGCGCAAGGTATTGAGAAAATCGAATAATGACCACACCTTGAAAGGCCAACTCGATAAAAACATTACTCCGCGAGCATCATACTGTCGCATTCATGGTGAGCTGGCAGATTCTGGTGAGCTCATCCACGTTCAGCGCGGCGCCGCCGATAAGGAATCCATCCACATCGGGCTCGCCAATCAATTCTTCGGCGTTCTTTGAGGAGACGGAGCCACCATACAGAATGCGCACGGACTCTCCTACATGCGTGCCGAAAGTTTCAGCCAAATCATCCCGAATCGCCTTGGCCGCGTCCTGAGCGGATTGTGGAGTGGCCACCATTCCGGAGCCGATGGCCATATCGGCTCATACGCCACAATCAGACGCGACGCTTCCTCGTCGGAAAGATCGCGTGTGACGTCATGCACCTGCCCCACGGCGAAATCAAGCTCAATGCCTTTGCGACGTTCCTCGTAGCTTTCGCCGACGCAAAGAATCGGCTGCATTCCGGCCGCCAAAACAGCGCGTACCTGATCCACGATGTTCGCATCATCTTCCGGATGGTACTTTCGTCGTTCGGAATGTCCGACAATCACATACGAACAGCCGAGGTGGGCGATCATATCGGCAGACACATCTCCAGTGAACGCGCCCTGCGATGTTACGGAAACAGCCTGTGCGCCGTAGTGAATCTTCAAATTGTCGGATTCGACCAACACCTGCACGCTGCGTAACGATGTGAAGGACGGCATCAATGCGATTTCACAATGGCGGTAGTCGAAATGGATGTCACGAAGTTTCCATGCGAGCTGCTGAACGAAATAGGTGGCTTCAAGATGGTCGAAGTTCATCTTCCAATTGCCGGCGACCAGTGGAATTCGTTGCGATGCCATGTGTTTGCCTGCCTCCGTTCTTATTTCATTCAGTGTTCGTACGCCGTGGTTTCGGGTTAGTGAAAACAAGAGGTGCTCCCCCACCTTTTTTGTTGATAAGGGAGCACCTCCGGTTATGCGTTAAGCAATCAGTCGAGCACCTTCAGGCCCGGCAGTTCCTTACCCTCGAGGAACTCGAGGGAGGCACCGCCACCGGTGGAGATGTGCGAGAAGCCATCCTCCGGGAAGCCGAGGTTACGCACTGCGGAAGCGGAATCACCGCCGCCGACGATGGTGAACGCACCAGCTGCGGTAGCGTCGACCAGACCCTGGGCCACGGCCTCGGTGCCGGCAGCGAAAGCCGGAACCTCGAACACGCCCATCGGGCCGTTCCAAACGACGGTCTTGGAATCCACGATCTTGTCGTGGAAGAGCTTCTGGGAATCCGGGCCGATGTCCAGACCCATCTTGTCAGACGGAATGGCGTCGGCAGCCACGACTTCCGGAGCGATGTCCTCATCGGACTTCGGGAAGACCGGGTTCACCACGATATCAGTCGGCAACACGAGTTCGACGCCGTTCTGCTCAGCGCGCTCGATGTAGCCCTTGACGGTCTCGACCTGATCCTCTTCCAGCAGGGAGGTGCCGACCTCGAGGCCCTTGGCCTTGAGGAAGGTGTAAACCATGCCGCCGCCGATGACCAGACGGTTGGCCTTGTCGAGCAGGTTTTCGATCACACCGAGCTTGTCGGAGACCTTGGAACCGCCGAGCACGACGGTCAGCGGGCGTTCCGGCTCAACGGTGGCGCGGGACAGAGCCTTGACTTCCTTCTCGACCAGCAGGCCGGCAGCAGCCGGAAGATCGGCAGCAACGTCGTAATTGGAGCCCTGTGCGCGGTGCACGACGCCGAAGCCATCGGATACGAACGCTTCGCCGAGCGCAGCAATCTTCTTGGCATAAGCGGCGCGCTCCTCCGGATCCTTGCTGGTTTCTTCCGGGTTGTAACGCACGTTCTGCAGCAGAACGACATCGCCGTCGCCCATTGCGGCGACCTTGGCCTGGGCATCCTCACCATAGGTGTCTTCAGCCAGCGGGACCTCGATGCCGAGCAGCTCGCCGAGACGAGCAGCGACCGGGGCAAGGGACAGTTCCGGAACGACCTTGCCCTTCGGACGGCCGAGGTGAGCCATCAGAATGACCTTCGCGCCTTCTTCGCGCAGGGCCTTAATGGTCGGCAGAGCGGCCTTGATACGACCGTCATCAGTGATCGTGGTGCCGTCCAGCGGAACGTTGAAATCGGCGCGAACGAGAACGCGCTTGCCCTTGAGATCTCCAAGATCCTTGAGTGTCTTCATGTATATCCTTTCCTAGCCGCTTGTAAGCTGGAATGGCCATATTGCCATTTACGAATAATACAAGCCCAAACGAACAAAAACACCATGCTGTTCGAAAACAGGCATGGTGTTTTGCATAAAAGATTCAATCAAGCCGACTGGCGGCGCGCCTTTTCGGTTTTCTCGGCGAGCTGCAGAAGTCGACGGATGCGGCCCGCGATGGCATCCTTGGTGATTGGTGGATCGGCCAAACGTCCCAGCTGTTCCAGCGACGCATCAGCATGGTCGAGACGAAGCTGGCCGGCCGATTTGAGGTTGTCTGGAATGTCATCTCCAAGAATCTCAAACGCCTGACGAACCTTGTCGCATGCTTCCGCAGCCGCCTTGGCGCTGCGACGCATGTTGGCGTCGTCGAAGTTGGCCAGACGGTTGGCTTTGCCCCGAGCTTCGCCGTCGGAACGCTTTCCGGTCCACTCGCGTGCGGAGCGCGGCGCACCCATAAGAATGAGCATACGTTCGATGGCGTCGGGATCGCGCAGGGTGACGCGTTCGGAGCTGCGTAGCTTACGCGGCTTGGCGGTGATGCCCAGACGCCGTGCGGTGGAGACCAGTGCCAGAGCGGCTCATGGTTCGGGCACACGATTTCAAGATAGCTGGCCTTGCTGGATCGGACAGACGTCCGTTGGCGAGGAACGCGCCGCGCCATGCGGACTTGATCTGCGCGATTTTGCCGTTGATGATATCGCTTGGAAGACCAAGCACCATGTTCTTGGTGTAACGGCTGTACAGGCCGGTCTGCAGCACGAGCGCCGTACTGCCTTCGGCACGCGAATCACATAACGCTGCACGGTGCCGGTTGGCGTCTGCCTAGAGACAGGAGTAAGCGTGGCTTCATGACCATACAGGTTCTTGATGGTGTCCTGCAGCCAAGCAGCCGCATCTTGGGAGTCGAGCTGCACCTGCACGAGAATGTGGTGATCCACCGAGTGCAAACCATTGCCGAATCGAATCATCGCTGTCGCCTGCGCCTTTTTGGCGATCGGCAGTTCGTTATCGATTGCGGCCAGCTCGCTTTTGACGTCATCCAGAAGAGCCAAGAGCCAACCTCCTACCTTGCTGTTCTTCCCTAAATTTCAGGCGAGTCGCGGAATCATTCCGCACTGCCACGGCTTACTGTGATACCGAATATCTTGGACAATCACAGCCAGGTTTCTTTACATATGGACACTATTCTCTCATAATGCGGTCATTTTTCCGCTGACCGCTTATCAACTCGCGTGCGGAAACGGAAACCGACAACCCCCTCGCACGCAGTCGCTTAGCCAAAGCCTCACTCATCGCGACAGAACGATGCTGGCCTCCGGTGCAACCAATCGCAATAGTCACATAATGCTTATCTTCCTGCGCATATCCTTCAATCGCAATCGAAAGCGCCTTTTCATACGAGTCGAGGAAGTCCGCGGCCCCTTCGCTGGAAAGTACGTAATCACTCACCTCTTTGTCGCGTCCGGTCAGCGAGCGAAGCCTGGGAACCCAAAATGGATTCGGCAGGAATCTCACGTCGGCCACAAAGTCGGCGTCGATGGGAATACCGTATTTGAAACCGAAACTGAAGATGTGCACGGAAACCGTGGTCGGACCGGATCCGAGCATGGCCTCATATAATTTCGTGGACAGCTGATGGATACTCAATGATGACGTGTCGATAACGATGTCCGCACGTTCTTTGAGATTCTCAAGCAGATCTCGTTCCTCGAGAATGCCGTCAATCAGTCGATTGCCCTGCTGCAACGGATGAGGCCTGCGTACGGATTCATATCGTTTGATCAGCACCTCGTTGCTGGCATCAAGGAACAGGATACGCGTTTTCACACCAAGATCGTCCAGATGGCTGAGCACCGCGGACAGGTCATCGAAATAGTCGCGGGAACGCACGTCGACAACAGCGGCGAGTTTGTGAATATTGGATCCCGTGGTCATCATGTCCACCAAGGCACCAGCAGTTTTGGAGGCATGTTGTCAACCACATACCAACCCATGTCTTCAATGCTGTCGGCAGCATGCGAACGGCCCGCACCGCTCATGCCGGTGATCAGCAATACTTCAAAACCTTCAGCCGGCGAAGGGGCGCTGGCATGCGTGCCATTCGCCTGTACGTCGATGTCTTTCTGTGCCATCACAGAGCCTCCTCAAGCGCGATGCGCATGGCTTGTTCCAAACGCGCGGTGCAATCCTGATCAACCATACCGCTCGGCGGATCGTCATCCCAGATTCCCGTCATCAACCAGACCTGCACCATGGCCTGATACAACAGCATCTGCTCGCCGCCAATGGCGATTCCTCCCTGTTGGCGCCATGCTGCATCAGCTTGGTAGGGCGTGGGTCATATACGACGTCGAGCAATGTTCCATGCATGCGCACACATGGCATTCTCAATGATTCGGCAATACCGTCCGCAGCCAATCCGGGAATGGTGTTTATCGCCACATCAGCCTGGCGCAACGCTTCGATGGCGTGGTCCATGCCGACAATGCTGATCGGCTGTTCCGATGGCATATACCGTTCGGCAAGTGGCTTGAGATCGGCGTTCTTCTCAGGATGGCGAGCCACAACGATGACATGTCCGATCGCAGACATCTCCACGCATGCCGCTAACGCCGACGTTGCGGTGTTGCCGTTGCCGATGATCACGGCCGTTCCCGAACGGTCCGTCTTCGGCGTTATCGCACGTGTCTGATACGAGTGTTCGAAAGCGAGTTCGATGCCGCGTACATCCGTGTTATATAGCCTGATGAAGGGGATGTTCGAATTGCCATTGACGCAGGTTTTGGTCCAATCAAACACCGCGGTATTGGCAACCATAAGCTCTTTGGCCCATGTATTGCACGGTGTTCCGTATGGCTGGATCGTTTTCTTCAATGGCATGGTCAGGCTGAGTCCCGACCAGGTCGGATCAAGCGATTCAAGAAAGCCTCAAGATCAGGCTCGCCCACCTCATGCTTGTCGTACGACCAGTCGTCAAGATGCAACGCGTGATAAGCGGCATTGTGCAGCACCGGAGACAATGAATGTGCGATGGGCTTGCCCAGAACCGCGCACCGGTGGTTGACCTCGGTCATATTCCCTCCCTATATATTCACCGTCATCATGCTAGCAATCCGATTGTCTTTTTTCGCTACCCAATCTTATTCCATTTCATCTTTCGGACTATTCGACGAAATGGCATTTTCCGTCGACGGTTGCCCGTCGTGGGCGTGCAACGCTTGGTAAATGGCTGCGGCTTTGGCTTTTCCGACGCCTTTGACCTGCTCGAAATCCTCGACATCCGCCTCACGCATGGCACGAACCGAGCCGAAATGGCTCAGTAGGCGCTTCTGGTATGCCTCGCCGACGCTGGAATATCGTCCAAGGCGGAACGCAACGCGCCTTTCCTTCTGGTCTGACGATGATAGGTGATGGCAAAACGATGCGATTCGTCGCGGACGCGTTGCAGTAGATACATGCCTTCGGATTGACGTTTGAGAATGATCGGATAGTCGTCATCCGGCACCCACACCTCTTCCAAACGTTTTGCCAATCCGCACACGGCCACGTCATCCACACCGCAATCCTCAAGCGCCTTCGCGGCCGCCATGACCTGCGGTTTGCCGCCATCGACCACCACCAGATTAGGCTTGTATGCGAAATGATGCCGATTGGTGTTCTGCTGGACAGTCGGTTCATGAGTCTGGTCACCATGCTCGGATGCCCGACGTTCATTATCCATGCTTTCGCCGGAGTCACCGGCGATATTGCCATGTTGGAATCGTCGCGTCAGCGTCTCGTACAATGCGCTCAAATCGTCGAGTGCACCCTGTCCGTCCGCTCCGCGAATGGCGAAACGACGATATTCGGACTTTTTGGCAATCGCGTCCTCGAATACCACCATGGAAGCGACCTGGAACGCTCCGCCGACGGTATTGGAAATGTCGTAGCATTCGATGCGCAATGGAGCCTGTTCAAGTCCCAAAGCCTTGGCAACATCATTCATGGCTGTGCTGCGGGCGCCCATATCGCTGATGCGACTCATCTTGCTGCGCTGCATTGCCTGCTTGGCATTATCGTTGGCACGGTCCAGAAGCTGTCTCTTATCCCTCTGCTGGCCACGCGAATGCTCACGCACCACCGCGCAATCCGCTAAGCCATGATTCAAGCTCTTCACGCCGGGCCGGCTCGATGGGAACAATCACCTCGCGCGGCACCGGAGAGATAGGAGCCAACAAATCCGCACGACCGGTCTGATCCTGCCGCTCGTTACGTTCCCTGGTAGCTTGCGCGCGTGCCACCGCATCGGTCGCCGTCACGATTTGCGTCGATCCGATGGCATTGCGTTGTTCGGTGACAACAGTCGACTGCGAAGCCCTAATCGTCTCCCCTGCGGTTTCCGAATACACCTGCACAATAAGGTCGGCAATCAGCTCCTCATCCGTCACATCCTCAACCCGTTCCACACTCCAATTGCGTTCACCTCGGATGGAACCGGCACGCACGTAAAACGCGTGCACGGAAGCTTCCAGCTCGTCCGAATCGACGCCGAAGAAATCCGCATCGACATCGGAATCGAACACCACGCATTCTGCTCAACCACTGTGGATAGCATCTGGATCTGATCGCGCAACCGAGCCGCTTTCTCGAACTCCAACTCGTCGCTGGCCTCCTTCATTTCACGCGTGAGCTGTGCGATATACGATTTGCCGATGCGACCGGTTAATACGCCAATAAGCTGTTCGCACATCTTCCGGTGTTCCTCGACGCTGATACGTCCAATGCAAGGGGCCGAACATTTGCCGATGGACGCAAGCAAACATGGACGATGAGTGATTTCCGCCTTATGATAAACGTTCTGCGAACAGGTGCGCACAGGAAAAGTCTTGAGGAGACGGTCGAGACTGTGACGCAGATCCCATACTTTGGCGTACGGGCCGAAATATCTTGTATCGCGGCGTTTGCGGCTTCTGGTCACCCACACCCGCGGCACGCGTTCACCGGATGAGATCGCCAGATACGGATAGGTTTTGTCGTCGCGGAACACAACGTTGAATCGTGGGTCAAACTCTTTGATCCACGTGTATTCCAACGTCAATGACTCAAGTTCGGTACCAACGACCGTCCATTCCAGGTTGCGGGCCGTCAATACCATGGTTTGAGTGCGGGGATGCAGCTGATACAACGGTTGGAAATAATTGGTCAAACGGTTGCGCAGGTTTTTCGCCTTGCCTACGTAAATGACCCTGCCTTCACCATCTCGCCACTTGTATACGCCCGGCTGCGCCGGAATGTCGGATGTTTTCGGACGAAACAGGTCACGTGAATCCCCCAGCAGAGGCGCGCCGTTCTTGTTTACGTCTTTGCCGGGAGAATCATCACCACCGACACTGAAACCGTCGCCGTTCAACTGTTCGGCGGTTTTGCGCCAAACCTCCTGGCTGTGCCGCTCGATGGGTGCGCTCACAGCATGCCCTTAAGGAACTTGCCGGTCCAAGACTGTTCGCATTGAGCCACCTGTTCCGGCGTACCTTCGGTAACGATGGTGCCGCCTCCGTCACCGCCTTCCGGCCCAAGGTCGATGATCCAATCGGCCGACTTGACCACATCGAGATTGTGTTCAATGACAATAACGGTATTGCCCTTATCCACCAATCCCTGCAAGACAAGCAGCAGTTTGCGCACATCTTCAAAATGCAAACCCGTGGTAGGTTCGTCAAGAATATACACGGTTTTGCCCGTAGACCTTCGCTGCAACTCGGTCGCAAGCTTCACACGCTGCGATTCGCCGCCGGAAAGCGTTGGAGCAGGCTGTCCGAGTCGGATATACCCAAGTCCGACCTGCACAAGCGTGTCGAGATAGCGGAGATGGAGGGATACGCTTTGAAGAACTGGGCAGCCTCTTCGATCGGCATGCCAAGCACGTCGGCAACGGATTTGCCATTGTATTTCACCTCCAACGTTTCGCGGTTGTAGCGTTTGCCATGGCATTCCTCACAGTCCACATACACGTCCGGCAGGAAGTTCATTTCGATCTTCAAAGTGCCGTCGCCATGGCATGCTTCGCACCGGCCACCCTTGACATTGAACGAGAACCGCCCCGGACCGTATCCACGGACTTGCGCTTCAGGGGTTTTGGCGAACAGCGTGCGGATCTTATCCCATACTCCGGTATAGGTGGCCGGATTGGAACGCGGAGTGCGTCCGATCGGATTCTGGTCAACGTGGATCACTTTGTCGCACTGGCCCACACCTTCCACACGGGTATGCTTGCCGGGCACGATGCGCGCACCGTTGAGTTTGTCGGCAAGCACCGGGTACAGAATCTGATTGACCAAAGTGGATTTACCGGAACCCGAAACACCCGTCACGCAAGTGAAAACTCCCAGTGGGAAGTTGACCGTCAAATCCTTCAGATTGTTTTCGCGGGCTCCAACACGCGCAACTGCTTGGTCTTACGTACTTTGCGACGGGACTGCGGGACCTCGATCGTTCGGCGGCCGGCAATGTAGTCGCCCGTAACCGAACGCGGAGCGTCAACGAGCTTTTTCGCGGGACCGGAATAGATCACTTCGCCGCCATGCTCGCCAGCTCCAGGTCCGATGTCAATAACCCAATCAGCGTTCTTGATAGTGTCTTCGTCATGCTCCACAACGATCAGCGTGTTGCCAAGATCGCGCAGATGATGCAGAGTGGTGATCAGCCGCTCATTGTCACGCTGGTGCAAGCCGATGGATGGTTCGTCGAGCACATACATCACGCCCACCAAACCGGAACCGATCTGGGTCGCCAAACGAATACGTTGCGCCTCGCCGCCAGACAAGGTTTTGGCGGCACGAGACAGTGTCAGATAGTTCAGTCCGACGTCGTTGAGGAATCCAAGACGGGCACGAATCTCCTTCAACACCTCGCCGGCGATCTGCGCGGCCGACCCTTCAAGCTGCAAGCCGTCCATCCATGCGAGGCTTGTCTCAGCGGACATGTCGCACACATCGGCAATGGATTCCCCGCCAACGGTCACCGCCAGCACTTCCGGACGAAGCCTACGGCCTTGGCATGCCTGACAAGGTACTTCACGCATATACGATTCGTAATACTGCTTCATCTGATCGGAGTCGGTCTCGTCATGCCTACGCATCAGCGTACGCACCACGCCTTCGAAACCGGTGGAATATTCGCGCATACGACCCCAACGGTTACGATACGAGACCTGCACCTTGAAATCACGCCCATACATAATGGCTTGACGGGCCTCTTCCGGAAGATCCTTCCAAGGGGTGTCGAGATCGAAACCCATCTCATCGCCGAGCCCCTCAAGCACATGGCGATAATATTCGCCGGTGCCTTTGGTCATGCCCCACGGTTCGATGGCGTTCTCATTCAGTGTCTTGCTGGGATCGGGAATCACCAGTTCCGGATCAATCTCCAGCTTGTATCCGATGCCCGTGCATACCGGGCAGGCACCGTACGGGGCGTTGAACGAGAACGTGCGCGGCTCAATCTCATCAAGTTCAAGCTGATGCCCGTTCGGGCATGCGCGTTTTTCGGAAAAAGGCTTACGGCGGTCAGGATCCTTCTCATCCAAATCCACAAAATCGGCCACCACGATACCCTTGGCGAGCTTCAATGCGGTTTCAATGGAATCGGTCAGACGCTGACGGATGCCGTCCTTGACCACCAGTCGATCCACCACCACTTCGATGGTGTGCTTTTTCTGCTTGGTGAGTTTGATGTCGTCGGACAGCTGCTTCATTTCGCCGTCAATCAGCGCTCGTGCGTAGCCGTCGCCCCGCAAGAGTTCAAGCAGATCCTCGAACTCGCCCTTACGCCCACGGACGACCGGCGCGAGAATCTGGAATCGTGTGCGCTCCGGATACTGCAGCAACGCGTCCACCATCTGTTGCGGCGTCTGTGCGCTGACCAACGCGCCGCATTCCGGGCAATGCGGAATGCCAGTGCGGGCAAACAGCAATCTCAGATAATCGTAAATCTCGGTAATCGTGCCGACAGTCGAACGTGGATTGCGGTTCGTGGTCTTCTGATCGATCGACACCGCAGGGCTCAAACCTTCGATGAAATCGACGTCGGGCTTGTCCATTTGCCCCAGGAACTGCCTTGCGTACGCCGACAGCGACTCCACATATCTGCGTTGGCCTTCGGCGAATAACGTATCGAAGGCGAGCAGGATTTGCCAGAACCCGACAGTCCGGTGAACACCACCATGCGATTGCGCGGAAACTCAAGATCCACGTTCTTCAGATTATGCTCGCGAGCGCCTTGGATGGTGATTTTGAGGTCGTTGGGCAGGTGCTTGAGGTCGGCTGTAAGTGAACCGTTTTTCGTTTTGAGAGGGGCTTTTTGATTTCTCTTGCGAGGAATGCGTCGCTGGTGAGAACGCGTTCGACTATGACGTCGCCGTTTGCTGCGTTGTTGCGTTTGGTTGCCACGGCTTGCCTCCGCTGGTGGTTGTTCTTTGTTCTAGTTGTTTAGGATACCTCATTTTCGTTATGATTTCGAACAGGTGTTCTATTTGTGGTGTGTTGTGTTCCATTGGTGTTGGTTGTGGAGTATTGTCATTGCGTCGTTGATGGGGATGCGTTCTTGTTCGATTCGTAGGTAGGTTGTGTTTTTCCCGGTGCAGAGTTGTTCGTATAAGTTTCTTTCGTGTTGTGTGAGTCCTGGTGTTGGTTTGGGGTCGCGTGTTTTGAGGGGTTGTTTTTTGGTGTCGAGTTTGGTGCCGTATGGTTCGTATGTTTTGTATGCTGTGCTGTCCATGAGTATGGAGTCGCAGGTGATGCCGGTTTGTCGTAGTTCGGAGAGTATTTCGAGGCCGTCTGCGTCTATGTCTCCCCAGTAGATGATGTGGGGTGTGGTTGTGATCCAAGGTAGTAGTGTTTTGATTCGGGTTGCCGCGTGTCCGCTGCCGAATATGCAGATGGCGTGTTCTGTTGTGGGTATGGCTTGGTAGGTGTCTTTGTTTTCCACGATGATGATGTGGGTGATGTCGTGTGGCGCGCCGTCTGTCCATGGTTGTGTCACGATGAGGTCTGGTTGGTTGTGGTGTTGTGTGTCGAGGAGTCGGAGTCGGATTTCTCCGTGGCGGTCGTTGAGGGCTAGTTGTTCTCGTTTGAGGAGTTTGCAGATTGCTTTGCAGCGGTTTGATGTTGTTTTGCCTAGCCATTTTGCGCTGAATCCGGGGATGGGGACCATGCGTGGGGTCATGTTTTCGGTGTTGTGGTTGGCGAAGTAGTGTGCGGCTTGTATGACGAGGTTGAAGTCGGTGTCGTCGTGGTTTTTGAGGATTTTGGCGATGTTTATGGAGGTGTTGGAGTCGAGGTTGAATTGGTTGGTGATGGTGTGTGCGCGTTGGTGTTCGCGTTGGTAGAGTTTGCGTGTTTGTGGTGTGGTGATGTTGAGGGCCGTGTTGAGGTCGGGTATGGTTACCGAGTCGATGAGTTGGCTGGTTTGTCGGACGATTCCGTTGGAGATGATTTTGGTTTTTTCGCTGGTTTCGCAGTGGTGTTGTTGTGCCCAGTTGCGGATGGCTTCGTCTTGGGCGCGGATGTGCGTGTAGTGGGCTTCGAGTTCGGTTTGTTTGGGTAGTCGGATGGTTTTGCGCAATGGCCAGGAGGTGTTGGCGTCATACATGTGCTTGGTGAGATAGTCGGTGACGTATCCGTTGAGTTGGCTGTGGATGTCGCTGTTGGTGGTGCTTCTGGCCGTTGCCATGGGTTATGCCTCCGTTGTTGGTTTCGCGGGTACGGTGGTGGGCTGTGTTTCGTCCTGTGTGATGGTTTCGCTGTCGAGTTCCTGTAGGTATGAGTTGCCGGTGGATGGGTCTTTGTATGCGACGTATGCTCTGTTGGCGACGTTGAGGATTTCCGCGGTTTTGCTTTCCGGGGCGGAGACGATGATTTGGAAGCCGAGTCGGGGTAGTACGGCGAGCGCGCGTTTGGTGTAGCGGCCGTCGGCTTTGATGAGTGCTTCGTCGAGGAAGAGCGTGGTGTAGGTGGGGCGTGCGGTGAGGTCGCCGCCGAGGAGGTAGATGAGGGCCGCGCCGTAGACGAATGAGGTGAGTTCTTGGAGGCTCCGCCGGATTTTCCGCCGGTGGAGCTGATGCGTTCGTCGGGGGCGTTGTCGTGGTGCACGATTGCGTAGAATGAGCTGCGTACGCGTGGGTCGAGGTTGCGTGCGCCGTATGCTTTGATGCCGTTGGTGTCGTGTATTTTGTCGAGTTCGTTGTGCAGTCTGTTCACGAATGTTTCGCAGTTGTTGAATGCGTTGCGTGTTTCCGTGGGATTGTCGCTTGCGTTGCGCGTCCAGTCTTCCAGTTTTGACAGGATGCGGCTGAGGGTTGTTTCGAATTGTCGGTCGATTGGGCTGAAGGTCACGTCGAGTGATAGTCTGCCGCCTTGTGGGCCGAATTGTTGTCCTTTGAGCATGCTGTTGATGCGGTTGAGTTGTTCTTTGATGTTTTCTTCGTCGGTGCGTAGCGCACGGTTGAGCTGTTGGAAGCTCATGTAGAGTTTTTTGACGCTGTTGGCGTATTCTTCGTCGGTTGCGGCGCGGGTGACGAGCATGTTGAGTTCGTCGAGTTCGTCGAGGAAGTATCGGTAGTCTTCCACGCTTGCCATGACGGTGTTGTCGTCTGTGGAGTGGTTGTTGAGGTAGTCGTCCATGATGCGTTCCGTGTCGGCGCGCAGTTGGTTGGATCTGGCGTCGATTTCTTGGATTCGTGTGCGTGCGATGCGTGCGATGTTGCGTAGCGCGCGCGTGTGGAATGGTGTTTCGCTTTCATGGTCGAAGAGGCCTGCGATGAGTTTTGGCCGGTCTTGCGCGCGTACGGATGCGCCGAAGCAGTTCTCGTATGCGTCGGCGAGTAGGTTCGATACCATGCTGGATAGTGTGGCGTCGTCGAAGTCGTCGTTGCCGTAGGCGTCGAGCCATGCTTGTTCGGCTTGGACGGCGTGTTGGGCTTGTCGAGGTCGTCTTCGGCTTGGTACTGGTTTCTGTTTTCGGCGGTGGCCTGTTGGTTGAGCTGTTTCAGTTCGGTTTGCAGTTGGCCGAGTTCCGGGTCGTTTTCGATGCGTTCGATCTGCCTGCGGATTCGCGTTTCCTGTTCCCGTAGTCCGTTCACGTCGATTTTGCTCCATGGCATGTCTGTTACGATTCGTGCGAGCTCGTGCTCGTCTTGCAGCAGGCTGATGGCGTTGGACATTTGTTCGCTTCGACGGTCGGCGTTCTGCAACGCCTGCTCCGCCTTGTCGAGTTGGTTTTTCAGTTCGGCAGGTATTGTTCGTTCATGAAGCCGATGACCTGGTGTAG
>ENA-OQDD01000158-OQDD01000158.1-human-gut-metagenome-genome-assembly--contig:-NODE-158-length-27435-cov-1.455471_pt1 | contig 27435 bp, 39 predicted proteins | sample MGYA00242507_ERZ504598 | MGnify/ENA primary metagenome ERZ504598 (study PRJEB26092, sample SAMD00036318) | human gut metagenome | host: Homo sapiens | study: EMG produced TPA metagenomics assembly of...
TCGTTACGACGCACCGTCCGAGTGTCCTCGGCCTCTGCCAGAGAGTCTACCGTGTCATGAATGGAACCGTGGCCGAACTCGATGGGGCAGAAGGGGCAAAGATGGTGGAAGATTTTTGACAGAAAAAGACACAAAAAGACACAAAGGTCGGAAGAGTGATACTTCAAAGTCAAATCAGTATAGAGTTGATAAGTCAAAATCTGCTATAATACAACCACACAACAAAAATCAAAAATAACAAAGCGAACAATCACCAATCAATCGCATTCAAAATCCAAAGAAAGACAAGGTAAAACATAAATGAAATTTCCACCCAACATCAAAATCCCCGACTCCCTCAAAGGAGTCTTCAAAAAAAGCTCCACCCCGGAGCCCCTCAGAGAAACCCGGCGCAACCCCAAGGACAACATCCCCTGAACTTCCGCGAACGCAGCAATGCCCGCGTAAGTCTTATGGCATCCGTCATCGTCCTTGCGATCCTGGTCCTCTTCTTCAATCAGCTGGACTACCGCCTCATCCGCAAACCAGCCATAGACGCCCAGAAAAAAGCCGCGGCAGTCAAAGCCAAGCCGATCAGGAAGCAGCCGACACCACTGCCGAAACTACCACTGCCTCAGTCATCGCAGTAGGCGACAACCTCTATCACCAGAGTCTCATCGACGCAGGCGCATCCTCTGACGGCAACTGGAACTACGACAAGATCTACACCCACATCCAGGACGCATCAAGAACGCAGACATCAAAATGATCGATCAGGAAACCGTCTTCACAACCGACCATGACAGCGTAAGCTCCTACCCATCCTTTGCAACACCCACAGAAGTAGGAGACGCCATTATAAAAGCAGGATTCAACGTAGTAGAATCTGCCAACAACCACATCGATGACTTCGGAGAAGGCTTCCTCACAGACACACTGAACTTCTGGAAAACCAAATATCCGGATGTCACACTTCTGGGGATCCACGACTCCCAGGAAGATGCCGACACCGTCAAGATCCGTGAAGTAAACGGTATCAAGATCGCATTTCTGGATTACACCTACGGCACAAACGTAGGCGGCATTGAAGGAAAAGACTACATGATCGACATGATCCGCAAAGACAAGATCACAGTCCATGATCCAGAAAGCAAAACAGCAGGCCGACTGCATCATCTTTGTAGCACACTGGGGTACCGAAGACGAAACCATGCCAAACGAATACGAAAAACAGTGGGCAGCCTACCTTATGGAGCAGGGCGTAAATGTCATCATCGGCGGACATCCACATGTACTCCAGCCATATGGCCGCCTTACTGATGACAAAGGCAATGAAACTGTAGTCTTCTACTCTCTGGGAAATTTCGTATCCACCCAGCAGAAGCTAGAAGAACTTCTCGGCGGAATGGCAAAATTCACCATTCAGAAAACCGTACAGGACGGCAAGACCTCAATTGAGATCCTGACCCCTACAGTGGAACCTCTGGTCATGCATTACAACAGCGATGCCGGTGAATTCGGACCATATATGCTTTCCGATTACACAGAAGAACTTGCATCTCAGAACGGTGTACAGTCATACATTGGTTCCGGTGTATTCACTCTTGACAACCTGAAAAAGAAGTTCAACGAGATCATGTCCATGAATGTCACTCCATCCACAGGAACCAACCTCCTGGATGTGACCATTGACACAGACCTGAACATGATCGATGCATCCGGAAATGTCGTAGAAGATAACCGACTCTATCACAGCAGAAAAATATTACGCAGATAAAGGCATTGACATCACTTCCGAAGACTTTAACTCTGCTGATAATAACTCAGGCAGCACAGACGACTCCTCGGATGACGGTTCCTACGACGACAGTTACTCTGACGATGGTTCCTACGACGACGGTTCCTACGATGATGGTTCCTACGACGACGGTTCCTACGACGACGGTTCCTACGATGATGGTTCCTACGATGATGGTTCCTACGATGATGGTTCCTACGATGATAGCGAAGAATAGCGATAACTTTCGTAACCAGTTTATACCCAGATCCATAAAATACCGGAGATCCAGCACCTCTGAAGCCAACACTTCAAAGGTACACAGATTCTCCGGTATTTTATTTTATCTTTTATATTTTCTTTCAAAGATTTCGCTATACAGAATATCAGTATGTAAATATACCAACTCCATAAGCTTCCAACGGATATGCAAAAGAAAATTCCCGGTTGTCACAATTTTTCTTTTCGGCTTTAAATACCTTGCCCTTCGGAAGAAGCCCCTGCTCATCCATGATCAGCTTGTACTGTTTTTTCTTCGGAACGCCTACACGGTAATCCGGACGTGCTACCGGTGTAAAGTTGCATACTATCAGGATATTATTACGTCTTGTAGGAGATTTTCTCACAAAGCTGAAGATACTTCTGTCGCCATCGTTGGCATTGATCCACTCAAATGCAGATGGATCATTATCTGCACCGTAAAGTGCCGGATATTTGCGGTAGATATGCAGAAGATCACTGACATACTGCTGCAGCTTCTGATGATTTTCTTCGCCAAGAAGATACCAGTCAAGCTCTCTGGCCTCACTCCACTCACGCAGCTGTCCGAAATCCTGTCCCATAAACAGAAGCTTCTTACCCGGATGCCCGAACATAAAAGTATATCCGGCCTTCAGGTTCTTGAATTTATCATCCAGCTCTCCTGGCATCTTCTCCAGCATAGAACACTTCAGATGTACTACCTCATCATGAGACAGAACCAGAACATATTTCTCACTGTATGCATAAGTCATAGAAAATGTCATCTTATTATGATTAAATTTACGGAAATATGGATCCAGCTTCATGTATTCCAGGAAGTCGTTCATCCAGCCCATATTCCACTTCAGAGAGAATCCAAGCCCGTCGTCTTCTGCCTTACCTGTTACCATCGGCCATGCGGTAGATTCCTCTGCGATCATGACAGTTCCATGATTTCTTCCGAGAACAACGGTATTCAGATGCTTAAAAAATTCAATAGCCTCCAGATTCTTGTTTCCGCCGTATTTATTAGCGATCCACTCACCGTCTTTCTTACCGTAATCCAGGTAGAGCATGGATGCAACCGCATCTACACGAAGACCATCAACGTGGCATTCCTCTACCCAGTAAAGAGCGTTTGCGATCAGGAAATTCTTCACCTCCGGACGTCCGTAATTGTAGATCTTGGTTCCCCAATCCGGATGCTCACCCTGTCTCGGATCTGCATGCTCATATACAGCAGTTCCGTCAAAGTTAACTAGTCCGTGTGCATCCTTCGGAAAATGTGCCGGTACCCAGTCAAGAATGATACCGATTTTCTGACGGTGAAGATAATCCACCAGATATTTGAAATCCTGCGGTGTTCCGTAGCGGGAAGTCGGTGCGTAATAGCCGGTTACCTGATAGCCCCAGGAACCGTCAAAAGGATGCTCTGCGATACCCATAAGTTCCACATGGGTGTATCCCATTTTTTTGACATACTGTGCAAGCTTCGGCGCCAGTTCTCTGTAAGAATAGAAACCATCCTCATCCTCTGCTGTCTGCGGATGCTTCATCCAGGAACCGGATGCACCTCATAGATAGACATGGCACTTGTGTCCGGATCAAAGTTCTCGCGATTTTTCATCCAGGTATCATCTTTCCATTTATAGTTGGTGATATCTGTAATACGAGAGGCTGTTCCGGGACGCATTTCAGCGGCATTGGCATATGGATCTGCCTTGTAAAGCTCCTCACCATGTGCACCTGTAATGTAAAATTTATACAGCTGTCCGATCTTCGCTCCCGATACAAATGTCTCATAAACGCCAATGGGTCCAACTTTTTCATGGGATTCTTCTCCGTATCCCATTCGTTGAATTCACCTATAACAGAAACCGCCTGTGCATTAGGTGCCCACACTGCAAAATAAACCCCTTTTTTCCGGTTCTGCGTATCTGGATGTGCTCCCAGCTTCCTGTAAATATCATAATTCGTGCCCTGACCAAACAGATACTGGTCAAGCTCCGTAAATTGTAATTTCTTTCCCATTTTCAGGTACCTCCCTTATAGTTCTGCCACCGTCCATTCCCCAATTTTAAGTGGAGTTTTTTATTCTATAATTATACCAATCCCTATATTTTCAGTCAAGAAAAAACCCTCTCCGGCTAATATGTGTCTATTATCCGACAGTGTCAGATAAAGTCAAAAAAGAGACCTGAATGACGCACATTTTGTCATTCAGGTCTCTCCTGTCATTTTTAGTATTCTTCGCTTCCATCGTCATAAGATTCGTCGTAGGAACCATCATCATAGCTTCCATCATCGGAAGATCCATCCGAATAATCACTTTCGTCAGAACCATTCGGAATAGTCCCCTTCATCGGAAGATCCGTTCACTGACATCAGATCCGTCAGAAGAATCGCTTCCATCGGAGCCATCCTCAGAGGAATCCTCTGAATCGCTGGAATTTCCTGCATATCCTGCAACACGACCAGCCTGAAGAGAGCTGTCCCAGAAGTCAGAATAGGAAGCACTCTGTAACGTAACATCCTTCGCTTCTGCAAGCTCGCTGACTGTTACAAGCTTATATCCCTGGTCGATCAGTGCCGGGATCAGCTTCTCTGTGGCACACTTCACAGATGTTCATGAATATCATGCATCAGGATGATAGAACCGTCTCCCAGTGAGGAATCATTCATGATCTGGTTATAATCTGCATCCGCATCCATCAGCTTCCAGTCCAGAGAATCCGTAGACCACATGAAGAAAGGCTTGCCAACTGCACTCATCTGCTCATCTGTGATCGCGCCATACGGTGCACGACATACCGTTGATGCCTGCCCACAGGCTTTTACCAGTGCATCATCCGTCTTCTGGAACTCCTGCATAACAGAATCCAGATCCATATTCGGCAGCGTCTGTTCCGGATGATCCCAAGTATGGTTACCGATCTCGCAGCCAAGCTTTACCATTCGCTGTATGGTAGATTCACGGCCCTCCACATTCTGTCCCAGCATAAAGAACGTAACATGGATATTATATTTCTCAACAGTATCAAGAAGTGTCTCTGTATACTCTCCGGGACCATCATCAAAAGTCAGAGCGATCATCGGGCGCTTCTTGGAAGGATCATAAGAGCCATCCTCATTAAAATAATAGTCCTTCACACCTTTCTCCACCCATCCGGTCTGCATGTATCCCTTTTTATCAAAGCTGTATGTTGTTCCGTCAATATCCGCAAAACCATTTACATAATATGTACCATCCGGATTCTGATACCACTTTCCTGTAGATCCTCATGCCATCCCGGAGTCATAACAGAAAGCCTTTCGCCTGCTGCACTGCCCTTTACCGGCATCACCGTTGCATCCGTACCGGAATCCGCGCTGTCTGTATCCGAAGCAGCCGTATCCGTCGATGCCGTACCGTCCTTCGTACTGCTGTCTGTGGAAGCTCCGGCGGTATTTGCCTGGACATTTACTGTCTCCGCATCCTTATTGCTTCCGCCGCCTGCATGGTTGACGATGGGAAGAATTACCCCTCGAACAACAAAAACGAGCAGAAGAATCGCCGCAACTACACAGGTTATCCGCTTCATCATCCGCCGCCGTCTTAACTGCTGCTGTTTTCTGCGCATCCTCTCACGCAAAACTCTTTTGTCCATTTTTACATCCCCGTTTATATACTCATATCTTTCTTTGATATTTAATGTCTGTCTTTAATCATACCGCATTTAACGCTTAATACAATGGAAATTCCCGAAAGAATCTCTTAATTTGTTACTATTCACTTTCGTTCTCAGTAACACACTTCGCGATGCACATGTAAAAAAATGCACCCGAAACACATTCCGGGCACCACACTTTTTTAGCTGCTAATACTGTCAGATCACTCCTGACCCGCTGCATCCTGATCCGCCTCGCCGTCTTCCGGCACCATATCTGTAGCCTCTGCCGCTTCCAGCTCTTCATCCACGGTACCTTCCGCACTGCTTCCGTCCGAGGAGGATCATCTCCGTTTACTCCCTGGGTATCACCGGCAGAAACCTTCTCCTCAACCGTTGCATTGTCCAGGATAAAATCTTCCACTCTGAGAAGTCCGATGGATTCATCCACGGCTGCCTGTCCGTATTTATCTACTAGCGCAGCCAGATCCTTCACACTGTATGCTTTGATCAGTTCATCCTGGATACTGAGAGATTTTTTGTCTTCAAGTGTCATATTCTCCGCATCCATGATTCCCTGTACGATCAGTTCTGCTTTACTTTAAACTCCGCATACTGACCGCTCTGCTCCTCAAAATCATCCATGGAGATTCCCTGAGCTTTTACAAAATCCTCCAGCGTCATATCACCCTGTTTTGCATAATTCTCATACAGACTGCGAAACTCTGTCTTGGCTGTATCCAGATCCTCCTGTGGATATTCCTTCACTTCAGATGCTGAGAGCACTGTGTTCCATGCAGTTTCACGCAATGTGTTCTGTGCACTTGTCTTCGCTTCATCCTCCAGTGTGGTACGGATTTCCTTCTTGTAATCATCCACACTCTTGCAGTCTGTATTCTTGGCTACCCAGATATCGGTAAGCTCAGGTGCACGCTTAAAGCTCTGCAGAGTGACCTTAAATACCACTTCCTGTCCGGCCAGCTCTTCCGAAGAGTATTCCTTCGGGAAAGTCAGATCGAGATCCTTGGTCTCACCTTTTTTCATTCCGATGATCCCGTCCTCAAATCCGTCGATAAACGTTCCGGAGCCTATGGTCAGCTCATAATTATTTGCAGTACCGCCGTCAAAAGCCACTCCGTCCTTGGTTCCCACATAATTAATGGTAACCACATCTCCGTTCTGAACACTGCCTTCCGTTACTTCCTCAGCCTTGTTCTGAAGCTCTTCCTTGATCCTTCCGTCAACCATATCATCGGTTACGGCTTCTACTGTGTTATCAAGAGTCAGTCCCTTATATTCTCCGATGGTCACATATTTGCTCACATCATCCACGGAAACAAGCCTTGTATCTCCGGAGGCTGCCTCTTCGCTGTCTTTATTGGAATCCGTTTCTTCTGACTCTTTGGAATCTGCAGATCCGGAATCTTCTTTATCTGTTGTATCCTGCGCTTCTGCTGCAGGTTTTTTGTCATCTTTCTGGTCTGTTGATGTGCCACATGCAGTGATCGCCAGTGCCGCACACAGTGCAAGAACCATGAGATATGCTTTTTTCTTCATAACCTACTCCCTTCATCAAGTACTGTCGGTTCGATTATAATCTTTTTTTATACAGATTTGTAAAGTGTGTTTGCTGTCTTACATTTCCGGTACCGGTGTCGGTCTGGAAGAATCCCACACCTCCGATACATCAAACAGGTCACTGAGCATATCCGGATTGTAATACATTCTGTATCCATCCAGATTCCGTCTTCCCTGACGGAAGTACCGATCCCGGATCTGTACATAATACTGGCTGGAATCCACGTTGCAGTAATAATTATATCCCTGCCCCTTCAGATATTCGAATTTATCCCCGGAATACTCCTGGTCATTGGTAATGTCGGTTCCAAAAGCAAAAATGATAACATCCGTTCCCCCGATCAGCGGATCTACATTTTTCTTGAAACGTTCGGTATCTGCCTGAAGCTTCTCCAGTGTGACCTGTCCCACATTCTGATGTCCCCAGGTATGGCTCGCAAATTCCCAGCCTTCTGCCTTCATGGCATCGGCAACCTTTTTTGCGGCTGCCCGTTCTTTTTCCAGGCTGAAATCCGGATGTGCATCCAGCCACTGTACTTTATTTTCATCCAGATCTGCCGGACGGGTCTCATAGCTTTCGTCGGTCCGGTATCCCAGGATCCCGTTGTATCCGGTAAGTGCAGGATTCCTTTTGCACCGCGGTATGAGAAATCCGGATGCTTTTCCACAAAACGGTCGATCAGCGGAACCATGTCATAATCTCCCACGGAGACACTTCCGTCATCTTCCACATATTCATTGCGGATCTTTCCTTTATCATCCACGATCAGCTTCGTGGCATAGCCGTCACCGTCCATGTAATGATAATAGCATACATCATCCTGTGAGAGGACAAACGGCGTTTTCCCGGGCGGAAGAAGGATCTCTCCCTCTGTGATATTCCCGTTGTCGTCTGCCTTTGCCATGTCCTTGATGCTTACCATCACATAGCCCTTGTCATACATGGTCTGCGTGATCTTGTTAAACTCATCAATGGTTGTCATGACCTGATTATAATCTGCTTCTTTGTAGTCTCCGTCAAACGCTTTGGATGGATCCTTGATCAGAATATGATAAAAGACATGTGTCACCTTTTCAAGGGGCCATGCCGTACAGGTTGCTTTTATGTCTTCGTATTTTTTTGCAGCTGCCTGCATCTTCTTATCAGAATCATAGGACGGAGCCTTTTTCAGAAGATCGATAGCTTTGTCATAGTTATACTGACTGGCCAGAAGCTCTGCCTCTGCGAGAGTATCTTTGGAAGCGGTCTCTGTATTTTTAGTACCTGCTTCTAAAGCTTTTTCTCCGGAAACAGTCTGTTCTTTCTGTTTGTCAGAAGAAACCATCTTCTCTTTTGAAGCCTTCTCACTTCTGCCCTTCAGCGCACCGACCCCTACGGATGCCCCGACTGCGACGATCATTGCCGCTGTTATGATGGCCAGACGTTTTCTGCGTTCCTTCAGCTGGCGCTTTCTGCGGCGTTTCAATACCTCTTTCCGCCATTCTTCGTACTCAGGAGTTCCCATTTCCGGTCGGGTTCCCCCGGGCTTTTTCTCTTTCATATAATATTTCCTCCATCTCTGGTTTATCCATTACATATGTTAGCTCAAAGATAGTTATGTCCTGTATTCTCTGCAGCATACACAGATGAACTGCATCGTAATCATTATAACTGGTAACTGCTGAAATTTCCACCGTTCCACCTGTCTTTTTCACTTTTTTAATTGCCTTTTTGATGAAACAATGCTAAAATGTTGTTTGCGTAATGTAACCGATTGCGAAACAAATATATATACAGGGGGATTCTCAAATGAGTACAGTTACCATCGTTCTTCTGGTCATCCTCGTTATTCTGATCGCAGCAGTGATCGCACTCTATTTCTTCGGAAAAAAAGCCCAGAAGAAACAGGAAGAACAGCAGGCTCAGATCCAGGCTAACAAGCAGACAGTTTCCATGCTGGTCATCGATAAAAAACGGATGCCGCTGAAAGATTCCGGACTTCCACAGATGGTCATCGACCAGACACCTAAGCTTATGCGCCGGTCCAAGCTTCCGATCGTAAAAGCCAAAGTCGGTCCGAAGATCAACATCCTTATTGCAGATGAAAAAGTTTTTGATCTGATCCCGGTCAAAAAAGAGATCAAAGCTGAAGTCAGCGGCCTTTACATCGTTGGCGTAAAAGGAATCCGTGGTTCTCTCGAAGCACCACAGAAGAAGAAAAAGGTTTCCTCGCAAGATTCCGTAAATGATCAGAATCCAAAACAGCCGCCATGCTTTCAGGAATTCCCCTGATGCATGGCGGCTGTTCTTATGTAGTGTAATTATATATCTTTTATTTTCTGCAGGATCTATAAAACAAAATCCTTGCAGTCTCTTGGCTGTACCTGGATCGCCAGATAGCAGTCTGCCACATGTTCTTCATTCATATCCAGCGCATAATCTGCTTTGATCTGAAGGTTCTCTTCGCTTTCCGTCAGCTCCAGATTCGTAGCGAGATTCCCATCTGAAGTGTTCCGTAAGGGGTAGTATAATAGGTCATGTTTTTTTGCCCTGTTCAAATACCATGTGTACATTGACCAGTCCCTTCTTGCTGACCTCCAGACCCTTTCCGGATACTTTTATGTAATTGATGGTGGGTTCTGCTGTTTCATCCAGCAGTTCCTCATATCTGAGATAATGAGAACCATTGCGGAAATAATACTGTCCCGGAACAATGATCTCTATAGGTTCCTGATCCCCTGTGCATCCATCATCTGAAGCCCTCTTACATGGATCAAAACTTCTTTCTGCATTCTTTTCTCCTATCATTTATGTACAGATCTGTTTAATATTTTTCGATATCGATCTTCTGTGTTTTTTCTACGTTATACGGCAGGATGGAATTGGCAAAATCCTTAAACTTCTCTGCAAGATCACTTACATAAAAGCGATACGGGAATTCCTCCTGTGCTACCTCATTGCTGGCAAGATCCAGTCTGGAGAGCAGCTTTTTAAGCTCCAGCGCCGTCTCATATGCAGGATTCACAAGGCAGACCTCCTCACCCATGATCTTGCGGATGGTAGATCTTAAAAGAGGATAGTGCGTACATCCGAGGATCAGTGTATCGATCTCCTGCTCCTGCAGCTCCTTCAGATATCTTCTGGCAACTTCCTCGGTGACCGGATCATGATACCAGCCCTCTTCTACCAGCGGAACAAACAGCGGGCACGCTTTCCGATCACGTGATCTCCGGATCCAGTTCCTTCAGATAAGAGGCATGGATACCGCTTCCTACCGTGCCCACCGTTCCGATAATGCCCACCCGTTTATTTCTGGTTTCCTGGGCAGCAACTTTGGCACCAGCCTCGATCACTCCAAGGATCGGGATATCCAGTTCATCCTTCACCGCATCCAGAGCAAATGCACTGGCTGTATTACAGGCCACCACAATGGCCTTCACCTTCTGTTCCTGCAGAAAATGAATGATCTGGCGAGAATAACGGATCACTGTTTCTCTGGATTTGCTTCCATAGGGAACTCTGGCTGTGTCTCCGAAATATACGATTTTTTCCGATGGGAGATTGCGCATGATCTCCCGGGCTACTGTCAGTCCTCCGATACCGGAATCAAACACACCCACCGGTGCGTTTCTGTCTATATTCATTGATCTTATCTCCTGAAATAATTAATCGAACGTGATTGGTCCGTTGAAATATTGTATCACCAATCCAGGGCTTGCGCAAGCCAGAAGGATATCTTCACCGGCTTATTTTCCCCGTTGTCCTCTGCTTTTTCAAAGCAGAATTCCGTAGATCGTTCCCCACCAGGCATAAAACTGTGGCTGCCGATCACCTGCAGTTCTTCTCTCCCAGGTACTCCCTGCAAGGATCACTGCCGTGAGCAAAAGGAACCCTCCTGCTTTTTTTAATACATGCTTCTTCATTTTTATATGCTCCATGAGCAAGCCCTCCTGTCAAAAATCTTCTGATGATCTTATCCAGAGATATACTGTACGATTTATCGTACTGATCATCATCTGTATTATTAACAGTCCGGCTCCCATCTATTCATTACTGCCGTAATCCACTTCCAGAAGCTCACCTTCCACCCATATCTCCGGAAGCCAGGGCAGCGTTCCATCCTGACAGAACTGATGATATACCTCCCGCAGAGTCACACCCTTCTTCTGCTGCCCGGATGTGCGGTTCTCCTGGATTCCCTGAAGGTATTCCCCTATGGAGCTTTCCCGGGCTCCCTTCCAGTGAAAAACATCTCCCAGCATATCCGTCCGGAACACGTAGACATCCTCTCCGATATGCTCTTCCTGCTTCAGATATCCGATCAGTGCTTCCCGGGATCCCTCTTCCAGAATCTGTTCATCCAGGATCAGCACTTCAAGATGACCCAGATCCAGAAATTTTTCCTGAGACCGGTTGTAAACTGCCTCGATCTCCTGAAAGTCCCGGCCGGAAAGAGTCAGCACAGAAATCGGATCTTCGTCCGGTTTTTCCTGTCCGGTAGCTGTACTCATATCCGGCATTGCATATTTCAGCACAAAGCCATTCTCTGAAACACCGGCCCCCAGTGCCAGCGGATAAGCTCTTTTTTCCGGTTCTACTGCCGCACAGCCTGATCCCGTCAAAGTGATGACCAGGACAAGTCCTGCCACAGTTACTTTTTTCTTCCGTCTTCCCCGGTTTTCCGTACTGAGAAAAAGCTGTATCACAATCAGAAACGGCACAAAGATGTACCCCAGATACCAGCCATAATACTCCCGGATCCCCATCCCGTTTCTCTCATACAGGGAAAGCAGCCAGCCTGCTGCCGGGATCCAGTACCGACCGGTCCCGAATCCGGTTTTTTCCGCGATCTGATTTCCGTAATGAAACAAACTTCCCAGAGAAAACAAAAGTCCGAATACCAGAAACCCCATCCATATCACATCAAATCTCGCCAGTACGTTTCCCGGAAGATCTGCACCCTCCAGAAGAGGCAGTACCGGACAGATCTCGTTTTTAAGGCGTGCACCACCAAAGACTGCCGGAAGAAGGAGCTGCATTCCAAAAATGATCCCGCAAACTGTAAGAAAAGCCAGGATCACAGGTTTTCTGGCACTTCCCTGTTTTTTGCATACTCCAGCCCGAAGAAGAAGTCCTGCTCCTGAAAAAGCACACAAAAGTGTATACAAATCATGGAGCCATCGCTCTCCTGTAAATCCTGTTTCCGGATCTTTCATCACTTCCATAAAGTACTCTGTTTTTCCTTGCCCTGCACATAAAAGCATCAGAAGAAGGATCCCTGCCAGAAAAATCCTTCCGGACACCTCAGCGATCCGCCCTCTTCTCTGCATTCCGCGATGCGTTCCCAGACTACAGGCTGCAACTGCAAGAAGAGACAGCCATTTTCCGGAAATCCCGCTGATCAGACTTTCCGGGATCACCTCCCCCAGAAGGCCCGAAAGAAATGCCGAACTTGCGATCACATATACCAAAAAGAACAGGCCAATAAATCGTACAGTAAAACTTCCTGTCCTTTTGGAAAGCTCCCCATATGCAGGTGTCAGACGTATCAGCCAGATTACATAAAAAGAGAGCACTACGGCCGCAGCAGCTGTCCCTGCCATGGCACTGATGCCCAACATCGCTCCATTCTTAAACAGGCACAGCAGAAACGGCGCCGGAAACACCAGTATGATCTGACGAAAAAGCTGTCTGTGGGAAATCCTGTTATTCTCCGCAAATCTCATAGCCTTTATCCTTTCCGGCTCCATGGCCTTGTCCGAAGCCTGCGTTTCTGGGCATTTCTGGCATACAGCGGCCGGAATTTCCGCTTCCGGAAGGGCTGTCGCAAAATCCTTCCACCGGTTTCCGCCTCACTGTTCTTCTCCTACAAAAGGTACCAGATATGGGACACCGAAGCTTAAAAGTCCTGCCAGATGCGCCATGGTGAGATACAGTCCCAACACGATTCCGAATATACCTAGAAATCCTCCCAGAAACAGAAAAACGTACTTCAGAAGCCGGAATGCAGAAGCAAATTCCTCATTAGGTATAGCCAGTGATCCCAGTGCTGTCAGTGCCACGATGATCACTACCACCGGGCTGACAAGATTGGCTTCCACCGCAGCCTGTCCGATGATCAGTCCTCCTACGATCCCAATGGCATTTCCAAGAGCTCCCGGGATCCGCACACCAGCCTCCCGTATCAACTCAAAAGACAGTTCCAGGAACACCAGCTCCACTACACTGGAAAATGGAACGCCCTCTCTTGCCTGTGCAAAGGAAAGGATCAGATTCGCCGGAAGGATCTGTGTATGAAACCGGATCACAGCCAGATAAAGTCCGGGGAGCAGCGTTGCCACAGCCATGGCCAGATACCGGAGCACCCGCAGGAAGGATGCCATCTCAAAACGATTGTACCAGTCTTCACTGCTTTCCATAAAACTGTTGAATGCTCCGGGAACCACCAGTGCCACCGGCGAATTGTCACAGAGCAGAACTGCTTTTCCATTCAGCAGCTCCTGGGCAGCCCGATCCGGCCGCTCCGTTGTCTGAAACTGAGGAAAGGGAGAATACCATGCTTCTTCTGTCAGCTGTTCCAGCATCCCGCTGTCCAGGATCCCGTCCACTGCAAAAGATTCCAGGCGCTCTTTCACAGCAGTCAGAAGCTCCTCATGGACCAGATCCTCCACATAAAGAAGCTGTACCACCGTATTGGAGCGTACACCGATGCTGCTCTGCTCCACCTTCAGCCTGGTATCACGGATCCGCTTTCTCACAAGGGCCGCATTGGTTTTACACTGTCACAGAACCCTCCTTGGAGCCTCTGAGGACCTTTTCCGTTTTCACCTCTGATACAGCCAGCCCCGGATATCCTTTACTGGAAATTTTCATTGCTTTGTCGTATCCATCCAGAAAGAAAACTGCATTTCCCGAAAGAATGGCACCAAATACCTCCTCCATGGAAGACAGCTCCTTCACATCTGCAATTCCAAGACTGTTTCGGCGGATAAATTCCCGGATCTTTTCCTCCGGGATCTCCCAGAAATGATTGATCATTTTTCCGATAGCAGAATCATCCAGCATCATGTTTGAAACCGCAACCTCAATATAGACCATCAGACAGTCCGCCTTATGTCCCTCACCAAGGCGCATGGGCCTGATCAGGATATCATCGCAGTTTTCACACCGTTTCCGGATATACGATTCATTTTCATGAAGAGATATCGATATCTTCCTTGTTTCCATAAAGCCACCATCCTTTACAGCAAGTTCCCCCACTGCTTATTGCTTTTCGCAATTGAAACAGGGGACTTACTTGATTCGGTTAAAAAAGAGATGCCCCAATGACATCTCTCTTAATATTCCCGCATATCCGGTTCTTATTCTTTTTTCTCGGCCTCTTTGGCCTCATTCTCCGCGCGGATAGTACGGATGATCGCTTTTCGTTGATTCTCCAGATGATGGAAAGAAATATCCTGCGCCTTTTGCACATCTCCTTCACGGATGGCTTTTACCAGTTCTTCATGCTCACTGACCAGAAGATTTCTTGTCTGCTCCTCCTTCAGATACTCTACACGATAGCGATACATCTGCTCACGGAGATTATTCAGGACCTGATTCAGACGCTTATTATCAGAAGCCTGATATATGATCTCGTGGAAAGCCACATCGGTTTCCGCCAGACGGACCAGATTTCCCTCTGCTTTTGTTTTTTCAAATTCCTTGGCTGCCACCCAGAGCTTCCCAGCTCATCCTCTGTGATCAGCTTGCACGCTTTTTCTATGGCAACATTTTCGAGGGCGATACGCACCTCCAGAACATCGTTCAGATCCTTCTCTGTGATGCTGGCTACCTGTGCACCTCTGCGTGGGATCATCACTACAAGACCTTCCTGCTCCAGCTTGCGCATAGCCTCACGCACCGGTGTTCTGCTCACGCCAAGACGCTCTGCAAGGGCGATCTCCAGAAGTCTTTCGCCCGGCTTCAGCTCTCCCTTCAGGATTGCCTGCCGCAAGGTGTTAAAAACAACATCCCGAAGCGGCAGATATTCATTCATATCCACAGAAAAATCACTTGTCATTTGTAACTCCTCCATCTCTATTGTAAATATCCGTGGCAAATACAGTCTTTGCAAGCCCGCTCTTTCTGAGGCTTCTGGCTGCCGCGGCCATCTTATCTCTGTTATCAAAGATTCCAAACACAGTAGGACCGCTTCCGCTCATCACGGCTTTCAGCGCACCTTTTTCTTCCATAAGGTTCTTGATATTGCCGATCACAGGATACTGTCGGATGATCCCCGGTTCAAATACATTCTCCATTCTGGATGCCATGGCATACAGATCATTATTTCTGATAGCTCCGATGAGTCCATCGATGTCCGGATGTTTTCCGATCCCTTCCAGATTCAGATTCTCATAGGCTGTTTTTGTGGAAACATTGATTCCCGGTTTTCCTATCAGAACATAACATTTCGGAACTTCCGGAAGTCTGGTCAGCTTCTCTCCGATTCCCTCCGCAAGAGCTGTTCCCCGCATGATACAATACGGAACATCTGCTCCGACCTTTACTGCACGTTCCATCAGCTGTTCTTCGGTAAGCCCTAAATGGAACATCCGGTTCACACCCACAAATGCGGCCGCTGCATCGGAGCTGCCTCCTGCCATGCCTGCTGCCACCGGGATAAATTTACGAAGCTTGATGGAAAGTCCCTCTTCAACATCGAACTCCTCCATCAGCATCTGTGCTGCCTTATATACAAGATTTCTCTGATCTGTAGGAATAAACGGAAGATTGGTCGTCAGTACGATCCCCGGCCGTCTGGTCTTTCTGATATCCAGGATATCATACATACGGATGGTCTGCATGATCATGCGTACCTCATGATAACCGTCCTCTCTCTTTCCCAGAACATCAAGTCCGAGATTGATCTTTGCCATTGCTTTTAAACGCATAAGCCCCTCCATTTGTACTTTGTATACAGTATTTATACATGTATTTTATATGATTTTTACATTCTTTTCAACAGCAAAATATTCCACTTTTTATTTGATCTGACCTTCCACTTTTTTTACAACAAGAAGCGGAGTTCCCGGAGAGGGTTCCTGATTTTCCTTGAGAGCATTGATCGTCCGGATCTCCTGGATAGATGTGTGATATTTCCTTGCGATATCCCACAATTCATCTCCCGGTTTTACCATATAAACCAGGATTCCCGGCATAGCCTGGAGTTTTTTCATATCCAGTGGTTTTTCCTCTACTTTCTCAATGATAAATACCGGTTCTCTGGCAACTGCCAGAAGCTCCAGTCCTACAGTTGCCCGGATCTCGATCTCATTTCCATCTGCCATGCTGCGGAAAGCTGCTCCAGCTTTGCTTTTAACTGATAACAGCTGTCCTGTCGGATTCCTCTTGCTTCCACCATATGGGAAAACGGTATCATTGCCTCCATGGAATAAAACGGCATATCATCATTTCCAATAATGTACAGGATCTTCAGCATGACCACGCCATCTGCCTGCACACCGTTCTCTACGATCCTGGTCTTATCGATCTTCACTTTTCCCTGACTGTGACACAGCTGGAGGACTTTTCCCTGAGTCTCCTTTACCTGGATCCTGTCACTGATCCTGCATCTGGAAAAATTACGTACCAGAAGCCGTTCCAGTACCTCATTCTTTCCTTCCGGAACACATTCACGGATCGGTGTATACACATCGGTAATAAGATCATATTCCTCTTCCCTGAAAAATTTCATATCCAGCTCCAGCACAACATCCGAAACAAGGATCCGTTCTTCCCCATCGACATCCGGTTTGGCCTCCAGACTCTGATGCATCACCGAAGCTTCGATCAGCGGGATCAGTTCCTCCGTGCAGTCCGGACATTCCACTTCCCCGGAAAAAGGCAGCGAATATTCCAGCCACTGCACCGGGGCTTCTGTATCTTCAGCTCCGTACAGCACAAAAACGGACAGCTCTCCCCTTGCCTTTACCACATTTTCCTCCGGCTTCAGATCCAGCCCCGTACATCCATAGTATACCAGATCAGGCTGGCGATATCCGGACGATTGGAGGCAATGGTATACTCATCCTTGATCCGGAGTGTATCTTTTTTATGTACGGTAAGTCCCAGAAAACGGACTGTTTTTTTTCTGACGGATACCTCTTCTGCATCCAGCGCCACCGGCAGGCGGATCTGTTCTGTTTCATCCACAGTCGCACAAAAAGTTACCAAAGCTTTGATATTAAGCTTTCTGGAATGGATCAGGCGGATCGTAAGATCTTCAATTTCCCACTTCAGACACATTTTATCCCCGTTTATGATATCCTTCAGGTTCAAGGTTTCCTCAAATGGAAGTTTTGCAGTAAGACTGCTGACGATTCCTCTTTCTTCCCCCACATAAAGGATATCTACCTGCAGATTTCCCGTAAGAATACCTTTCCCGTCAGTAAGACGGACATCATCCATAATGATCCTGCCCTTATTCTGGATCAGTCTTCCTGCATCCGGTTTTGCATCCGGTACATTAAAATCCTCATCAAAAGTGATCTGACTTTTTGCCCTGCTTTTTTCCTTTAATATCTGCATGCTTTCTTTTTTTAATTCCACCAGTCTATTCCCCTTTTCTCCGACTCTTTTTTCACCGGACTGCTGCTTTCCCGGAACGTTACCGGCTTTTCCTGTTTCCGGGTTTTTATCACAATGCAGGGATAGGACGGAACTCCTGCCTCCTTAAGATCCTCCGGTCCAAGAAGTTTTGTAACAAAAAATATCCCATTCGAGGATTCTCCAAGCTCCTCTACCTGGATGCTGTATCCGCCACTCATCTGCCGCCCGTACCTTTGGCCAGGTAAAGATCCTCTCCGGTTTCATAACTCAGCTGAAATTCCTTTTCCTTTTTTTCTTCCATAAGCCTAGAAAGCTCCTCCGGGATATCCCGGCGCTCCACAACGATGTAATCTACCGGTTTTCGTTCTTCTTCCTCCACCCGGACAAATCGACACCCGGAAAGCAGCAGTGCCAGCACGGCAGCTGTCAGCACGATCCGCAGAAATACTGCTTTTTCATAATATAAGCCACCTGCATGATTCGTTACTGTTCACTCCGTTCTCAGTAACACGCTTTGCGAAAGATCACCAGTAAACAGTAACCATTATTCAGTATTTATTCTATGTGAGCAGGGAAAGATTTATTGCAACTATCGGATTTTCTTCGTATAATATAAAATACCATCTTACTGCGGAACTCTCCGCAAGTATCTATAACAGAAAGGACAAAAGACATGATTCGATTCATACTTGTCTGTATCGTGGTGATCGCCTATCTGGTGCTGACCATTCCGGTTCTCCTTGTAGAATGGATCATCGGGAAATTTTCTCCCATGACTAAGGATATCAGCTCTCTGCGCATGGTACAGGCCATATTCAAATTCATCCTGTGGATCACAGGCGCCAAAGTCACCGTCATCGGCGAAGAAAACGTTCCAAAGGATCAGGCTGTTCTCTATGTAGCAAACCACCGGAGCTATTTCGACATCCTGCTCACCTACAGCCGCTGTCCGATCCGCACCGGCTATGTTGCCAAGAAGGAAATGGAGCATTATCCGCTGCTCTCCAACTGGATGCGCAATCTCTACTGTCTCTTTCTCGACAGAGAGGATATCAAGCAGGGTCTGAAAACGATCCTTCAGCCGCAGACTATGTGAAATCCGGCATTTCCGTATGTATCTTCCCGGAAGGAACCAGAAATAAGAATGCTGATGAAACAGAAAATGCTGCCTTTCCATGACGCAGCTTCAAGATCGCAGCCAGAGCCAAAAGCCCGATCATTCCTATTGCGATCAGCAACTCTGCCAATATCTGGGAGGCCAATTTCCCGAAGATGACACCTACACACGTAGTGATCGAATATGGCAAGCCTATCATTCCTTCAGAGCTTGACCGGGATACTCAGCGCCGCTTAGGTTCCTATACACAGGATATCATCAAAGAAATGCTGATCAAAAACAAAGAACTGGTGTGAACATCAAAAAAACCATATCTATGTCTGTTTTCGACATAAGATATGGTTTTTTTATTACTGTGTACCTGCTCCCAGGATTTTTTCCGCATTTTCGATGCGTTCTTTCGTTGGCGGATTGATTCCCTTCAGCGGATAATCAATATGCAGATTTTCCCATTTAAAGGTTCCGAGTGTGTGATATGGAAGAACCTCCACTCTCTCAACTGTCTTCAGTGTTGCAATAAAGTCAGCCAGCCGGTGGAGATAGTCATCCCGGTCATTGCGTTCCGGAACCAGTACGTGACGGATCCACATGGATACGCCCATATCGGAAAGCTTCCGGGCCATGGCAAGAATATTTTTATTGGTACATCCTGTGAGGATCTTATGCTGTTCCTCATCAATGTGCTTGATATCCAGCATGACAAGATCTGTGTACTTCATCAGCTCTTCCCATTTTTCATACCACGGACCTCTTCTGTGTAAGGGTTGCCGCTGGTATCAAGTGTTGTGTGGATCCCAAGTTTTTTGCTTTTCTGAACAGCTCAGTGAGGAAATCGATCTGTAACAGTGGCTCGCCTCCACTCACAGTAATACCGCCCTTACTTCCCCAGTAAGAGCGGTATCGACAGGCTTTTTCAAGCAGCTCATCTGCTGTGTACTCCGTCCCTGTTTTCATTTGCCAGGTGTCCGGATTGTGGCAGAACTGACAGCGCATGGCGCAGCCGCTCAAAAAGATCACATACCGGACTCCTGGTCCGTCAACAGAGCCGAAGCTCTCCAGTGAGTGGACGTAGCCAGTGATTTTTTTCTGGTCGTCCATATTTTTTATTACATCCTTTCGTGGCAGGTTCTTGCGATAACGTCAAGCTGCTGCTCTCTTGTAAGGTCGATGAACTTAACAGCGTATCCGGAAACACGGATCGTGAAGTTTGCATACTCCTCTTTTTCCGGATGCTCCATAGCATCGATAAGTTTCTCTTTACCGAATACGTTTACATTGAGGTGATGTGCACCACGGTCAAAGTATCCGTCAAGTACATTTACAAGATTCTCTGTACGCTCTTCCTCAGAATGGCCAAGTGCATCCGGGTTGATCGTCTGAGTATTGGAGATTCCGTCAAGGGCATCCTCATAGTCAAGCTTTGCAACAGAGTTCAGGGAAGCAAGAAGTCCGTTCTGCTCTGCGCCGTAAGACGGGTTTGCTCCCGGTGCCAGAGGCTCGCCGGCTTTTCTTCCGTCCGGAAGAGATCCTGTAGCTTTACCATAAACAACGTTGGATGTGATGGTAAGGATGGATGTGGTTGGCTTGGAATCACGATAGGTATGGATGTGTTTCAGCTTCTCAAGGAATGTGGAAAGCAGCGTTGTTGCGATCTCGTCTGCTCTGTCATCATTCGTTACCATAACGTGGGAAGTCACCCTCAACCTGGAAGTCTGTTGTGATTCCGTCCTCGTCACGGATTGCTTTTACTTTTGCATATTTGATAGCGGAAAGGGAATCTACTACGTGTGAGAATCCGGCGATACCTGTTGCGAAGGAACGGTCAACCTTTGTATCGATAAGTGCCATCTCAGCTGCCTCATAGTAGTATTTATCATGCATGTAGTGGATCATGTTCAGTGTTCCAACATACAGATGAGCCAGCCAGTCCATCATCTTGTCATATTTTGCGATTACTTCATCATAGTCAAGATATTCAGAAGTGATCGGCTGATAGCTTGGTCCTACCTGCTGTTTTGTCTTCTCATCAACACCGCCGTTGATCGCGTAAAGAAGGCATTTTGCAAGGTTTGCACGAGCACCGAAGAACTGCATCTCTTTACCTGTCTCTGTAGCAGATACACAGCAGCAGATGCTGTAGTCATCGCCCCATACCGGACGCATAACATCATCATTCTCATACTGAACAGAACTTGTTGTAACAGAAATATTTGCAGCATATTTCTTGAAGTTCTCAGGCAGTCTTGAAGAATAAAGTACTGTAAGGTTTGGTTCCGGAGCCGGTCCCATATCTTCCAGTGTGTGCAGGAAACGATAGTCGTTCTTTGTTACCATGGAACGTCCGTCCTGTCCCATACCTGCTACTTCCAGAGTTGCCCATACCGGGTCACCGGAGAACAGCTGGTTGTAAGAAGGAATACGTGCAAATTTAACCATACGGAATTTCATTACCATGTGGTCAACAAGCTCCTGAGCTTCTTTCTCTGTAAGAGTTCCGTTCTCAAAATCTCTTTCAATATAGATATCAAGGAATGTAGAGATACGTCCAACACTCATTGCAGCACCGTTCTGAGTCTTGATTGCTGCAAGATATCCGAAGTACAGCCACTGGAATGCTTCTCTTGCATCTTTAGCCGGCTGTGAAATATCATATCCGTAAGCTTCAGCCATAACTTTCATGCCTTTGAGTGCGCGAATCTGATCTGCGATTTCCTCACGAAGCTGGAAGTCATAAACGTCTCATACCCTGACGGTCGCAAGCTGAGAAAGTCTTTCTGTTTTCCTTCGATCAGAGCGTCGATACCGGTACAGTGCTACTCGTCTGTAGTCACCAACGATACGTCCACGTCCATAAGTATCCGGAAGACCTGTCAGGATCTTGTTGTGACGGGCTGCTTTCATTTCTGGTGTGTAGATATCAAATACACCCTGGTTGTGTGTTTTAAATTCGTAGTTATGGAAAACGTCTTTGATCTTGTCGCTTACTTTGTATCCGTAAGTCTCACATGCCTGCTCTGCCATTTTGATACCACCGTATGGCATGAATGCACGTTTCAGCGGTTTGTCTGTCTGCAGACCAACAACTTTTTCAAGATCTTTGAGGTCTTTATCGATGTATCCCGGGCCATATGCTGTCAGAGATGTAACAACCTCTGTCTCCATATCCAGAACGCCGCCTTTTGCACGCTCTTCTTTCTGAAGTTCCTGAAGTTTTCCCCACAGTTTGTTTGTAGCCTCTGTAGGTTCTTCCAGGAAGGAAGCATCTCCGTCATATGGTGTGTAGTTCATTGAAATAAAATTACGAACGTCGATTTTTTCTTTCCAACGGTTTCCTTTGAAACCTTCCCACTGTGAAAAGTTTTTCATTTTTGCACCTCTCTAAAATAGAATTTATTCCGCGTATGTCCCGTCTAACTTTTCTCCTAAAAGAAAATAAGACCGGAATCTTATTATAGTTACATGTGAACTCTCCCTCGTTCACGCCGCTAGTGTACACTATTGAAAGCACCTTTGTCAATTAATTAACGCATGCTTTTAATTTTGTACAATTTGTAGTTGTATTTTGAAAGTTTTTATCAATATATTGTATTTTTACGAGTGCAACACTAATTTTTTCGACTTTTCCGGTTTCTGTTTCTTCTTATTATAATCTTCCTCACCCTGACATTGCAATGGGTAGCTTTTTGGAACTTTTGTCGAACGAATGTTCTAAAAAGTTCTTGATTTTAAGAACATATGTTTGTATAATAGATATATGATCACACAGATTACAAATAATAATTACACAACGCAGGAAAAGTTACAGATTCTGGCAGATGCAGCAAAATACGATGTCGCATGTACTTCAAGCGGTTCCAGCCGACGCGGAAAGAAAGGAGAGCTCGGCAATGCAGAGGCATGTGGCATCTGTCACAGTTTTGCCGCTGATGGAAGATGTATTTCCCTTCTCAAGATCCTAATGACAAATCATTGTGCCTATGACTGTAAATATTGCATCAACCGTGCCAGCAATGATGTACGCCGCGCCACCTTTACGCCACAGGAAATCTGTGAACTAACCGTTGAATTTTACAAACGGAACTATATCGAAGGGCTCTTCTTAAGCTCCGGTGTCTTAAAAAATCCGACCTATACCATGGAAAAAATGTGTGAGACACTGCTGCTCCTCCGTACCCGGTACCATTTCAACGGATACATTCATGTAAAAACAATTCCCGGGGCCTCTGACGAGCTGCTTGCCGCGGCTGGATATCTGGCAGACCGCATCAGTGTCAATCTGGAACTTCCGACAGAAACAGCTCTGCGTTCTACTTTGCACCCAATAAAACCATGCAGAATATCCTGAATCCCATGGGAAAAGTACAAAATACTATTGCCTCTCACCGGATAGCTGCTGGAAAGTCTGCATATATGGATCGAAGCCGGGGAAATCAGTTTTTAAGAAATGGTATTTTCTCAGACAATTCCAAGAAAACCTTCAGAGAAAAACTCAATATGCAGAATACCGATGCAAAACCCGGGAACAATCCTCCCCTCAAAAAAGAGGATCCGAATCTTATCTCCCGTGATAAAAATAAATTCACAAAACATATCCTGACATGGGAAAATGCCTGTCACTGGCACCTCTTGACATGTCCGATCTGAAACGGAATTTCGCTCCGGCAGGCAGAGTACCCAGATGATCATCGGTGCCACTGGCGAAAGTGACTATACTCTGTTACAGACGAGCCAAGCTCTGTACCAGGGCTTTGATCTGAAACGAGTCTTCTATTCGGCATATATTCCGTTAAATGATGACTCCATTCTCCTCAGATTGGAACTCCACCTCCACTTCTACGGGAACATCGCCTGTATCAGGCAGACTGGCTGCTACGCTTCTATGGCTTCCAGGCAGATGAACTGTTATCCGAATCTCAGCCCAACTTCAATGAACTGCTGGATCCCAAATGCGACTGGGCGCTGCGCCATCTGGAACACTTTCCAGTGGAAGTTGAAAAAGCATCTTATGCCACGTTGCTTCGGGTTCCCGGAATCGGGCCAAAATCCGCCAGCCGGATCACTTATGCCAGACGATATGGCCGTCTGAATTTTGACAATCTGAAAAGAATGGGCGTAGTTTTGAAACGCGCACATTATTTTATCACCTGCGGTGGCAGACAAATGTATCGTACTCCCATTGAAGAAGCCTATATCACCCGACAGCTGGTTCAGGTAGATGCAAAAGATTCCTGGAAAGTACAACATTCCAATGAATCTTATTCCCAGATGACTCTCGCTGATTTTGGGATCGGCTAAACTTCCCTCTGCCAGTTTCCAGCCACTTTTACATATAGGATCAGAATACGGAATAAAAATATGAAAATATATACTTGCCAGGACCGCTTAACGGATATCATGACCTGCATCTATGATGCCTGGTCAGAAGCCCTAAAAGTCGGTCATAACCAGATTGGACTAACGAAAGAACCTATCTTTCAACAAACAATATTTGATGAATATATCCATGTGGATGGTGATCCTTCCAAAGCAGAAAAGGTTATACGCTCCATTCGGAGAAGCATCTCTGAAACTGCATACATGAACATCTACTACGCCTCATTGTCTGCGGATGAGAACGCTCTGCAGGCAATCTATGACTTCTTCGGGTGGGGTTTGCTATTGGCAGTACTGTAGTCGAGCAATATACGAATCCACATGTAATGAATCTTCTCGAACTCCGGCGCCAGGTATCAAATGAAGCGCATCATTTTCGGGAATTTGCCCGTTTTCAAAGTCTGGAAAACCAGGTCTATGTCAGTCATTTGGAGCCCAGGAATGATGTAATCATGCTGGTTGGCAACCATTTTGCCAACCGTATGCCCTCCGAACACTGGATGATCATCGATGATAACCGCAAAACTGCCTGTGTACATGTAAAAGATGGTGAAAATTATCTGCGCTATCTGACGGACGATGAATTTTCGGTATTACAAAAGACAGAATCTTATGAAGATGAATATACTGATATGTGGAAAACATTCTTCCATTCCATAAGCATTGAACAACGGAAGAATTACGTCTGCCAGCGAAATTTATTTCCCATCTGGAAAAGAAAACATGCCGTGGAATTCAGATAATTCAAGAATGCCCTGATAGATCAGTTTCCACCACATAAAAAGACCGAAACAACGCATTCCGGTCTTTTTTCATCATATCCTATTCATTACACATGGAAATTTCGCCCGACAACGCAAGTAAAACATGGAGATTTCCCTTTCTCAACCAGAACGGTCTTAGAACAAAAGAAGCGGCATGCCGCACAGAATAAAGCAGAAACGAATCATATCACTGTCCTTTAATGCCGCCAGACAGCTACATAATTTTCTTTCTTCCATACTAGCATGCCGCACTGTGTACGTCCATCAAAAGAGTTCGAAACTTATTGACAAACTCCGCACTTCTTCGACATTTATTTTACTTCTACAAGCTCGATCTTAAAGTTCAGCTCTTTACCAGCCATCTCGTGATTGGCATCAAATGTAATTGTCTTTTCATCTTTGGCTGTAACTTTGACCGGGAAAGGCTGCCCATACTGATTAGACAAATATACCTGCTGACCTACTGTCAGGTCCTCTGCACCCGGAAGCTGTTCAATCTCAAGAGTAAAGATCGCATCCGGATTCGGCTGTCCATAAGCCTCTTCCGGCATCAGATGGATTTCTTTGATTTCTCCGACCTTCATGTCTGCAACAGCTGCATCAAAGCCTTTGATCATCTGTCCTGCTCCGCAGACAAACTCCAGCGGCTGTCCACGATCATAGGAAGAATCAAACTGTGTGCCATCGTTGAATGTTCCCTTGTAATGTGTACGGCATGTCTTTCCTACATTCGGTCCGGAAAATGCCGGTTTATGTGAACCACAGCCGCCACAGCTGCTTCCACAGGACTCCCCTTCCTCATGGTTTCCACAGGAATGTCCTTCTTCATGATGATGGTCACAGGTTGTTCCTGCTGATTCCAGTTCGCCCTTCAGATAAGCTTCTACTACTTCATCTGTATTTCCCTGTGCGCCGGAGCATAACTGAATACCTGCCTCCGCAAGTGCAGTCTGTGCACCTCCTCCAATACCACCGCAGATCAGTACATCAATCCCCTGTTCTGCCAGAAGTCCGGCCAGGGCACCATGTCCAGTTCCGTTAGAACCGATCACTTCACTTGAAACAACTTTGTTGTCTTCTACTTCATAAACCTTAAAGTTTTCTGTTTTTCCAAAATGCTGAAAAACATTTCCATTATCATAAGTTACTGCAATTTTCATTATAAAAATCCTCCAATCCATACTTTGTCGCTCAGATTAGTATAGCTTGTCGGAGAAATAAAAGCAACCAGTAAACTGCAAAGGAATAACCATCTTCACCAGTTACCTTCACCAATGAATATTAAAATCCAACGAATTTTTATATTGCTTATATTTTCCATCTGTGAGTAGTTTTTTATATGCGTCGTATGCGGCCTGAAGACTGTCATATTTTACTGCGGTCTCATCCAGCTCTTTTTTTGCAGTGCCTGTGCTCATCTGCGCTGCAATTGCAACGTAATCAGGGCCATATCCTGTACGTTTGGCGGTTGTAGATTCTGCTACATAATATTTATTATCTGCCGTACAGACAATCACAGGAATCTTCTGGTTCGCACCGACAACATCTGTATTAACAGAAGTCCAGAGCAAAGCACGTTTTCTAGCATCCTTCGCCTTTCCATAATATGCCCAGGTTCCTTTCTTAAGGAGACTGTCAGATGCCATCTTCGTCTCTATCCTTGGAACCATAGTAGATTTTTGGCATCTGGAATCGATTTCAAAGATGCCAGTTACACCGTTCAATGCATTACTTTCCTGAAGAACTCTGTCGAAGTTTTCTTCCGGGTTAAACCAGTATTCTTTTACTTCATCGTTTTCTACACTGTCTCCTTTTCCGGTTTTCCAGTCAAATAAAATACCGGTTTCAGGATTCATGGACACTTCGCATATTCCGTCCGCAACGGGATATCCCTTCCAGTTAACAGTATCAGGGTCGCTGTTAGAATGCGTGATTCCCGCAATTGTCACCGTATCTGAAGACTGCCATTTGGCTATTTTCTGCTTCAGATGAACGATCTCCTTTACATCTTCATTTCCCTCTATTCCCGTTTCCATCACCACTTTGTCATACGCCGTCCTGACATTTGCAAGATCAGTTGATTCCCTGCTTTTTTCTATATATTTGGTATAAGTCGGTGCAACAACACCTATAAGAATCGCAAGAATTGCATGATGATCACAAGTTCCACAAGTGTAAAACCTTTGTTTCTGTTTTTCATATATTTTCTTTACATTGTATATTTTTATATCTCTATATCATATTTTATTTGATCGTGATTTGCAAGCTATTCTCCAATTTATTGACACCTTAACCAGGTAACTGGCAGGAGTTTTCAATTTTCCTTGCCCGTTTTAATAAAACATGCAATAATTATTTTGTTTTTATACACATGACTGAATTTTATAAAA
>ENA-OQDD01000159-OQDD01000159.1-human-gut-metagenome-genome-assembly--contig:-NODE-159-length-27398-cov-4.668549_pt1 | contig 27398 bp, 31 predicted proteins | sample MGYA00242507_ERZ504598 | MGnify/ENA primary metagenome ERZ504598 (study PRJEB26092, sample SAMD00036318) | human gut metagenome | host: Homo sapiens | study: EMG produced TPA metagenomics assembly of...
CAACAGGCAATCGTTGATACGCTCCTCTTCATTCCAAGCGGGGATGACAATTGAAACGTTCAGCATAACTACCACAATAGCTCAGCCTGTACACGACGCTATCGCTACAATAGGGAGCCATGAGCGACAGCGAACAGCGAATGAACAATACGCAGAGCGAAAACGGTGCGAACACCAGCGAACAGCGATGGGACCTCGGCACCCTGTTTCCAGCCAAAGGAGATCCCCGAAAACCACCGGAATGGCTGGGGCGTGCGCTGCTATACATCGCCATAGCCATTGTGGGGTTTACTTTCTGCTGGCGCAGCTGGGGCAAAATCGAATACCTGGTGATCGACATCATCGTCTCGCTGTTCATCGCGCTCGCGGTGGAGCCGGTGGTGGTGCCGCTGGTCAAGCATGGCTGGAAACGTTCGTTCGCGTCGCTGTTCTCGCTGCTGATGCTGGCCGTGATGCTCGGCGTGCTGTTCACACTGTTCGGCAACCTGTTCGTGCAGCAGATGATCGCCTTGGTGAACGGTCTGCCCGACCTGTATGAGCAGATGTGCCAGTTCGCCAGTCAATACGCGAATTTCCAGCTTCCTGAGATCAATAATCTCGGCAATGAGATTCTGAAGAACATTCAAACGTCGTGGGTCACTGATTTCGCGGGTACCGCGCTGAATACGGTGTCGGGATTGTTTTCGTTCCTGATTAACCTCATGACGATAATCATGACCACGTATTACATTTCAGCGGCTGGTCCGAAACTGCGTCGTGCCGCATGCCAGTGGATGGCTCCGGCGGCTCAGCGGCGATTCCTGTTCGTATGGACGGTGAGCCAGAGCCAGATCTCGTCGTTCCTGTTCTCCCGCGCCATTCTCGCGTTGCTGAACGCGTTCTTCACAGGAATCTGTCTGATGCTGCTGCACGTGCCTATTGGCTACCGTTGGCGCTGTTCTGCGGTGTGGTTTCGCAGTTCATTCCTATGTTGGGTACGTATATCGGCGGCGCGTTGCCAGTGCTGTTCGCATGGGGTAGCTGCGGATTGTGGCAGGCCGTGGCGGTGCTGGTGTTTATCTGCGTGTATCAGCAGATCGAGAATCTGATTTTCGCGCCGAAGATCTCCCAGCGCACCATGGATGTGAACGATGCCGTGGCGTTCCTCGCGGTGCTGGCGTTCACCTCGCTGTTCGGCGCGTTGGGCGCGTTCCTCGCATTGCCGGTGGTCGCGTCCGTGCAGACGATCTTCCGCACCTATACAAAGCGGTACGAGCTGGTCGATTCCCCGCTGATGGACGATCCGGTGCCTGAAAAGAAGTCGAAGCTGGTGGAAGGTGCCGAAGTACTCAGCGAGCATCTGCACAATATGCCTCGCGCGGTGCAGGGATCCAGTGCGCATGTGCCTATTCCCGACGAAGTGCGGCAGTTGCAGGAGCAGGCGTACAATATCACCCGTTCCGAGGAATCGCTGGAATCGGACGAAACCGTCGCCATTCCGAAGCACGTGTTGGACAAAACGGAACGCAAGTCATTGCAGGGTCTTGAGAGTGAAAACACATCTCAGGAATCCAACGAAAATCCGGAATCCGGCAATGAACGGAAGAACGGCGAGTCGCGGGAAGCTGAAGGAAGTACGAAAAACGCGGATGACAATCCAAGAAGTAGGTGGCGTTAATGGTACTGCTGAGCGTACTTGACATTCTGCTGGTCATCGTCGGTGGCGCAGGTGTGGTCTATCAGGCGGTGTGCATTCTCATCTCCCTGTTCACCAAGCCGATCAAATTTCCCGAAGCGCCGATGAACAAGCGTTACGCGGTGCTGATTTCCGCACGAAACGAGGCGAAAGTCATCGGTAACCTCATTACCTGCATCCAAACGCAGACCTACCCGACCGAACTGGTCGACATTTGGCTCGTTGCCGACAATTGCACCGACAATACCGCCGAAGTGGCGCGCAATATGGGCTGCCATGTGGTCGAACGCTTCAACAAGGAGCTTGTGGGCAAAGGCTACGCGCTGACGTATCTGCTCGATCAGATGAACGATTCCGGTGCATCCGACCCGTACGATGCGTTCTTCGTGTTCGACGCCGACAACAAGCTCGACAAGCATTACGTCGAAGAGATGAACAAGGCGTTCCAGTCGGGATTCAAGATTCTCACCAGCTACCGCAATTCCGTGAATTTGTCTGACAATTGGGTCTCTTCCGGTTCTGCATTGTGGTTCATCCGTGAATCTCGATTCCTGTCGGCCTCGCGCATGTGGCTCGGCAACAGCTGTCATGTAGGGGGTACTGGCTTCATGTTCTCGCAGGAGATCATGCGTCGTAATAATGGTTGGAAATTCCACCTTTTGACCGAGGATTTGGAATTCACCATGGATTCCTTGCTGCACGGCGACCGCATCGGCTACTGCGGTACCGCGATTCTGTATGACGAGCAGCCTGTCACCTTCGCGCAGAGCTGGCGTCAGCGTTTGCGTTGGAGCAAGGGCTTCCTGCAAGTGTTCCGTTATTACGGGCCGGCTTTGGTCAAACGCGCCATCAGGGAACGCGATTTTTCCGCCGTTGATTTCACGCTGCTGTTGTGTCCGTTCACGGTGATCGGTATTGCGCGCGTTCTGCTGGGACTGTTGTTCGCGACCTGCGGATTCGTGACATGGCAGAGCCAGTTGAGCTCGTTGACCGGTTGGACGTCCGGCATTGTGACGTCGGTGATCGGCATGATGGCGTTGGCCGCGTTGACGATTATTGTGGAACGCGATCAGATTGGCGCCACCAACAAGGAGCTGTTCGCGTATGTGCTGAGCTTCCCGATCTACATGTTCAGTTATGTGCCGATCTCGTTCCAGGCGATGTTCGCCAAGTCCGAATGGAAGCCGATCGAGCATAAGGGATGACGTTCGTTCGCTGGCTTGCGCGTTCCTGCCTTTTCGTTTTCATTTCGATTTCCTCTTATGACTGGAGTGTTGTTGTTCCATGGATGATTCGGCTGAATACCGGCATGTGAAACGCCGTCGATACATCACGGTGGCGCTTTCCGTGTCGCTCACCACAGTGTTGTGCGTCGGCTATGTCGTGGCCGACATTTTCGACAAGTTGCCGGGTGTTCTCACATTGCAGGAAGTCGAGCATGCCACGGCCAAAACGCCGGGCAATGCCATTGCGGCCGCGACGATGGTCGGAGGGCTTGACGCTTCGAAAACCGTGGATGCCGTTGCGGCAAAGGCTCTGATCAGCCAGTTTGAGACGGCTGCCTCCGATTTTGGCGGTGAATACGCCATCGCCATCGCCGACGCGGCTGGCAATGTGGTGGCCGAGCAGAATCTCGACACGCCGTATACGCCGGCGTCCACCATGAAAACGCTGACGGCGTATGCGGCTGCGGCCACGCTCGACATGGGGTCGACGTTGGAGACGCAGACCTATTTGGAGCAGCGCGAAGATGGCACTTCGCGATTGGTGCTCAAAGGCAACGGCGACATGCTGCTCGGCGTCGACGAATCTGATTCGGCGCACATCAATGGGCGTGCCGGGCTGGGAACGCTTGCGGCAAACACGGCCCAAGCGTTGCGGCAGCGGGGCATCACTTCCGTGACGCTCGTCTACGATGATTCCCTGTTCGGCAACGACCGTTGGCCCAACGGCATCGCCGAACTCGATCCGGACCACGTGTACTACGCGCCGACCGCATCCATGGCCGTGGATGGCGGGCGAAACTGGAACGGTGCTAATCCTACGGATCCCGATACGTTCAGCACATATCCCGTTTTGAGCACGCAGCCGGCTCGCGAGGCCGCGCTGGTGTTCGCGCAACGCCTGACTGAGCGGGGCATTGCGGTGAACGGTTCCGTGGAACAGGGAGCCGTTCCCGACGGGACCAGCCCCATTGCGACGGTGAGCTCCGCATCGCTGAACGAGATCATGGCGTTCATGCTTCGGCATTCCGACAATTCGCTGGCCGAGGAATTCGGCAGACTGCTGGCTTTGCACCTTAACGCCGGCAATTCACCGGCCGGAGCGGTGCAGTCGGTTGAACAGGTACTGGCTCAGCGGGGGATTTCCACCGAAGGCCTCACCATGGTTAACTGCTCGGGACTGGCTGAGGATTCCAAACTCACCGCGCATACCCTGCTTGACGTGCAGCAGCGTAATCTGACGAGCGGGTCCGGTTCCGCCGCCGCTGAGGGGCTGTCGATTGTAGGATTTGTGGGCACTGCTGCGAATCGTTTGAACGATGCTGACGAAGCTGGTCTTATCCGTGCCAAAACCGGCAGTTTGGGAGATGTGACTTCCATGACCGGCAATGTGTCGCGCCATAATGGCGGTGCGTTGAGTTTTGCCGTGATCGTCAACGATCCTGATGATTCCGAAGCCGCGAAATCCGCTATCGACACATTTGTGGCAGCACTACCGAAGTTGTGACGCCATGGTGTATTCGTCACGTTTGCGCAAGGGAATCGGCGAACTGCGCGCCGCGTTGGAATCGGCCGGTTTGGGATTGCAGGATGCCCGTTTCGCCCGTCATGGCGAGCACGCGCCCGATGTGGACGCTCCGCTGATTATGGTGGCCTGTTCCGGTGGGCGCGATTCGATGGCGTTGGCTGCGGTTGCTGCGAAAACGTGCGCTTCATTGGGATTGCGATGCGGGGCGATTGTCATCGACCACCAGTTGCAGCAAGGCTCTGCCGGTGTTGCGCGGGTAACCGCCGATCGTTGCGTTGCGTTGGGGCTTGACCCAGTTCGTGTTCGTGCGATTGACGTGCCCGACTCCCGCGGCATCGGTGTTGAGGCTGCGGCGCGTGAAGCGCGCTATCATGCGATTGTCGACGCATGCTCCGACGCTTCGGCCGTGCTGCTGGCTCATACGAAAAACGATCAGGCGGAAACCGTGATCATCGGTTTGTTGCGTTCCGCGGGCCTCGATGCGGTTTGCGGTATGAACGGTTCCTTCATACGAGACGGGGTGCGTTTTCTACGCCCGTGGCTGAATGTGACCCGAGAAGAAACCACCGGCATCTGCGAGGATCTGCGGCTTGCTTGGTGGGACGATCCCACAAATGGGCCGGATGTGGGAGATTCGGGTGGAAATGAGCCTCTTCCCGCGAACTATCCGCTGCGATCCCGAATACGGCACGATCTCATGCCATATCTTGCATCATTCGCGGGAAGTGACGTCGTGTCGAGACTTGCGCTTGGAGCGAGGCTTGCCGAAGACGATCGCGCATATCTTGACGGTGTGGCGCAACGCGTGTGCGAGCAAGGCGTAACCGTGAGCAACGGCGAGATAGTCATCGACGTGCGTGCGTTGCAATCGCAAGACATTGCCATCAGAAGACGGGGTGATTGTGCGCTCGCTTGCAGAAGCGGGCATTTCGTGCATGGCACGGCAGGTTGAGGGGATCGACAGGCTGATCTGCGACTGGCATGGCCAGAAAGGTGTGAATCTTCCCAGCGGATATTCAGCATATCGCCAGAAACACGTCATTCGCGTGTGCCAAGATGGTGGGCATGCGAATCGCTGACGTACAAGAAGATATTGATCACGAGCTGATCAGTAAAGAAGAGATTGCCGACATCATCAACCATGCTGCGGCTCAGGCCAGTGAAGACTACCGTGGCAAGAACCCGCTGCTGGTTTGCGTGCTCAAGGGTGCGGTGAACACGCTTGCGGCGTTCTCGCAGGCCATGAGCATCCACGCGGAGATGGATTTCATGAGCTTGTCGAGCTACGGTTCCGGCACTCAATCGAGCGGCAAGATTACCGTGCGGCAGGATCTGTCGACCGATGTTCGCGGTCGTCACGTGCTTATTGTGGAAGACATCATCGATTCGGGCGTCACGTTGGCGTGGCTCGTCGATGAGCTCAAAAGCCGTGGTGCCGCTTCCGTGGAGATTTTTGCGCTGTTGGAAAAGCCGCGCGCCGTAAGGTGGATGTTCCTGTGAAATATAAGGGACGTGAGATTCCCGATGAATTCGTGGTCGGTTTCGGCTTGGATTATGACGAGCGATACCGCAATCTTGATTCGATCGCGGTGCTGAAGCCGGAAGTGTATGAAGGAGGTCAGGCATGAGTTTTCCTGGTCCGGGCCAGTCGCCGAATAACAACGGCGGCGGCAACAACCCGTTCACCAATCCGTTTGGACGCAATAATAACGCCGGCAATGGCAACGATTCCAACGGCAAGGGTGACAAGTCCAACGGCAACGGATCCAATGGCGGTCCGCGTCCGTTCTGGCAGTCCCCATGGCTGTGGGTTGTGGTTGTGGCATTGCTTGCCGTGACCATGTTCCAGATTTTCGCCGAACCGGTTCCCAGACCATCGACACCAAGGATGGTCTGCAGATTCTCAACGGCAACAATGTTGAATACGCGCAGATCGTAGACAACACCCAGCAGGTCAAGCTCAAGCTTAAGAGCGACTACTCCGCTACAGACCTGATACCGGGCGTATGAAGAACTACGGCAAAAACGTGCAGTTCTACTACACGTACGCGCAGTCCGCAACCGTGGTCAAGGCCGTGCAGAAGGCTGATCCGGTCAAGGGCTGGACGGCGACCATGCAGCAGAGCAGCATTTGGACGTATCTGCTGACCTCGCTGCTGCCGTTCCTTATTATCTTTGGTCTGTTCTGGTTCATGATGAGCCGTATGGGCGGTGCTGGCGGCATGTTCGGTATGGGCGGCAAGAAGAACAGCGGCAAGCTGCTCGACGGTCAGACCCCGACCACCAAGTTTGCCGACGTGGCCGGCGAAGAGGCTGCCGTGCAGGAAGTCGAGGAAATCAAGGACTTCCTGAAGGATCCGTCTCGTTACAAGGCTTTGGGTGCCCGTATTCCGCGTGGCGTGTTGCTCTACGGCCCTCCAGGTACCGGTAAGACGTTGCTGGCACGAGCCATCGCAGGCGAAGCCGGTGTGCCTTTCTACTCCATGGCAGGCTCCGACTTCGTGGAAATGTTCGTGGGTCTTGGCGCCTCCCGTGTGCGCGATCTGTTCGATGAGGCCAAGAAGAACGCTCCGGCCATCATCTTCATCGATGAGATCGATGCCGTCGGTCGTAAGCGTGGCGGTTCCGGTATGAGCGGCGGCCACGACGAACGTGAGCAGACGCTGAACCAGCTGCTCGTTGAGATGGACGGCTTCAATAACGACACCAATCTGATCATCATCGCCGCGACCAACCGCCCCGACGTGCTTGATCCGGCACTGCTTCGCCCGGGTCGTTTCGACCGTCAGGTGGCCGTTGAAGCGCCTGATTTGGAAGGCCGCGAGGCTATTTTGAAGGTGCATGCCAAGGGCAAGCCGTTCGTGCCTGATGTCGATCTGCGTATGATCGCCGTGCGTACGCCGGGCTTTACCGGTGCTGATCTGGCCAATGTGTTGAACGAAGCCGCATTGTTGTGCGCCCGCGCCGGTGCGCAGCTGATCGACAACCGCGCCATCGACGAGGCCATCGACCGCGTGCAGGCGGGCCCGAAGCGCCGTTCCAAGGGCATGGCGCTCGACGAACTGCGCAACACCGCATACCACGAGGGTGGTCACGCGCTGGTGGCGGCTGCCATGAACGATACCGATCCGGTCACCAAGGTCACCATTCTGCCGCGTGGCCGCGCACTTGGCTACACCGCGGTGATGCCGACTGAAGATCGCTATTCCATGTCTCGCAACCAGCTGCTCGACCAGATGGCGTACGCCATGGGTGGTCGCACCGCGGAGGAAGTCGTGTTCCACGATCCGACCACCGGCGCTTCCAACGACATCGAAAAGGCGACGAACATCGCACGTCAGATGGTGCTCGACTACGGCTTCTCCGACAAGCTGGGTGCCATCAAGTGGTCCGATGACGAACAGAGCGACCTTGGATCGCTGAACCACAAGTATTCCGCACGCACCGCCGAAATCATCGACGAGGAAGTGCTCAAACTGGTGGAAACCGCGCATACCGAAGCGTGGAACGTCATCAACGAGAATCGTGAGATTCTTGACGAGCTCGTACGTCAGCTGCTCGTCAAGGAAACACTCAACGAAAAGGAACTTGCGGAAATCTTCGCTAATGTCAAGAAGGCGCCGAAGCGTGAAGTGTGGCTGAGCGACAGCAAGCGCCCGGATTCCGACATTCCGCCGGTTCCGATTCCCGAATCCCTGAAGAAAAGCGCAGGATTGACCAACTGATGAGCGATACCGAAGCATTCGATACCCTCTTCGACGACAAGGCCCGTGCCGCCCATGCGGCCGGGCCTGTCGGCTATGACGAGGAAGGCGTGCGCCAGGCAGTACGCCTGTTTCTGAAATCCATTGGCGAAGACCCGGACCGTGAAGGCCTGCTCGACACCCCCGACCGTATTGGGCGTGCCTGCAAGGAGCTGTTCGCAGGCCTTGGACACGGCCCCGAGGAAGTGCTCAAAACCAAGTTCAAAGTCGATACCGACGAAATGGTGCTGGTACGCGATATTGAACTCTTCTCGGTATGCGAACACCACCTGCTGCCGTTCCATGGCGTGGCCCACGTCGGCTATATTCCGTCGAACGGCCAAGTGGCGGGCTTAAGCAAGCTTGCACGACTGGTGGAACTGTATGCCCGACGTCCGCAAGTGCAGGAGCGCCTCACCCAACAGGTGGCCGACGCGTTGATGGAAGGTATCGAAGCACGTGGCGTGATCGTAGTCACCGAATGCGATCACATGTGCATGGCCATGCGTGGCGTAAAGAAGGCGCAATCGCGTACGGTTACATCGGCGGTGCGTGGCTGCATGCGAGACGCGACGACGCGAGCCGAAGCCATGAGCTGATCCTGTCGCAGCATGCGTGATCGGCGCGGCTGCAGCAAGTCGAATCGTAAATAACAATAATCGGATATAGGAGGGGAAGCCGGATGACCATTGATATGAAAGCGATTCATGATAGTGACCGTACGCTGGTGATGGGCGTGCTCAACATTACGGAGATTCGTTCTCCGATGGTGGGTTATGGCTCGATCCTGCGAATGCGAAAGCGCACGGCGAGGCGATGATGAAGGATGGGGCTGACATCATCGACATCGGTGCCGAATCCACTCGCCCCGGAGCCAAACGTGTCAGTGAGGAAGACGAGCAAAACCGCGTGCTAGGTGCTGTGGATGCGCTGATTCCGGAAGGTGCGGTGCTGTCCATCGACACTACGCGCGCATCGGTGGCTCGCATGGCGTTGGAGCATGGTGCGCAGATCATCAACGACGTGTCCGGCGGTCGGCTGGACCGCGAAGTGCCCCATGTGGTGGCCGAACATGCGGAAAGCCTTTACATTGTGCAGCATTGGCGCGGTTGGCTTGCCGGCTCCGCAGGCGACGTGCCTGACGCTAATACGTCCGTGTACGCCAATGGCGTGGTGGATGACGTGTATGACGAACTCATGAAGCAGGTCGACGACGTGCTTCAGGCAGGCGTCTCGCCGTCACAGATCATCATCGATCCGGGTCTGGATTCTCCAAACCGAGCGTCGAACATAACTTCCCGCTGATGGTGGCGTTGGAGCGGTTCAACGCCACCGGGTATCCGGTGCTGATCGGAGCCTCGCGCAAACGATTCGTCGGCGCGGCGCTTGCCGATGCCGGCATCGGCAAGCCAAGCATGGGCAGCAAAGACAATGCGACCGCCGCCATCAGCGCCCTGTGCGCCGAACATGGAGCGTGGGCCGTGCGCGTGCATGACGTGGAGAAAACCGTGACGCGGTGGCCATCGGCAATGCGTGGCGTGCTTTCGCCAACGTCTGATACGCGCGGTGGGTGCATACGTTCGTATGCTCTTGACTGCGTAGGCACGGCAACGCCTCACATCACTAAAACCTTGAGATATGCAAAGAAAGGCTGGCATGGATCAGATTCGATTGACTGGCGTTCGCGCGGTCGGCAAACACGGTGTGCTTGATTTCGAACATGAGCGTGCGCAGACGTTCGTCGTCGACGCCACGCTGTTTCTGGATCTTGCGCCAGCCGGGCATTCCGATGACCTGCGGGACACCGTCGATTACGGTGCCATCGCCAAAGGAATAGTCGCCATCATCGAAGGCGAGCATGTCGATCTCATCGAAAAACTGGCCGATCGCATTGCCAGCATGATTCTTGAATATCCTGCCGTGGCGCGAACGCAAGTGACTGTGCATAAGCCGAGTGCGCCAATCGTCGTACCATTCGACGATGTGAGCGTAACCGTGGAACGTTCTCGTGAAACAACTTCGGCTGCATCGCAAGTGCATCATGCCATCATTGCCATGGGTGGCAATCAGGGCGATGTGGTGGCCACCTTGCGTGACGCGGTGCGTTCGATCGACGGACTGGCGTCCACTCAGGTTACGGGCGTTTCGCCGCTGTACCGTACCGATGCGTGGGGTATGCCCGATGGTACCCCCGACTTTTACAATGCGGTTGTTTCCGTGACCACCAAGCTATCGGCAATGGAGCTGTTGCGAGGATTGCAGCGCATCGAAGCCGAACATGGTCGAGTGCGTACCGACCATTGGACTTCGCGCACACTTGATCTGGATATCATCGATTTTGACGGGCAGAGCAGCGATGATCCGGACCTGACGCTGCCTCACCCCCGTGCATGGCAGCGTGCGTTCGTGCTGGGGCCGTGGCTGGCACTCGAACCGGATGCCGAACTGTCGGGCGAACATGCCGGTTCCGTGGCCCAGCTATTGCACGAGGCATCCGACCGCGACCATATCGACGAAATCGCTGATGATTGGATGGTCGGAAGCCCGACCGGCTACGGTGCCGACGACCTTGCCTGCGATGCCAATAATGCGGGCGATGCGGATGATATGGGTGAAGCTACAGTGCGATCGATTCCAACGATCTGCCGGAAGGAACTGCCGCGGCCAAAGCGGCGGCGCTCGCTTCTGCACAGCCAGAACTCGCATCGAAACGTGCGGTGATCTCACTTGATAGTCCAGCAACCGATGCCGAACAGCAGTTCCGCATGGCCATCGTCACGTTGGACGGCATTCCCGGCAACCAAGTCGAGGGCATCTCACCCCTCTACCATGTGAGCCAACTCGACGGACTCCCCGACAAAATGGCCGCGGTAATCCAGCTTTCCACGCGCATGGGCGCCATGATCTGATCGAAGCATTAGGCAATGTGGAAGCCTCCGTCGGCGAAGACCTCGATCTCGACCTGATCGACCTGGAAGGCGTGGCGTGCGACGAACCCGACTGCAAGGTGCCGTGGCCCACCGCACGCAACCATGCCGCAGTGCTTGCGCCATGGCTCGACATGGATCCCGATGCGCGACTAGGCAAGGATCCGGTATCATTCCTGCTGGCCATGGCCCCCGATACCGCGCAAGTGGGACTGCTGACCGACAATTGGATCATCGGAGGTATGCTATGAAAGCGCGTAGAACCCCTTGGTGGTGCTATGTTCTTGCTGCCGCATTAGGAGTGCTCGCTGGTATTGGCTTGGCGAAATACGGTGAGATTTCAGGACTACCGCTCGTGGGCGCTCCATGGATCGTGCCCGTGGTGTTGACGATTCTGGGATTCGTCGTGCTGTATATGGCATTGCAGATCCACAAATACACCACCACAGATCCCGAAAAACGTGCGCAGCTGAAACCTTTGGACCCGCAGAAGGCGTTCGCCACACTGGTGTCATGCAAGGCGTTGGGCGTGGCAGGAGCGGCGTTGGCCGGCTGGTATGGTGGACAGCTCATCATGAGCCTGCCACATGGCGAAGCGACGTTCTACAGTCAGGCCATCCTCGAATGCGCGATCGCGGCAATCGTATGCATCGCTGACATGATCATCGGCATTGTGGGGGAGTGGTTGTGTCAAATCCCACCAATCGACGGTCCGGAAAGCCCGAAAATGAAAACGGCCACGCAACGAAACCGTTACGCGGCCGCGGCAACCAAATCGGCAACCCAAACGAAAGCCTGATTGTCCTTACTTCTTCAAATCCTCCTCAGGAATACGGATCATCGCCTCCTGAGTCATGCAGCAACAAGCTCGCCATCCTGCGTGTATACCTTCGCCTGCCCCAAGCCACGGCCGTGAGCCGCGGTAGGCGTATCCTGCACATACAAATGCCACTGATTGATGTCGATATCGCGATACCACCACATCGAATGATCGATCGAAGCGAACGAAATGCCAGGCGTGGCAATACTTAACCCGGCACGACGCAACACCGGCTCCAGCATCACCTGATCGCAACCCATAGCCAACATCGCACGATGCATGACCTGCGGAACGTCAACCGTGCCGTCGGCCTTCATCCACACCATCTGCTTGCCGGAATCGTTACTGGCGCTCTTCTTATCGGCACCCAGCATGATCGTGCGCGTCACATGACGAATGTCGAACGGCGACTTTTCCGCATAGTATTTGGCATACGAAGACTTTTCGGCAAACGGCTCCATCAGCTGCTTCGCACTGGTCAACGTTTCCGGCTCCGGCACGCCTTCCGGCATGGGATCGGCGAACTCAATGCCATTCTGACCCTGCTCCTGGAAGCTGGCGATGGCCGTCAGAATCGAACCCTGAGCCTGCGTGACATTCACGCGACGAGCGGAAAACGAGCGGCCATCACGCAGATTCTCCACATCAAACAGCAAATCCTGACGAATATCGCCGGCGGAAATGAAATAGCCATGAATCGAATTCGGCAGACGAGATGGCGGAACCGTTTTGGATGCGGCCATCATGGCCTGCGCGATCACCTGACCGCCGTACACGCGGCCAGTGGGGAAATACAGGCTTTCGCCATTCACATATGTGTGGCTGCGGTACGTGGAAGGCGTGCCCAGCTGAAGCACCTTCGCCAACCGTTGTAACGGAGTTATTGCTGTCTGCGCTGTCTGTGTCATAACGGGCCTCGATTCTTTGAGTCGCATACGATAAACGCTTCGTTCTGGAAACGAGTCTACGCAAGGGCGGTAAATTTCGCCGGATTGTTTTGTAACGAATGCGTGAGAAGCGTGAACGGCAGGTAATCGTCAAACGATTCACATACGGCAAAGCGCCGCACTTCGTAACGAAGCACGGCGCTTTGCTGAAATTTGCGAGTAACGTTCGCAATTATGGTCTTGCTTCGCAAGGCTCATTGTTGCCTTCGTTCGGCTGTCGCCTCACTCAGGCCAAGCTACAGACAGTCCACAGGACTGTCTGCTTAACGGCTTAGCGCGTTAGCTTGCGATGGAGACGGTGGGGGCGAGCCGCATCTTCGCCGAGACGAGCGACACGGTTTTCCTGATAGGCCTGGAAGTTGCCTTCGAACCAGTACCACTTGGCTGGATTCTCGTCATCGCCTTCCCATGCGAGAATATGCGTGGCCACGCGGTCGAGGAACCAACGGTCGTGAGAGATCACCACAGCGCAGCCCGGGAAGCCAAGCAGTGCGTTTTCAAGCGATTCAAGAGTTTCGACATCAAGATCGTTGGTCGGTTCGTCGAGCAGCAGCAGGTTGCCGCCCTGCTTCAGGGTCAACGCAAGATTCAGACGATTGCGTTCACCACCGGACAGCACGCCGGTGAGCTTCTGCTGGTCGGAACCCTTGAAACCGAAGGACGCCACATACGCGCGGGTCGGTACTTCAACGCCAGCAACCTCAATGAAGTCAAGACCGTCAGACACGGCCTCCCACAGGTTCTTATTCGGGTCAAGACCGGCGCGATTCTGATCCACATAGCTGATCTGCACGGTTTCGCCGATCTTCAACGAGCCAGACGTCAACGGTTCAAGGCCAACGATGGTCTTGAACAGGGTGGACTTACCCACACCGTTCGGGCCGATCACGCCGACAATACCGTTACGCGGCAGCGTGAAGCTCAGATCGTCGATCAACACACGGTCGCCGAACGCCTTGTGAATATGCTCGGCTTCCAGCACAGTAGAGCCCAAGCGCGGGCCGGCCGGAATCTGAATCTCGGAGAAGTCAAGCTTCTTGTTGTTGCGTGCCTCCTGCTCCATCTGGTCGTAACGCTCCAGACGAGCCTTGTTCTTGGCCTGACGGGCCTTCGGCGAAGAGCGCACCCAATCAAGTTCGCTCTTCAGGCGCTTGGCGAGCTTGGCATCCTTGGCGCCTGGATCTCCATACGCTTGGCCTTGGTCTCCAAATACGTGGTGTAGTTGCCTTATACGGGTACAGCTGGCCACGGTCGACCTCGCAGATCCACTCGGCCACGTTATCCATGAAGTAACGATCGTGGGTAACGGCGATGACGGCACCCTTGTACTGGTGCAGGAACTGCTCCAACCACAGAATCGACTCGGCGTCAAGATGGTTGGTAGGCTCGTCGAGCAGCAGCAGATCAGGAGCCTCCAGCAGCAGCTTGCACAATGCCACACGACGGCGTTCACCACCGGAGCATACCGTTACCGGAGTATCCGGATCCGGGCACTGCAAAGCATCCATAGCCTGCTCAAGCTGAGAATCAAGATCCCAACCGTTTGCAGCATCGATATCGTTCTGCAGCTTGCCCATCTCATCCATCAAAGCATCGAAATCGGCATCCGGATTGGCCATCTCTTCGCCAATCTGATTGAAACGAGCCACCTTTTCAGCGATCTCGCCGAACGCCATCTTGATGTTCTCGCCAACAGTCTTGGTGTCATCCAGCGGTGGTTCCTGCTGCAGAATGCCGACGGTATAACCCGGAGTCAAAGAAGCCTCGCCATTAGACACGGTGTCGAGTCCGGCCATGATCTTCAGCAGCGTGGACTTACCCATGCCGTTCGGGCCAACAACGCCAATCTTCGCGCCTGGCAGGAAGCTCAAAGTCACGTCATCGAGAATCACACGGTCGCCGTAAGCCTTGCGGGCCTTGATCATCTGGTAAATGAATTCAGCCAATGTTGTGTTCCATCCTTAAGAAACGTTGGAATTCCAGCGTGTTGCATGAGCGGTCAACGGAAACTCAATCAAGGATTCCGGAACGCAACCCACGCACAATACCGTGCATAATTATCCCATACCCCATCTACACGGCGGTATGGGCGAAAGTCGTGCGCTCAGACAGTAAGCGGAAGCAGCAGATGCTCATGCAAAGCAGGACGAACGATATTGTCGAAATCACCAGATTCCGGGCATTGAATCGCAACAACCAAACCCTGCTTCGGCAAAACCGTAGTAATCTGACCGTACGCACCATCCGCACGATATGCCCCCTCATAAGGCGACATCCAGAACTGATAGCCATAACCGCACGTCCAAATATTGCTATACGGAGTGTCGATCTGCTTACCGGAAGCCTGCTTGACCCACGATTCGCTGACAATGCGCGTGCCATGCCAAGTGCCATCATTCAAATAGACCTGGCCAAGTTTCAACATATTCGCAAGCGACATGTAGATCCCGCCGCCTGCAATCGGATGACCTTGCGGATCACATTCCCAAACAGGCCAACCCTGATCCAACTTGGAAAAAATCGTGCCATACAAATACTCGCCAAGACGCATGCCGGCAGCCTGCTCCAACATGCGGCCCGCCAAATCAGAATCCGCAGACGAATAGCAGAATGTGCTGCCGGGCTCCACCTCAACCCTGCGAGAGAACATGTACCGTAAATAATCAGGCGCACCAACACCACTGCGCCGGTCAGGGTTCATCAAATACGCATGATTGAAACCGCTCGACATAGTCAGCAAGTGCCTCAGCGTGATCTGGCCCAACTCCAGTTGCGCATCGGAGGGAACATACTCGGGGAACGAGTCGACCAATCGCGAATCGAGCGACAGCAAGCCATCTTCAATCGCAATGCCAATAGCCGTCGAAACATAACTTTTCGTATGGGAATAAATATTGCGATCCTGGTCGGGAACGAAATGACGTTCCGCGATAATGGCGTCGTCATCCGCAATCGCAACGGCTTCGACGGGCAGGGACTCGCTTTCAATGAGTTTGACGAAATCGTTGAACATATCGATGACACCCATGAAATCTCCTTTGACACTGCCCTACGGTGCATTACGGAAACTGTAACGTAAGGCGGTTACGTACGATTGTTACATCAAACGATTTTTCCTAAGTCTATCGCTAGATGGAGCGCCCGAAAAGCCGCTAGGTGCCATGCCTGAAAAAGTCGTTAAATGATAATGCCTTCGCAATGATCGATCTCGTGCTGGATGATCTGCGCGGTGAAACCAGTGAACGTGGCATGACGCTCGCGGAACTTGCGATCCGCATACGAGACCTCAATGCGCTGGAAGCGGACCGTGCGGCGCTCGCCTTTGAGAGACAGGCAGCCTTCGGAGGCGTCGTAGGCGCCGTCTTTCGCAGTGATCGTCGGGTTGAACATTACGAAGATGCGACCGCCGAAATCCTCGTCCACGAATGCAATGATGCTCTTCGAGACGCCGATCATGTTTGCGGCCATGCCGACGCAGCCGTTGCGGTGCGCGTCAAGCGTGTCTTTGAGATCCTGTGCGACGGCAAGATCCTCGGGCGTATTGAGCGCCTCCGCCGACGGCTGGCTCAAAAACGGAATGGACGTCATGATTTCGCGCTGCATGTGATGTTTCCTCTCGCTGGTTCCTTTGCTGGTCTGCCAACATTGTATGGCGTTATTGTGCGACGCCGTACGGCGATGGGACGGATGACCGGTTCGCGCCTATCCATTTACGGAATGTCTCATGGCGATTTTGAAATGTGGGACCGCAATCGACGCAATATGCTTGGAACCATGGATGACATGCCTCAATATCGGAAATACATGACGCAGGCGCTGGAACTGGCCCATAGGGGAGCCGGTTGGGTGAATCCGAATCCGTTGGTCGGCACGGTGGTGGTCCGCGACGGCGAGATTCTCGCAGCCGGATACCACGACCGCTACCGCGGACCGCATGCGGAACGCATGGCCTTCGACTACGCCGACGAGCATGGTATCGACATGCATGGAGCCACGGTCATCGACACTCTCGAACCTTGCTGCCATGTCGGATCGCAGCCGGCATGCACCGATCTAATTCTTTCGCACGGCATAACGCGCGTCGTGGTCGGTTCGATCGATCCGAATCCCATCGTGGCCGGCAAAGGACTTCGCATTCTTGAGGAAAACGGTGTGGAAGTGGTATATGACGTGATGCGAGCGGAATGCGACGCCATCAATCGCCATTTCTTCCACTACATCACCACAGGAATGGGGGTGAGGACGAAATGTTTGATAAATCAACGTTTTTTAGACCCTTTTTCCTATTTGACAAATGATTTAACTATAGCTATTATGTGCTTCGTAAATAGAAGACATAAATTTCGAAAGGAGGATGATTCGTCAAGTGCAGTGGTTCCGCAGGACGGAACCCCGATTTTCTGTTTGTGGGCAACAACGATGTGCCGTTTATTTCTCGCATCGACATTCGTCGGTGCGGGAGTTCACCGATGAGAGGGAATGATCAATGAAGATGAAAAGATTCGTGCCGCGGCCATTGCTGCAGTCTCGTGCCTGAGCTTTGCCGCATGTGGTTCTGACACCGCCAGCAAGGACGAGAATGTGATCCACATCATGTCCTCGGGCGATTCCTCCGCGAATATGGAGCGGGCGCTGGTCGACGAATACAACAAGACCGCCGATGTCAAGGCTGTTCTTGATCTGGTGACAAGCGCGGATTATCAGAACAAGCTGCAGACGGTCATGTCGAACCCGAAGTCCGATTCGGCTCCCGACATTTTCTTCAATTGGGCGGATGCTTTGATGATCCAGTACGCTCGCGCCGATGTGAGCGCCCCGCTTGATGAGTATATGGAGAAGGATCCGGAACTCAAGGACAACTTCCTGCCGTCCATTCTTGACGCCGCCAAGGTCGATGGCAAGTATTACGGCATCCCGGTGCGCGGAGTCCAGCCCATTGTGTTGTTCTACAACAAGAAGGTGCTCTCTGACAACGGCATCGAAGCCCCGACCACCTTCGACGAGTTCTGCGATGCATGCGAGAAGCTGAAGTCCGCAGGCCTGACGCCGATCGCGCTGGGCGGCGGCGACCAGTGGCCGACGCTGAACTGGTATTCGGTCATCTATCAGCAGGTGATGGGCAATGACGACGTCCAGAAGATGATGGACGGCGGCGTGGACGAGTGGAGCTCGCCCAAGAGCAAGAAGGCGCTGGAGATTATCCGCGACATGGTCGAAAAGGGATACTTCGGCACTACGTACGATTCGGTCAAGCACACCGATGGCGCCGCCCCGGCTCTGCTGGAGCAGGGGAAGGCCGGCTTCGAGCTGATGGGCTCGTTCGGCTATTCGGGCCACAAGGCCGCGGCCCTGAATTCACCAATGATGATCTCGGCTATATGGTCTTCCCGCCCATCGATGGGTGAAGGGCGACGCAAGGATCTCGTCGGCAACCCGTGCAACTACTTCAGCATGAACAAGTACACCAAGCATCCTGAAGCCTGCGTCGAGTTCCTCAAGATGCTGTATTCCGATAAGTGCGTGGAGGATCAGCTGAAGGCCGGCAACCTGCCCGCAACGACCAACGCCAGCGAGATGGTGGAGAAGGTCGTGGACAATGCCTCCGACGGGGCTTTCCTCGAGTGGGAGTCTCAGGCGCTGACCGATGCTCCTCACTTCATGATCACTTGGACTCCGAACCATGTGTCCTCGTCGTCTCAGCCGATGCTCGACGGCATGCAGCAGTATTTCAATGGCTCCATCGACATGGGCACCTTCATCGACGAGATGAAGGCCCTGCCGACCGAGTGATTTCACGATAGGACAGACCATGGCAAAGCGTAACTCATCTGAGATGCAGACGGGGAACGCCGAGGGCCAGGCTCGTCGCCCAAAGGAAGGGCGCCTCCTTTGTCGGAGGCGCCCGGCCTTCGGGCCTCTGGGCCGTGCCTGCGGCGGTGTTCTTCTTTATCTTCGGCATCCTGCCGCTGTTTATTGTGGTGGGGTTGTCATTCTTCAAATGGAATGGCTTGGGCACGCCCCAGTTCGCTGGAGGGCAGTACTGGGCCCAGTTCATTCATGATCCCAAAGTCATGAAAAGCGTCGGCGTCACGCTTACGCTGACGATTCTGGGCATCGTGACGCAAACGCCGCTCTCACTGTTGCTTGGCGCCTGGGCGGCGGGCCGGCAGCGGTATCGTGCGGTGTATACCGCCATCTACTTCATTCCATATCTGTTGTCCGGCACGGCCATTGCCGTTGCCTGGCGCGCCATGCTCGATCCGAACTTCGGCATGCCGTCGAAGATGCGTTGGCTGTTCGGGGACGGCAATATCTTCGGCAACGCCTCCTCGGCCATCGCGGTGCTGGTGTTCGTCAGCCTGTGGCAGTTCACTCCCTTCCATGCACTGCTGTATCAGGGGCTGTCCGTGCCATTCCGAAGACTTTGTATGAGGCCGCTTCCATCGATGGCGCCGGTAGGATTCGTCAGTTCTTCTGTATCACCATCCCCCAAGTCAGGAACACGCTGATTACCTCGCTGCTGTTCCAGGTCGTGGGCGGCTTGACCGCATTTGACGCGATTCTGGTGTTGACCAAGGGCGGTCCCGGCACTGATACGCAGAATACCGCGTATTACATGTATTCGACGGCGTTCAAGGCGTACAACTATGGCTATTCGAGTGTCATCGCCGTGGTGCTGATCGTGATAGCGACCATCCTGTCCCTGGTGATGGTGAAGGTGTCCGGATATGACAAGATGCGTAGCGAATTGGAGGGTATCTGATGGCCACGAAACATGAAACGGGCGCGGTGAAAATTCCGAAGCGCCGTTCGCTCGAACGTCCAAACTGGGCTGCCGGTGTTTTGTCAACCCTATGGCTGCTGGTGGTCGTCGTACCGCTGTACATCATGGTCAAGGCGTCGATTGAGGACAAGCCTCATTATTCCGAAGAGGGGCCATTGTCGTTGCCGACGATGTTCACCTTGGACAACTACACCAATGCGTTGGATCAGGGATTCCTGCAGGCATTCATCAACACGGCGATCGTCACCGTTTCGGTTGTGGCCATCGTGCTGATCGTGGTGCCGCCGTTGGCCTTCGCCATCGTCCGCAGCCGAAGCAAATTCGTGAATGGCGTGTTCCAGATCATGCTGCTGGGCATTGCGATCCCCGTGCAGGCCATCATCGTTCCGCTGTTCTTTATGATTCGCTCCGTTGGCTTGTACGACAACCTGATCAGCGTGATTGTGGCGTCTGCCGCATTCTCGATTCCGATGTGCACCATCGTTCTGACGGCGTCGATGCGTCAGATCACCAATGAGTTGTATGAGGCCATGTCGGTCGACGGCGCGTCGGTGGTGAGGATTTTCTTCCAGCTGACCCTTCCCATGTCGAAATCGGGACTGGCGACCGTGATCATCTACTCCGCGATGGGCGCATGGAACAACTTCATGTTCCCGCTTATCTTGACGCAGTCCGATTCCAACCGCGTGCTGACGCTGAACCTGTACCAGTATCAGAGCCAGTTCGGTATCGACATCCCCGGTATGATGGCCGCGGTCATCCTGTCCGTGCTGCCGATCTTGGTGGTGTACTTCATCGGACGTCGCTCGCTCGTCGACGGCATGATGGGCATGGGCGGCAAGTGAGTATGGTGCCGGGGACGCCATAATGAGGGGTGTCCCCGGCATCGTCTCCGTCCAAATCAACGTCTTCGATCCGCACATGGAGGTGCGGACGAATGGTGAAAGGGTAAATTGTAATGCAGTACCATGTTTCTCTCGAAGGTTCTGATACCGCCCAGGGTGGGCCGGATAATCCGTTCCGGACGATAGGGCATGCCGCGCAGGTCGCGATGCCCGGCGATATCGTCATCGTTCATGACGGCGTGTATCGGGAATGGGTCGATCCGAGACGCGGCGGGACCTGCGAGGCCGATAGAATCGTCTACCGCGCCGCCGACGGGGAAAAGCCCGTGATCAAGGGTCCGAGATCATCTGCGGGTGGAGCCGATACAAGGATGACGTCTGGCGCGTGACGTTGGACGACGCCATGTTCGGCGATTACAATCCGTACAGGCAGCCGCTGTTCGGCGATTGGCTCGCGATGCCGTCGCGTGGCGAGGACCCCGACAAACATCCGGGCATGGTGTTCCTCAACGGCAGGGCGTTGTATGAGGTGACCTCGCTCGAGGATACTTTTGCGCCGCGGTACCGTGACCATGTCAAGGACTATGTCACGGATGTCGCATGTGCGATCGACGATCCCGAGATGACCCAATGCGTATGGTACGCCCGGGTCGAGGACGACCGTACGGTGCTGTACGCGAATTTCCATGGCGCCGATCCCAATGAGGAATGCGTGGAAATCGCGGTGCGTCGGTCCTGTTTCTTCCCCAGACGCCATCACGTGAACTACATCACGGTCAGCGGGTTCGAACTGTGTCAGGCCGCCACGCAATGGGCGCCGCCCACCTCGCATCAGGTTGGCGCCATCGGACCGAACTGGGCCACCGGATGGATTATCGAGCGCAACCTCGTCCATGACGTCAAATGCTCGGGCATCAGCCTGGGCACCAGCGAGGAAACAGGCGACAACGAATGGTATCGGACCGAGCGCAAGACCGGTCACCAGTACCAGCTCGAAGCGGTGTTCAAGGGGCTGCGTATCGGATGGAAGAAGGGATTCGTCGGCTCGCATATCGTGCGCGACAACGTGATTCATGATTGCGGGCAGAACGCGATCGTCGGCCATATGGGCGGAGCGTTCAGCACCATCGAACATAACCATATCTACCGCATTGGTGCCCGGCGCGAGTTCTTCGGCTGGGAGGTGGCCGGCATCAAGCTTCACGCGGCGCTCGACGCCCGCATCCTGGACAACTGCGTGCATGACTGTTCATTGGGGATGTGGCTTGACTGGCAGGCCCAAGGGGTGCGTATCAGCCGCAACGTGTTCTACGACAATGTCTGCGATCTGGAGATCGAGGTCACGCATGGTCCGTGTCTGATCGACAACAATGCGTTCTGTTCGGCGATGACATACGACAATTATGCTCAGGGGACGGCGTTCGTCAACAATCTGATCGGCGGCACCATCTCAAACAACAGCGTGTTGGATCGTTTCACTCCGTATCATTACCCGCATTCCACGGAGGTGGCCGGCAACGCATTCGTCTATGGTGGCGACGACCGATACGCGTCCAACATCTTCCTCGACGGCGCCGGGACCCTCGGGTCCACGGGACTATCCGCATACCGCGGATACCCGTCCACGATGGCGGAGTATCTGCAAAGCGTCCACGACATCTTCGCGTCCGGGGTCACGAATGGGCACGATCCGCAGCCCGTGCAGATGCTGTACAGCTGGGACAACGCCTACGTCGGCGAGACCGAAGGCCCCGAAGGGGAGCAGGGGACCACGCATGTGGCGTCGCCCGTCAACGTCCGTTGCGAGTTCAAGGGGGATGACCTGTACCTGCTGTTCGATTGCCCGACGGAGCTTGCGGACAAGAAGGCGGCCGTCGTGGGCACGGCCGATCTGGGCGTGCCGCGCATCGTGGATGAACGGTATGAGGAGACGGATGGATCCGATATCGTGATCGACACCGACATCGTTGGGCGCCGGCGCACGGAACTGAGTTCCGTGGGGCCATTCGCCGAGCTTCATCCGGGATCCAACCGTCAGCTGGCCTGGTGTGGCGCGGTCCGGACGACGGACGACGCCTGCCCCTCCTGCGGCGTCAAGGAATGGTGAGACCATGAAGATCACCAATCCGGTGCTCACCGGCTTCCATGCGGATCCTTCGATGATCCGCGTCAAAGACACCTATTACATCGCGAACTCCACATTCGAATGGTTCCCCGGCATCCGCCTGCACGAGTCCAAAGACATGGTGCATTGGAACACGTTGCCGTACCCCTTGGGCGTCGAACAGCTTGACATGCGCGGCGATCCGGCGTCCGGCGGCGTATGGGCGCCCGACTTGTCCTATGCGGACGGAAGGTTCTGGATCGTCTATTCCGATGTTCATATCGTCAACGGCGCGTTCAAGGACGTCGTCAACTACCTGACGACGCCGAGGACATCCGCGGGCCGTGGTCGAAGCCGCTTCGTCTGAACGGCGTCGGATTCGACGCCAGCCTGTTCCACGACGACGGCCGCAAATATCTGGTGCAGCAGACGTGGGACCATCGTGAATACAAGCATCAGTTCCACGGCATCACGCTGACCGAGTTCGACACGGCGACGATGCGGCTGAAGCCGGAGACGGCCCGCACGATCTGGATGGGCGACGATGTCAAGCTCGTCGAGGGGCCGCATCTGTATAAGATCAACGGCTGGTACTATCTGTTCTGCGCCGAGGGCGGAACGGTATGGACTCATCAGGAATCCGTGGCCCGCTCCCGCACGCTCGACGAGCTGTCGTTCGAGGCCTCGCCCACGAACCCGTTCATCACGAACTTCGACACCCCAGGCAGCTACCTGCAGAAGCAGGGCCACGGCGCGCTGGTGGACACCCCGTCCGGCGAATGGTACTACGCGTCGCTGTGCGGCCGCCCGTGGCATCACGAGACCGAGTCGTTCACCGACCGCGCGGCTGGTGCACGCTGGGTCGCGAGACCTCAATCCAGAAGGTCGAGTGGGCTGAGGATGGTTGGCCGTACATCGTCGGCGGTCATGGCGGCGAACGTTATGTGGAGGCGCCGAAGGACGCGATCGAGACAGTCGCGCCCGCAAGCCGCGATCAGCACGACGAGTTCGACGCCGACGTGCTCGGTCTCGACTGGAACACGTTGCGTGTGCCGTTCGACGAGAAGATGGGCTCGGTCGGCGGCGGCAGCCTGAAGCTGATCGGCCAGGCTCGCTGTGCAACACGTTCGACCTGTCGCTGGTGGCCCGCCGCTGGCAGGCGTTCGATTTCGACGCCGAGACCTGCGTGGCGTTCGATCCGAAGACCTACCAGGCGATGGCCGGTCTGACGAACTACTACAACGACCAGCATTGGTCGTGGGCGTTCGTCACGTACGACGAGGACCGCAAGTGCCGCGTGATCGAGGTGGCGCAGAACGACCGCAACAATTACACCTCGTTCTTGCGCGAGAACGCCGTAGTGGTGCCCGAGGGCGTCGATCGCGTATGGCTGCGTGCCAAGGTGCGCACCCAGTGGTACGCCTACGAATACTCGTTCGACGGTGAGACCTGGACCGAACTGCCGGTCAGGCTCGACGCGAGGATCCTCTCCGACGACTACGTGAACCAGACGTACGGCGGCTTCTTCACCGGTGCCTTCGTGGGTCTGGCCGCGGTCGACTATTCCGGCTACGGCGAAGTGGCCACTTTTGACCACTTCGACTACCGGGAAATTTCTGGGCTGGAAGACTGATAGATGGTCGTTTCGCGGGATGTCTTCCCGCGAACGACCATATCAATAATCAGTATTGTTTTGGCGCATGATGGCAACGTTTTGCGAAGATATGAGAACGATATGAGCAGTGAAGTATGCAATGAGGTAGGAATGGCTCTGGAATGTTCCGCCCGACGAGCCGACGGCGCGGGACGGTATGTGCGTCTTGATGAATGCGGTCTTGCCGTCGAAGTCGACTGGCACGGAGGAAACGGGTCCCCCGCCGATCCGTGGCGTTGCACGGTAACGGTGCGCAATGACGGCTCCGTTGCGTTCGAAGGGGTCGTTCGCATCGATATCCCGATTCGGGCTGACGGTGAACCGCGGTTCTTCCTGCCAGGGTTCATGTATGGGCGTAATCGTGGAGAGGCGCCGCTGCGAACCGCGACGAAATTTCCCCGGCTTCGTGAACGGAGCGAACTGCCGGCCTCATCATGGTGGATGATTCGAGGAGACAGGCTGTCCAATCCATGTGCATTGGCCGTGACCCGTTCCCGTGTCGTCGGTGTGGTGTCCAGCCCCTATCTGGTTGACCGCGGTGATGGGATGTTGGTCGGACATGAGGCATGTGATGAACTGCCTTTCGTCCAGTATGCGGGATTCAGCTGCATGTTGCCGACGCTGGAATCGTGCCCTGCGACGACCACGCCTCGGTGGGCGTGACTATCGGCTATGAGAACGCGCCTGGTTGTTCGTCAGCTCGACGGATATCCGCGAACGTCCTGACTCGGCGGAAGGGCCGATTACACTGGCGCCTGGAGGCGCGGCGATTATGCGCTTGGACGTCGTCGACGCTCCCGCCCGGGATGAACGGGCTATCATACCGGTGCTGGAAACCGTATACCGTCGTTTTCATGAACCGCCGCGTCAGGTCGGCGCTCCCGCTCGGGCTATACGCGACATTGCAGTCGCCGTTGATAGAGACGCGTGGCTGGAGGACGAACACATGTACGCGGGGTTTGTCTTCGACCATCATAGTCCGGGAGATGAGATCATCGAAGGTAAGCCGTATATGTACCGCCGGTTGGGATCGAGTAGTTGGACCAACGGCATGGCCTCCGCGGTACCGATGTTGGCGTCGGCTTGGCGGTTGGGGGACGATGCCATGCGTCGTCACGCCCTCGACGGCATCGAGCATATCATCCAACATTGCATCAACCCGACGAACGGATTGCCCTACACGGCGGTGGAACATGAGCGGTGGAGCAACCGCGGTTGGTGGTTCGACGGACTGTCCAATCCCGGACACAGCGGGTACCTTGTCGGGCAGACGATGTACTCGGCGTTGCGGGCGTGGCAGATCGAGCGGCGGTTCGGCGGAATCGATCACTCGGACTGGCTGAAGATCATCGGGAACGTCATTCCCCGATTGGCGGCAGGGCGCAATGCGGTTGGCGAATACCCATTCGTGTTCGATGAGATGGACGGCTCAGGAGCCGAGTACGAATCGTTCGGCGGTGTGTGGTGTTTGGCCGCATCCGCGTATTGGGCTTTGCTGACCGGCGACCACTCGGATCTGGATGGGATGCTCCTATCCGAACGTCATTATCATGACCGGTACGTGGCGCATATGGAATGCTATGGTGCGCCGCTGGATACATCGAAAGCCGTGGATTCCGAAGGTATATTGGGGTATATCAAGGCGGTCGGATGCCTATACGCCATTACCGGAGACGCTATGTATCTTGACCGGATGCGAGAGGCGTTCGCCTATGAATGCAGTTTCCGCTTTTGCTGGAATTCGCCCGTTGGCGTACCGCCTCTGAACGAAGTCGGCTGGTCGAGTTGCGGAGGCAGCGTCACTTCGACCAGTAACGCCCATATCCATCCGATGTCAAGTGTGGCCATCGAGGATATGGTTTATTACCTCCGATATCGGAACGACACATATATCGCGTCGCGTTTGTGCGATGCGGTCGGCTGGAGCTGCCAGACATATAACCTCAAGGATGGTGAGTACGGATATGGGCGGGTCGGCTGGATGTCGGAACGGTTTTGTCACTGCCAGGGGTTTTTGGACGAGAGGTACCCGGATGGAAGCCTGTGCAGCACGTGGCGTTGTCTGATGCCTTGGGCGGCGGGAGCGATCTTGGACGGTCTGACGGGTCTGTACTGGGACGTCATGCCGCATGATGAGTTGCCAACCGTCACCATGGTATCGCGGGCGATGAGTTGCGTCCATGATGAGAAAGGATGAAACAATGGGTGCGGGAGCCATGGGTCATATGGAGACCAGCCTGTTCGAACAGTGCGGCTACAGCCGCGAGGCCATCCAGGCCCGCCTGGAGCGCAACTGGTATGAGATGTTCGAAGGCCCGGACAAGATCTACTGGGAGAACGACGAAGGCCTGGGGTACGTGATGGACACCGGCAACCACGACGTGCGCACCGAGGGCATGAGCTACGCGATGATGATCGCCGTGCAGTACGGCCGCAAGGACGTGTTCGACAAGCTGTGGGGTTGGGTCATGAAGTACATGTTCATGACCGAGGGCCTGCACCAGGGCTACTTCGTCTGGTCCGTGGACCCCAGCGGCGTACCGAACGCCGACGGTCCGGCCCCGGACGGCGAGGAATACTTCGCGATGGACCTGTTCCTGGCCTCCGCGCGATGGGGCGACGGTGAAGGCGTGTACGAGTACTCCCGCCACGTCCGCTCGATCCTCCACACCTGCGTGCACCAGGGCGAGGACGGTGAAGGCTATCCGATGTGGAACCCGGAGAACCATCTGATCAAGTTCATCCCGGAAACCGAATGGACCGACCCGTCCTACCATCTGCCGCACTTCTACGAGGTGTTCGCCGAGCGCGCCGACGAGGCCGACCGTCCGTTCTGGGCGCAGGCCGCCAAGGCGAGCCGCGAGTACCTGGTCACCGCCTGCCACCCGCAGACCGGCATGAACCCCGAATACTCGAACTACGACGGCACGCCGCACGTCGACGAACGCGACCACTGGCACTTCTACTCTGACGCCTACCGCACCGCCGGCAACATCGGACTGGACTGCCTGTGGAACGGCGTCGTGCCGGACCTGTGCGACGCGAACGCGCGGCTGCAGCGTTCTTCCTCGAACACGACCGCACCTGCGTCTACGCGGTCGACGGCACGCCGGTGGACGAGACCCGTGCTGCACCCGGTCGGCTTCAT
>ENA-OQDD01000160-OQDD01000160.1-human-gut-metagenome-genome-assembly--contig:-NODE-160-length-27268-cov-2.044729_pt1 | contig 27268 bp, 38 predicted proteins | sample MGYA00242507_ERZ504598 | MGnify/ENA primary metagenome ERZ504598 (study PRJEB26092, sample SAMD00036318) | human gut metagenome | host: Homo sapiens | study: EMG produced TPA metagenomics assembly of...
GGAAAAGATGTTGTCATCATCGACGATATGATCTCCTCCGGTGAGAGTATGCTTGACGTTGCAAAACAGGTCAAAGAGCGCGGCGCTGACCACGTCTTTGTCTGCACCACCTTCGGCCTCTTCACCGATGGTCTGGAGAAATTCGATGCTTACTATGAGAAAGGCTATATCAGCAAAGTCATTACCACCGACCTGACCTACCGTACACCGGAACTCGTTTCCCGTCCTTGGTATGAGCCGGCTGAGATGAGCAAATATATGGCAAGCATCATCGATACGCTTAACCACGACGTATCCGTTGCAAAAGTACAGTCTACGACAGAGAAAATCAATAAGCTGCTGGCAAAACACAGATAATCGATTTTGTGTCCGCCGGATGCATACAGCAAAAAACGGATCTGTTTTTTCCAGGTCCGTTTTTTGATGCTTTCTATTCTGTTTTCGATCCTGTTTTCAGACCAGGGAAAGGAATGCCGCGAGGTTTCCTCTTTTTCCCTTCGATGCACGGTGGGAATACAGGAAATCCGGGTTGCAGCAGGTGCAGAGGTTCGGCAGATGAATCTGCTTCTCCGGCACTCCTGCCGCAAGAAGGATCTGATGATTCGCCTCCCAGAGATTTAACTGGTATTTTCCATCTGGTTTTCTGTAGAACAGTTTCTCATGCAGTGTTTCCGGGAATGCTGCCCGGAACTCTTCGATCACATCACCGCTCACCTCGTAGCAGTCCTGGCAGATCGACGGGCCGACGGCTGCGATCACATCTTTTGCTTCTGTTCCAAACCGTTCGTGCATCGCATCGAGCGTTACCTGTCCCATCTTGTGGACCGTTCCACGCCAGCCGGAATGTGAAAGTCCAATTGCACGGTGCACCGGGTCGACAAAGTAGAGCGGCACGCAGTCCGCATAGAATGTCGCAAGTACGACGCCCGGCTCGTCAGTGATCATACCGTCAATATCATGAAATCGCGGTCTCTTGTCACGCCGCTGCCGCAGTCTGCTTTCGTCACGTAACGGACCTTCGTTGTGTGTGCCTGATCGGAGGTAACAATGTTTTCCACTTCAAACCCCGCCGCCTCACAGAATCTTCTGTAATTCTCCCGCACATTCGCCGGATCGTCGCCGCGCGAAAAGCTGAGATTCATGCTGGAAAGATGTTCCTTACTCACCCCGCCGATCCGTGTGGAAAATGCATGGCGGATGCCCTCAATTTTCTCAATCGCCGGCCAGGTCAGATAGACCACGCCGTTTTCCGCCTCGTTGACATGCATCGTTTTTTTATCGTTTTGTTTCCATTGAATTGGTATCATAAAAACTCCCTTCCTACCAGCCGCTCCCCTGATAATAAAACGCGTTCGCATAGACGCGGATCTCCTCCGGTGTCTCTGCCACGACGTCGAAGCGGCAGGCACATCCATCGGGATCTGGTGGAGCATGCGGTAGTAATTCTGCTGTTTTTGAAATTTTCTTCTGTTTCTTTCCATCCACGGCGCTTGTCGGGTCTCCGGCTGTCCGGCCGGTGCGGTATTTTACTTCGATAAAAATGTATGTGTCGTCCTGTTTTGCGATCAGGTCGATCTCACCGAAGCGGCACCGGAAATTCCGCACCAGGATGTGATATCCCAGGCTTTCCAGATATTCTGCCGCACGGCTCTCCTGTCTCGTTCCTACTTCCCGCTGATTCAAATGCGATACCCTCTCCTTTTTTGATGCGGTGCCTTTACACGAAATGGCCGATAAACGACTGCCGGTGGATCGGTGACGGGCCGATTTCTTTTAAAGCAGCGATATGCTCTGCCGAACCGTAGCCCTTGTTCGATGCAAAACCGTAGCCCGGAAGCACCTTGTCGTACTCTTCCATCAGGCGGTCCCTTGTCACCTTCGCAACAATACTTGCCGCCGCAATCGAAACACTCTTGGCATCTCCCTTGATGATCGGCACCTGGCGGATGTCCACCTGCGGGATTTTCACCGCATCGTTTAAGAGCACATCCGGCTTCACGGAAAGCTTGCTGATCGCCTCCCGCATCGCCTCGTACGTTGCCTGTAAAATATTGATCTCGTCGATCCGCGCCGGGGAGGCATAGCCGATGCCGACGGCCACTGCCTCGCGCATGATCACATCGTACAGCTCGTCGCGTTTTTTGGCCGTCAGCTGCTTGGAATCGTTCAGATACAGGATTTTACTGTCGCGCGGCAGAATGACCGCACCTGCGACCACAGGGCCCGCCAGAGGGCCTCTTCCGACCTCGTCGATGCCGCAGATCCAGCCAAGATCCTCATATTTGTGCTCGTAGATCTTCATCTGTTCCGTGCGCTCGCGCTCTTTTTTTAAGGCCTCTTCCTGTTTCTGGTATTTTTGAATCAGATTTTGTACGCCGGCACGGGAATCCTCTTCATATTCCAGATAAAGGGCGGGCAGCTCCGTCTCCGAAGCTGCCGCAAAAATTTCCCGTATGGCGGATATCGATTGTTTTTTCTCTGTCATCGTTGTTCTCCGCATTTTTTATTTTGATAAATCCATTTATTCCGGTTTTTCCAGCGTGATTCTGCCGAGCTTTCCGCTCCGGAAATCATCCATCAGAAGCCGTGCTGCTTTTTCGTAATCGAGCTCATTTCCCTTTTTCAGGCAGCCGCGCACACGCGCAATCTCACCCAGGATTTCCACACGATCCGTCATGCCTTCAAAGCCAAAGCGTTTCTCCAGCGTTCCCGGGTATTCTGCCGTCAGATAATCGATGACGGACAGCGCCAGCTCCTCCACGTTCAGGATCTCATCGTTGATGGAACCGATCATCGCAAGATGCAGTCCCACCTGCTGGTCCTCAAACTTCGGCCACAGGATACCAGGTGTGTCCAGAAGCTCCAGCTGTTTGCTCAGACGGATCCATTGTTTTCCCTTCGTGACGCCCGGTTTGTTTCCGGTTTTCGCACAGGCTCTGCCCGCATACGCATTGATAAATGTCGATTTTCCGACGTTCGGAATACCGACAACCATCGCGCGGACCGGACGGTTCAGGATGCCGCGTTTGCGGTCGCGCTCGATTTTCTCTTTGCAGGCCTCCTGTACGGCGCTGTTAATCGCTTTCATGCCGGCTCCGGAACGGGAATTGACCTTCACAACAGAATATCCCTTTCCCTTGAAATATTCCATCCAGGCATCGTTTCCGCGCTCATCGGCAAGGTCCGATTTGTTCAGCAGGATCAGCCGTGCTTTGTTCTTTCCAAGTTCATCTATATCCGGGTTGCGGCTCGCTGCAGGAACCCTCGCATCGACCAGCTCAATCATCAGGTCGATGAGCTTTAAGTCTTCCTGCATCTGTCTGCGGGCCTCGTCATATGACCCGGGTACCACTGATAATTCATGTTTCTTCTCCTTCTACGCTGCGTTTACACGAAACCGATTTTCTTCCACGGCGAAATCGTAAACCAGAGCTTTCCGACAATGCGGTCCGAATCCACGAGTCCCATGCCGTTGTGGCGGCTGTCCTCGCTGTTGTTCCGGTTGTCGCCGAGCACAAAGTACTGTCCCTTCCCGACCGTGATCGGCTCGGAGGCAAGTCCCGCGTTTGTGATGGCCGGAAATTCATCTTTTTCATTATAGACTTCCCCGTTGATGAGGATCTGTCCGTCTTTGATCTGTACCGTCTCGCCCGGCAGCGCAATCACACGCTTGATGTGGATGCTCGCTTCTTGTCCTCACTCGTCCGGAACGCGATGATATCCCCGCGTTTCGGAGAACTTAAGCGGTACCAGGCGGAGTCCATCAGCACACGCTCCCCCGGCACGAGAGTCGGCTCCATCGAGCCCTCCTGCACCACGACACTTCTGCAGAAAAACCAGGAAAATGCCGCCGCAAGAAGAATCGCTGCGATGATTTCCAGATTCCATACAAACATGGAACGGATCTTTTTCTTGTAGAAATATTCTTTTACATATCTGGTATTCATACCCATAGTGTAATTCTCCGTAAGACAAAACCGGAGAAACACAATTACTCATGTTCCTCCGGCCATCCTTTTAACGACTTATTATTTTACCAGCTCTTTCACTTTCGCTGCTTTACCAACACGGTCTCTTAAGTAGTTCAGTTTCGCACGTCTTACTTTACCACGTCTGATAACTTCTACTTTCTCAACGTTCGGAGAGTGTACCGGCCATGTTTTCTCAACGCCTACGCCGTTAGAGCTCTTACGAACAGTGAAGGTCTCTTTGCTTCCGCCGCCCTGTCTTTTCAGGACAACGCCTTCGAATACCTGGATACGCTCGCGGTTACCCTCTTTGATTTTACCGTAAACTTTAACGGTATCACCAACGCGGAACTCCGGTGCTTCTGCTTTTAACTGTGCATCTTCGATTTTCTTAATAATGTCGTTCATTTCTTTATCTCCTTTTTTTACCCTGGATGTTCTTAATGCCTTTTTGCAACAGCGGACCATCTCTTTACTCACAACAAAATACATTATACTATAATGCATCCGCAGATGCAAGTATTTTTTCACTTTCCATTCGCCGCTGTACAGCAGACTGCGAAGCGCGAAAGAAAACCGCTGCAGGCCGTCCGCGGACGGTATGCCGGTAAGCCGTGCGGCCAGACGGAAACCGTTTTTTTCCAGCTGCTCTTCGAGTTTTTCTTCCTCTTCTGAGAATCCGTCCGGGCACAAAACACCAGCGGTGTTTCTTTTCCGGCAAAGCTGCGGATATACTCGCTCTTTGCTTTCATACCCTCCTCAAGCGTTCCCGGAAGCTGCAGAATCAGCAGATCATGGTCATCAAACAGATTTTTCTGTTTCCGGATCTTCTTTCGTCCGAGATCAAGGCTTACACCATAGCGTGTCATGCCTGCCAAAAGATCGTGCGCCCAGGCAGACGATTCCTCTTTTTCATTGCATGCGCAGGAAATCTGGAATGCATTTTCCAGAAGGTCCGGCCGCCGCTCGGCTGTCCGCACCAGGGATGCCTCATGACGCCACGCTTCGATCTTTTTGTGGTCACCGGAAAGAAGCACCTCCGGAACTTTTTTCTCGTGCCATGTCTCCGGTCTTGTGTAATGCGGATACTCAAGCAGATTGTCCTGCAGTGACTCAAACTGCGAAGATTCCTCGTTGCTTAAGACACCCGGCACAAACCGCGATACCGCATCCACCAGCACCATTGCACCGAGTTCTCCGCCTGTTAAAACATAATCCCCGATCGAGATATAGTCCGTTACCACTTCCTGCAGTACGCGGTCATCGATGCCTCATAGTGGCCGCAGAGCAGCACAAGATCGTCCTCAAGCGCCAGCTCTTCCACCCATCGTCTGGTTCAGTACTTTTCCCTGCGGTGTCAGATAGACCGTGCGCGGCTTTTTCCCGATCTTTTCGGCTACCGACTGGTAGGCGCGGAACACCGGCTCCGCCTCCATGACCATGCCCGCACCGCCGCCGTACGGGTAATCGTCCACGCGGTTGAATTTATTTGCTGAAAAATCCCGGATATTCGTCGTCTCGAGGGAAATATAGCCGTTGTTGATGGCTCTTCCGAGGATGCTGGTGTGCATCCCCTGCTCGATCATCTCGGGAAACAGCGTCAGAATATGATATTTCATCGTTCTTTACTCTCTTTATCAGTCAATCAGGCCCGGAAGAAGGTGAATCGTCATCTTCTGCTCATCCAGGTCCACATCCAGAATGCAGTCATGGATCGCCGGAATCAGAACCTCTCCGTGCTCTTTCGAATCTACAATATAGACGTCGTTCGCACCGGTCTCCATCACATCGCGGAGCGTGCCGAACAGTTCGCCGTCCTCGGTGTACATCTGCATTCCCTGCAGGTCTGCGATATAGTATTCGTCCTCTTCCAGCGGAATGGCATCCTCTCTCGTCACATAGAGCTGCAGCCTTTATACCGTTCGATATCGTTGATGTTGTCAATTCCTTTGAATTTTACAATGGCAAGCTGTTTGAAAAAACGCACGCCAGTTACATGGAGTCTTTTTTTTCTTTTCCTGTATCGAGAAAAACGCGGTCCAGAGAAAGAACGCTCCGGATCTGTCGTCGGGTATACCTTTACCTCACCGCGTACGCCGTGGGTTGTGGTAATTACGCCAATCTGCAAATATTCTTCCATTCAAAAACCCTTTCCAACCAGTTCTACTGTGTATTGCGACTTGAGAAACACGCTTTGCGAGTTTCTCAAGTTATCGCGGCAGTCGCCAAGGTCCCGTGCAAGCACGGACTTTGTCTCGTTGCCCGCGTAAAGAAAGGAACCGGCAACAACTGTCGGTTCCTTTTCCTATCTTTTACTTACTGTAAAATTTCTACGACAACTTTTCTGTCGCTCTTTGAGGAAGCTGCTTTTACAACCGTACGGATTGCTTTCGCAATGCGTCCCTGACGTCCGATGACTTTTCCCATATCTGACGGATCTACTTTGAGTTCCAGCAGAAGGTCATCACCGCTGACGGTTTCTGTCACAACTACCTCAGATGGATGATCAACCAGAGATTTTGCAATTACTTCGATAAGTTCTTTCATTACAAGATACCCCCGTATGAATTATTTCTCGATACCAGCCTGTTTTAAGAGTTTGGCAACGATTTCGGTCGGCTGTGCGCCGTTAGCCAGCCATTTTTTAGCAGCCTCCTCGTTGAAGCTGATTGCGCTCGGCTCGCGGTTCGGATCGTAAGTTCCGATCTCCTCGATGAAACGTCCGTCTCTTGGGGATCTGGAATCTGCTACAACGATTCTATAAAAAGGAGCTTTCTTCTGTCCCATTCTTCTTAATCTCATTTTTACTGCCATTTTTCTTTACCTCCATTGTAAATTCATGTATTTATTTATATTTTTTCTTTTATGCTAAAAGGGAAGTTTGAATCCTCCTCTTTTACCACCCTTACCGACCATTCCGGTCATCTGTTTCATCATTTTTCTTGACTGTTCAAACTGTTTGATGAAACGGTTTACCTCCGCGATGTCAACACCGGCGCCTTTTGCAATTCTCTGCTTTCTCGACGGATTGATGAGATCCGGGTTTTCTCTTTCCTTTGGCGTCATAGAAAGTACAATAGCTTCCTTTCTTGCCATGTCTTTTTCATCCACCATGCTCTCAAGATCCTGGCCCTTCATTTTCGCGCCGACGCCCGGAAGCATATTCAGGATGCTGGAGATGCCGCCCATATTGCGCATCTGCTCCATGGAATCCAGATAATCGTTGAAGTCGAACTGCGCCTTCTTCATCTTCTGTTCCATGGCTTTTGCTTTTTCTTCGTCGATGTTTGCCTGCGCTTTTTCAATCAGGCTCATCACATCGCCCATGCCGAGGATACGGGACGCCATACGGTCCGGATAAAACTGCTCCAGATCCGAAAGCTTTTCGCCCATGCCGACATAGAGAATTGGTTTGCCGGAAACTGCACGGATTGAAAGTGCCGCACCGCCTCTGGTGTCACCATCTAATTTTGTAAGTACTACACCGTCGATGCCGACTTATTGCTGAACATCTCGGCCACATTGACTGCGTCCTGTCCGGTCATAGCATCTACTACCAAAAGGGTCTGATCCACAGGAACAGCCGCTTTGATATCCTGTAATTCCTGCATCATCTCTTCGTCGATGTGCAGACGGCCTGCCGTATCCAGAATCAATACGTTAAAGCCGTTTGTCTTTGCATGCACCAGCGCTGCCTTTGCGATATCCACCGGACGGTTTTATCTCCCATAGCGAACACTTCCACACCCTGCTTTTCTCCGTTGACCTGCAGCTGTTTGATCGCTGCCGGGCGATAGACGTCACAGGCGGCAAGGAGAGGTTTTCTTCCCTTGGCTTTTAACTTTCCTGCAATTTTTGCGGTTGTGGTTGTTTTACCGGCTCCCTGAAGACCTGCCATCATAATAATGGTAACTTCACTCGCCGGGCGCAGTGCGATTTCCGTTGTCTCGGAACCCATCAGCTTGACCAGCTCGTCATTTACGATTTTAATGACCATCTGACCCGGATTCAGTCCGTTCATGACGTCCTGTCCGACTGCCTGCTCCTGTACGGATTTGATAAACTGTTTTACTACTTTGAAGCTGACATCCGCCTCGAGAAGTGCCATTTTTACTTCCTTCAGCGCAGTCTTTACATCCGCCTCGGTCAGGCGGCCCTTGCTTCTGAGATTTTTGAAAACATTCTGGAGTTTCTCGGTTAAACTTTCAAATGCCATGCTCAAAGCTCCTCTAATATATCCGATGCAATTGCTGCAATCCGCTGCATCACATCTTCTTTCAGGGTATCACCAGAAGGATCTGTCAGCTTTCGGATCTCGTTTACATTCTCCCGGATCTGCACAAAGCGTTGTACCAGATGAAGCTTTTCTTCATACTCTTCCAGTGTCTTGTTGCAGCGTCTGACCAGATCGTGAACTCCCTGGCGGGAAATGCCCCGCGCTGCCGCAACCTCGCTCAGGGAAAAATCGTTGAGCACCACGTCCTCATATACCTGACGCTGATGTTCAGTCAGAAGTTCGCCGTAAAAATCATACAGTAATGTCTGTTCCAATATTTTTTCCATTGCGATCACCTTGGTTATCATACACGAAAAGGCGCAGGGTGTCAAGTATTTTTTCTTGACAGTTTTAAAATTTTTCTGATCCGTTTCAAAAGCCGCAGAAAGGGCGCATTTTCCGCGTTTTTTCGCAGAAAACACGCCCCTTATAAAGACTTTTGTATACCTACTGCAGCTCCGCAATCCTCGTCACAGCCACATAAATCGACTGAATTTTGTACCATGTCGGATAATCCACAATGCCGGAAACCGGCAGGCCGAACAGCCGCTGGAACGCTTCGACGGCGTCCTGCGTCTCTTCATCGAAATAGCCATTTTCATAGACCGTCGGAATCGATGAATACACCTCCGCAATCACGTTCAGCTGCTCCTGCATCTGCAGTACCTTGTTCCCGGACGAGCCGATGGTGAGGTCATACCCCGGCCAGGAGGACGGGATGCCGGAAATCTCCTCCGCCGTGTTGATATACATATTGTCTCCATAATAATTGCGGAGAATCTGAATCGTTGAATACCCTTGGTCCGCCAGGTTTTGGACCCCACTGGCTCATCCAGTTCGGGCAGCTCACACGGTTTCCGTCACAGTACTGCGTCAGAATCGGCTGTTTCACATTCGGGCGCGACAGGTAATCAGCAAAAATCTCATCGACCACAAGGGAAATGCTGTCGAAAATATTCCTGCCGTAAATCCATTTGTGATCGTAGGCCGTCGACGAAGTGATCGTAAAATCGTATCCCTTGTTGCGGTACCATTCTGTATAGACACGGTTCAGCGTAAATGACATGATTGCGAGGATATTCGCCCGGATCGCCGCATCCGGCCATGTTGCATAGATTTCCGAGCACGCCACGTTTTTGATGTAGTCGCGGTACCGCACATAATAGTCGCGTGCCGTGCTGTCGGTCGGCGCTCCGTCGTGGACGATGATATACTCCGGGATCACGACACGGGACAGCACAATCTCACCGCTCTCCCTCGTCGGCTTGATCTCACTTTCCGGAATTTTCGCCGGATATTCGCCGAACAACGTATGGTCCGGGATCGTCACATCCGCAAACGCTGCGCCCTCTGCCAGTTTGAGGTCCACCTGCTGGACGGACTGTTCTCCTGAAAGAAGCTCGGAGCCCGTCACTTCAACCAGTTCATACCCTTCCGCCTCCACTTTCACCGTATATTCGGAATACGGCTGATTCACATTCGGTTCCAGACTGTACTCGAGCGGCGGCGTCGCCAGATCCAGCGTCTCCGTTCTGCCGTCCCCGTCGGTAATCAGCTCCTCGATCACATTCTGCGGATCTCCCGTATACGAAACCGTCACCCGCGCCCCGGAAACAGGCCGCGCCTGGATTCTTGTATTTACCCGGATTTCCAGCCGCCCGCGGTCAGTCATTTCCTGCTGCATACGCAAATTTTTCATAAAAAAGCCCCATATCCTGCACTCCTTTTATGGTATGCAGAATATGAGGCTTTGTTGCTTTCATTTTTCGATTTACAGGATCCGCTGGACGTCGTGGATCATGACGTAGACCATCAACGCCATCAGAAGCACCAGGCCCGCGAAGTGAACCATACCCTCCAGGTCTCGCCGGATTGGTTTTCTGCGGATGGCTTCTATGATCAGAAAGACAAGCCGTCCGCCGTCGAGTGCCGGGAGCGGCAGCAGGTTCATGACGCCAAGGTTTGATGACAGCAGAATCACCATGTTCAGCATCGTCATCACCGTAACCAGAACGCCCTGCGATTTTACATCATCATAGGCGGTTCCGATCGCATCCACACGCCGACCGGGCCGGAAAGATCGTTCACAGAATACTGTCCGGTGATCAGCATACTGACGCTGTCAATGACGGTGCGCACCCAGTATTTGATCTCCAGCACGCTGTATTTCAGCACGCCGATCGGGGACTGTTTCTCCCGGAGCTGATACGAAAACTGTACATTCGCATACGTATTTTCAACCGGTGTCACCGTAATCTCTTTCGTCTTTCCGCTGTGCTCATACTCCAGCGTCACAGCGCTTCCATCGAAAGGATGCTCTGTCTGGTAAGCAGTAAAATCTGCCACACAGGTGATCGGCGCTCCGTTGATCGATACGAGCAGGTCGCCCGCGACAACACCCGCAGCGGCAAGCGGCATATTCTGCTGCACATACGTGAATTCCATGCCGCGGTCACAGTCATCGTAGTTAAAGCCCATCATATACCGCGTTGTCACCGTCGGTTCATATGTGATCGTTTTCTTTTCCCCGTCGGCCTTTTTAACCTCCAGCGTAATCTCATCCGTCGGCACACCCCGTACCGTCATCACAGAGTTCAGCTCTTTTCCGATGGAAATATGTCTTCCTTCATAGGAAGTGATGATATCTCCCGCTTCCAGGCCTGCCTCTGCCTCCGGCGAACCGTCTGCCACTTCTGTGACGCGCGCCGGGGAACTTCCCGCGTAACTGATCACAAAGATTGCGCAGAAAAATGCCAGAATCATGTTGAACACCGGTCCCGCCGCAACGACGGAAATTCTTGCCCACACGGATTTGCTGTTAAAGGTTCCTTCCCCCTCCTCTTCACCGTCCTCGCCGAGCATCTGGCACGCACCGCCGAAAGGCAGAAGTTTTAAGGAATAGACCGTTCCTCCTTTTTCTGTCTTTACCACCGTCGGGCCAAAGCCGATCGAAAATTCCGTCACGGTAATACCATTCGCTTTCGCCAAAAGAAAATGCCCCAGCTCATGGATAATGACGGTGATTCCGAAAATGAGTACGGCTATCAGGATTTTTACAATCATGCTGTCTTATTCTCCCATCTTATATCTGTTCGCAATCCATTCATACGTCTCCTGCTCCGCCGCGAGAATCTGCTCCAGCGTCGGATCGGCAATCGTTTTGTGTGCTTCCATTGCACCGGCGATCACGTCGTAAATCTCGAGGAAACGGATCTTCTTCGCGAGGAACAGTGCAACGGCGCGTTCATTTGCCGCATTGAAGACCGTCGGCATGGAGCCGCCCGTCCGGGACGCCTGCATTGCCATCGGAAGGCCGAGGAAGGTATCCATATCCGGTTTTTCAAACGTGATCTGTGTCAGCGCCGCAAAGTCGAGGCGGTCGCCTGCAAGGAAGCGGCGCTCCGGGTAATACAGTGCGTACTGGATCGGCAGTTTCATATCCGGTGTGCCAAGCTGTGCCATGACAGCGCCGTCTTTAAATTCTACCATGGAATGGATAATGCTCTTTGGCTGTACCACAACCTGGATGTGGTCGAGATCAACACCGAACAGCCATTTTGCTTCCATGACTTCCAGTCCTTTGTTAACGAGTGTCGCGGAATCAATCGTGATCTTGTGCCCATCGACCAGTTCGGATGACGGAGCGCCTGCTCTACCGTTACGTTTTCGAGCTCCGCTCTTGTTTTTCCGCGGAACGGACCGCCGGATGCAGTAATCAGAAGTTTTTCAATTTCTTTTCTGTTTTCCCAGTGCAGGCACTGGAAAATCGCCGAGTGCTCACTGTCCACCGGAAGGATCTGCACACCGCATTCCTCTGCCAGCGGCATAATAATGTGTCCCGCCGTTACCAGTGTCTCTTTGTTTGCCAGTGCAATGTCTTTTCCTGCCTTCATCGCCGCAACCGTCGGGCGAATGCCGATCATGCCGACGATCGCTGTCACAAGGATTTCGCTCTCCGGCATCGTGGCAAGCTCGATCATGCCGTCCATGCCGCTGCCGATTTTTACAGGAAGATCCTTCACTCTGTCACGGAGTTCTGCCGCTTTCGCCTCATCGCCGACTGCCGCAAACTTCGGATGAAATTCCCGGATCTGCTGCTCGAAGGCAGTGTAATATTACTTCCGGCGCTGATGCCGACCACCTCAAGATCGCCGTTGGCACGCACGACATCGAGGGTCTGGGTTCCGATCGAACCGGTTGAACCAAGAATTGCTATTTTCTTCATATTCCAGTTTCTCCCATCTGCTTTCCCGTTTATGCTGTAGGGGAAGCTTTTTAATGAATCAGAAGCACCGACAGGAAATAGATGATCGGTGCGGTAAAGATCACGCTGTCGAAGCGGTCAAGAATACCGCCGTGGCCCGGAATCAGCTTTCCGTAATCCTTGATGCCCTGATTTCGTTTGATTGCGGATGCCGCAAGGTCTCCGACCATGGAGATCAGCGCGCCGACACCGCAGATGATGGCGTATTCCACCATGCCGCCCTTTGTCGCAGCCGCATAGATGATGCCGAGCAGAATCGCTCCGACGACACCGCCGACAGCTCCTTCTACGGATTTTTTCGGGCTTAAAACCGGCGCCATTTTATGTTTTCCAAAGAGTACGCCGACACAGTATGCACACGTATCGCAGCCCCAGGAGCACAGGAAAATCAGCCATACATGGAATTTTCCGCCGTCCAGCATACGGGTCTGATATACATAGGAAAGCATTACGCCGACATAGACAATCGCAAAGAACGCCGGCATCACCTGATTGGCGTTGTATTTCGGATAAGTAAATACGTATACTGCCATCAGAAGCACGAGATCCAGGATCAGCGCGAGCATCTGGTACATCGGGTCATGAAGCAGCAGGGACAGATAGAAAATCACACGCCCGCATAGCCCGTAATTTCCAACAGATTCCATTTATCTTCTCTTACCTTCATCACGCGGAACAGCTCTCCTGCGCCGATCAGCGACAGGCACAGAACCGTCATATAGAGCACAGTTCCGCCGCTGCAGATCGTAAGCAGCGCCACAAGGACGAGCACGATGCCGCTTAACAGTCTTGTCTTAAACATCTTTTTTATTCCTCCTTCACACCGCCGTAACGCCGGTCTCTGTTATTATATTGTTCGATGGCTTTTCTCAATTCCTCTTCGTGGAAATCCGGCCACGGAACCTCGGTAAAGTAAAATTCCGTGTAGGCCAGCTGCCACATCAGGTAGTTGGAAAGGCGCTGCTCGCCGCTTGTACGGATCAGAAGATCTGGATCCGGGATTCCGGCGGTGTCGAGGTAGCTCTCAAAACACTGCTCCGTCAGTTTTCCGTTCTCATCAAACGCATTCTCTGCGAGAGTTCCGTTTTCACATCCTCGATCATGCGGGTCATGCCGCGCAGAATCTCATCGCGGGAACCGTAGTTCATTGCGATCTGGAAGTACATGTGATCGTAATCTTTGGAGCACTCCTCCAGTTCATGAATGCTGTCCTGAATATCCTGCGGGAATGCGCTCGGATCTCCGATGATTTTGACGCGCATCTGATTTTTATGTGCTTTTTTGATGCATCGTTTCAGATACTGGCGGAACAGCTTTAAGAGGCCCTCCACCTCGGCGCGGGAGCGTTTCCAGTTCTCGGTTGAGAACGCATAGACGGTCAGATATTTGACACCCATGTCTTTAATCACGTCACACATTTTTTCCAGATTGTCGCATCCGACGATATGGCCGTAGCCGCGCGGCATATTGCGTTTTTTCGCCCATCTGCCGTTTCCGTCCAGGATGATGGCGATGTGATTCGGCACTTTTAATTCATTATCCATACTTTTTTCCTCCGTAAACGATAACAGGCTGCCTGCAAATGACAGGCAGCCCCTCGTTTTCTTTGTATTACACGGTCATAATTTCTTTGGATTTTACGTCCACCATCTGATCTACTTCTTTGATATATTTGTCTGTTAATTTCTGGGTCTGCTCCTCGAGCTCTTTGATTTCGTCCTCGGAAACGTCCTCTTGGCAAGTTTCTTGAACGCATCATTGGCATCGCGGCGGATGTTGCGGATGGCTACCTTTGCGCCCTCTGCTTTTTTCTTTACCTCTTTTACCAGCTCTTTACGACGGTCCTCGGTAAGCTCCGGGAATACCAGACGGATGACTCTTCCGTCATCGGACGGGTTGATGCCAAGGTCAGACATCATGATCGCTTTCTCGATCTCTTTTACCAGGGATGCTTCCCACGGCTGGATCTGGATCATACGTGCTTCCGGAACAGAGATGTTTGCCACCTGCTGCAGCGGAGTCGGTGTTCCATAGTAATCTACAGTAATGCGGTCCAGTACGTGCGGGTTTGCACGGCCTGCGCGGATGGTTCCGAATTCGGAATCGAGGCTTGCAATGGATTTGCCCATTTTTACCTCAAACGGTTTTACTCTCTCGTCGATCTGATTTGCCATATTAAATTTGTCCTCCTGCTATCTCTTATACGGTCACAGTTCTGCGAACTGTGACATTCGCAGCTCTCATTTAAAGTTTTGCTTCGCAAAAGGAGAGCTGCTCACACCTGAATCATTTTCTTACGCAGTAAAACAGCAAGTGTTTTACTGCTGAATTTTTATTAATTATACCGTTACTCTTGTGCCGTTAATTTTTCCGTTTGCAGCATTTACAATGCTGTTCTCTTCATTTAAACCAAATACCAGCATCGGCATTTTGTTTTCCTTGCAAAGGATGGATGCGGTCATATCTACCACTTTCAGATCCTTTTCAATGACTTCCTGAATGGAAATCTCGTCAAATTTCTTTGCATCCGGGTTTGTTTTCGGATCGCTGTCGTAGACACCGTCTACTGCTTTTGCAAGCAGAATCTCGTCTGCCTCGATCTCAATCGCGCGAAGTACGGTTGCCGTATCGGTTGAGAAATATGGATGGCCTGTACCGCCGGCAAAGAATACAACCATGTTGTGCTGGAAATATTTGTTTGCACGGTCTTTGGAAAATCCTTTTGTGAACTCTCCGCATGGAAATGGAGTCAGAACTGCGGTCATCATTCCCTGGGAACGGAAGATTTCTGATACATAGATACAGTTCATAACGGTTGCCAGCATACCGATCTGGTCTGCTTTGGTACGGTCGATATTTTCGGAACTGCGTCCTCTCCAGAAGTTTCCTCCTCCGATTACGATGCCGACTTCAATCCCCTGGTCTACCAGAGTTTTTACCTGTTTTGCCACTTTTGTGACGGTCGGCTCGTCAAAACCGGTGTGTTTCTCTCCTGCAAGAGCTTCTCCGCTCAATTTCAGTAATACTCGTCGTTTCATCTTGCATCCTCGTTCCTTTATGATATTTTTTCACAAATGTCTTGCATTTATGAAATGATTATACCATCTGTTCCCAAAAACGACAAGGGCAAAATTCGTTTGTGTTCCGCAGATTGTCTGCCGCTGCGAGAATCCGTCTCCACTGCAGATATTCCGTCGGCGTCCGGTGCAGATACGCTTTGAAAATCCGCTGACATTCCCGTGGAGAGAGGTGAACGCTTGCGGCGATTTCTTTTAAAGTGAGCGGCTCCGTCAGATGGTTTTCCACCCAGGACATCATCTCTTTGATGTGCATTTATACTCTTCGCCCTGTTTCTCGTCCCGTCGATCGGATACCGCGCCGGCTGCTTCTGCGAACCGACGACTGGATCATCTGTTGTGTGGTAATCTGTATTTTTACATTCACCATTCGAAAAGAATTCCGCGATACGGCGGCATAAAAACCATAAAAAAATCTCTGTCGGAAGTTCAGACTCCTGACAGAGATTTTTATAGATTCATTTTAGATCTGCGCTACGACAAAGATATCATAAATTGCTTTGATTGCTGTTTCAAAGTCGCGGTTTTCAACGCCAATGATGATGTTGAGCTCGCTGGAACCCTGATCGATCATCTTGACATTAACGTGTGCATGCGCCAGTGCAGAGAAAATCCTTCCGGCTGTGCCTCTCGTTCTTCTCATACCGCGTCCTACAACAGCAATCAGCGCCAGATCGGATTCAAGATCAATAGAATCCGGCTGTACGGCACGATGCAGTCCTGCGATAACCTGCTGTTCTTTTGCTGCAAACTCACTCTGATGAACAAATACCGTCATGGTATCGATGCCGGACGGCATATGCTCAAAGGAAAGATTGTTATCCTCAAAGACGCCAAGTACTTTTCTGCCAAAGCCAATCTCGGTATTCATCATGCTCTTCTCAATCGTGATGGATGCGAAGCCTTTCTTTCCTGCGATACCGGTGATTGTAAATTTCGGTTTACTGCAGGTATTCTCCACGATCATGGTTCCCGGATCCTGTGGTGCGTTGGTGTTCAGCACGTGGATCGGGATTCCCTCCTGACGGAGTGGGAAGATGGAGTCCTCATGAAGGACGGTAGCTCCCATGTAGGAAAGCTCACGCAGCTCACGATAGGTAATGGTGGAAATGACTTCCGGATCCTTGACGATACGCGGATCGGTTACCAGGAAACCGGAAACATCGGTCCAGTTCTCGTAGATGTCAGCGTGTACGGCCTTTGCACGATGGAACCAGTGATATCGGATCCGCCGCGGGAGAAGGTTTTTACGCTTCCGTCCGGTTTTGCGCCGTAGAATCCAGGAACGACTGCGTTATCCAGATCTTTTAAACGCTCGGAGAGCACTTCGTCAGTCTTGTCTGCAAGGAAGTTTCCGTTCTCGTCGAAGCAGATCACTTCTGCAGAATCAATATACGTATATCCCAGATAATTTGCCATCACGATACCGTTCAGGTACTCTCCGCGGGATGCGGCGTAGTCCTCTCCGGCTGCTGCGGCAAAGTTTTCTGCGATTTTTTCAAATTCCGGGGAAAGATCCAGGCTGAGGTTCAGACCGTCGATGATCTCCTGATATCTCGCTTTGATGTTCTGCAGTTTCTTCTTGAAATCTCTTCCGGCAACTGCAGTGCGATAGCAGTCATACAGCATATCGGTTACTTTCGTATCAGCAGAATTTCGTTTTCCAGGAGCGGAAGGTACCACGTATCTTCTTCCCTCATCTGCGCGGATGATGTCTCCGACCTTCTTAAACTGCTCTGCGCTCGCGAGGGAGCTGCCGCCGAATTTTACTACTTTCTTCATAATAATCTCTCCTTGCGTTCTTTTCGGATATCTTTCGAAATCTCGTTTTTCAGCCCGTCACTTTAACGTTAGAAAGCTGTTACGTACTAGATTAGAACAAAATCCCGTATGCGTCAAGAACTTTTTGGGCTGATTCATTCATTCCACAGATAAATTTCCGGTTTTTTCTCCATTTTATAGGAGAATGTCTCTCCAAGCCCGTAAACCGCCTGGCTTAATACGTACTCGCCGTTGTTTGCATAGATTTCGATCATATTCGGATCCACGAAAATCTCAAGAAGATCGCCCTCTTTTAACTGCGGCGTCTCGGCATGAAGCCATCCTTTTGCACCGGATGGATAGACATCCGTGCGGTCTGCGCAGACCTTTCCGCTCTGCCGCCAGATCTTATAGCCGCCGATTTCCAGGCTTTCACCCTCTTTTAATTCGGCGCGGATCATGGCACACTCTCCGCATGCCGAAACGAGGGAATCCGTCTTTTTGCAGAATCCGTCGCGGATGGCAGGCAGAACACGGAAGTAAATATGATCGTTCTGTACATCCACCACACGCGGCAGGCAGAACATGCCTTGCCATATACCATCTACCGGTTCCGGCATCCGAAGCCATGCGATGGAAATCCGGTTTCCGTCCGCATCCGTCATGGTCTGCGGTGCATAGAGGTCACCGCCGCAGTCCAGAAGCTGCCAGTCTCCGGAAATTTCATTGTGCAGGTTTTTTCATCAAACTCAGGCAGCATACAGATCGCCCGATCCGCATAGCCGTCGGTGTCCTCGATCAGTTCCATCGGGGAGAATACAAAGACGCTGCGTCCGTTTACGTTAAAGAGATCCGGCACTCCCACATCCAGCCGAGCTTCTGTTTCGTCGTCGCCTGTCCGGCCAGATGCCAGTGGGAAAGATCCTCACTCTTATAGAATAATGCCTCGCCCTTGTGATCCTTCGTCGTGCTTCCAAGCACCATATACCATGCGTCGCTTCCCTTCCAGACTTTCGGGTCGCGCCGTGTGCGTATTGTCGCCGATTTCCGGATCCGGGTAAGTGCCGGGATAACACAACCTCCTTATCCCCGAAGACATCAAAATGCATACCGTCCTTCGAAGTAAGGTGAAGCTGCGCCGAGGTAAAATCCTGATCAATGCACTGATGAATATCCTTCGGATTTACCTGATTATAGTGAACACCCGTGTAAAAGAGATGCATCACGCCGTTCTCTTCTACTGCGCTTCCGGAAAAGCAGCCGTTCTGGTCCTCGGAAAGACTCGGGAACAGGGCAACGCCGACATGCTCCCAGTGAATCAGATCCGGACTCACCGCATGGCCCCAGTGCATGGTGCCCCAGCGCGGCGCGTACGGAAAATGCTGATAAAAAGATGATACTGTCCTTATAATAAATCATGCCGTTCGGGTCATTCACCCAGTTGCCCGGCGCTTTTACGTGTAATCTGTTTTTCATGTGTTTGATTTCCTTTCTGTCTCTTTCTTGTTGTCTCTGATAAGAAAAGCCGGAAAAAGAAAGCATTTTTAATTCCGCCCTCCTTTGCCCGGCTTGTTCTTGATTTCTATGATTTACTTATTTGACTGCTCCGGCTACGACACCGTTGATGATCTGTTTCTGCAGTGCCACGTACAGAATCAGGATCGGGATGACGCAGAGCAGAAGACCTGCCATGATGGTTCCGTAATCTGCGGAGTAAGTTCCGTAGAAGCTGTAGGTGGAAAGCGGCAGAGTCAGCAGCTTTTTGTCGGTCAGCACCAGGGACGGCAGCAGGAAGTCATTCCAGAATGCCATCGCATTCATGATTACCATGGTGGAAATGATCGGCTTTAACAGCGGGAACACGATGCGGAAGAAGGTCTGGGTGTGGGTACAGCCGTCGATGTAAGCGGCCTCCTCCAGCGCCAGCGGGATACTTCCGCGGATGAATCCGTGGAACATGAACACGGACATCGCCATGGAAAATCCGGTGTGCATGAAGATCAGGGTCAGTCTGTGGTTCAGAATGTTTAAGGTTCCGCCGTATACACTGACAAGCGGGATCATGATTGCCTGGAATGGAATGATCATGGATGCAACCATCAGTGCAAAGATGATATTGGAAAATACGTTGACATTACGCACGATGTAGTAAGCCAGCATGGCTGCGAGTACCGTAACCAGTACGGTTGCTGTTACGGTTACAACCAGAGAGTTCTTGAAGGCATTCAGGAAGTTCATCTGATTGAATGCTTTTACAAAGTTGTCAAACGAAAGACCTTTGATGGTAAACAGCCAGGAGAACGGGCTCTTGATGATATCACGTTTCTGTTTTAAGGAGTTGATGATAACCATGACAAACGGGAACATGAACGCACAGAAAACGATGATCATAAGGAGCATAGCCAGCGCGTCAGTTACTTTTTTCTTTGTTCCGCCAATTTTCTTCTGATTCATTATGCTTCAACCTCCCTCTTCTTAGTGGTGTATACCTGAATACCGCTGATGCAGGCTACAATGATAAACAGGATAAAGGCTTCTGCCTGGCCGACACCGAACTGTCTCGATGTGAATGCTTTCTCATATACGTGCATGGCTGCCATCTCGGTGGTTCCGTACGGAGCACCGCCGGTTAAGGACAGGTTGACATCGTATACCATGAACGCACGGGACAGGGTCAGGAAGAGGCAGATAGTAACGGAGGACATCATCAGCGGAAGGATAATGTTTTTCATTTTTACCCAGCCGGATGCACCGTCGATGCTTGCCGCCTCGAGCACGTCCTCGGAAAGTCCCATAAAGCCGGCAACGTAGATCAGGATCATGTAGCCTGCCAGCTGCCATACTGAAACGAGCACCAGTGCTGCAAATGCTTTGTTCGGGGTAGAAAGCCAGGAAATTTCAAACAGGCTCCATCCTGTGGTCTCGCCGATGCTGACGAAAACACGGGAGAATACGAACTGCCAGATGTATCCAAGTACGATACCGCCGATCAGGTTCGGGGTGAAAAATCCGGCGCGGAAGAAGTTCTGACCTTTGATGCCGCGGGTCAGGATGTAAGCCAGTAAAAAGGCGATCACATTGACGAGAACAACAACCGCAATGACATATTTAAAGGTTAACAGCAGGGATTTCCAGAACTGCGCGTCGCGCATAACGGCTGCGAAGTTGGAAAGTCCTACAAAGTTTTTCACGCTGGAAACACCGTTCCAGTCGGTTAAGGTCAGGTAAATACCGTAGATAAACGGTACCATGACGACTGCCAGGAAGCAGAACAGGCCCGGCAGCGCAAATACACAGAAATCTTTTCCCTTGTTGCTTGATTTCATTTTCGTTCCTCCTTCATATCCTCCGGCTTACTGCTCATCCAGTATGCCTGGATGGAATCTATCAGTTCCTCGCGGTCACTTCTTCCGGCCAGATATTTCTGCATTGCCGCACCAAGGACAGACCAGTGATCGTTCGGCACGATCGCAGATGCGTTGAATGCTCCGCCGTTCTGTACTTTTCGTAAATGTCGCGGCTTAACGGATCGCTTGGCTCGTTCGGGTTGTTTTTAAACGGAGGGATCAGGCTGCAGGTCTTTACAACCATCTGCTGTCCGATCTCACTGTAAACCAGCCAGTTCAGGAACTCTTTTGCTGCTGCTTTCTGCTCGTCGGTAGCCACGATATCATCCAGCATGATCTGTTTGGACGGGGATGCCTGGATTTTGCTGTTGACGAAGTCGTCCGGATCATTGTTCAGGAAGTATGGAAGGAAACCATACTCATCGGTCGTCTCGGCTCCTGCCTCCTCAAGGTTCGGCCATGCCCAGTTTCCGTTGAACCAGAAAGCGGTTTTTCCGTCTGCCAGGTCAATTGCCATCTCATCGTAATCTGCGCCGAGTGGATCGCCCTTTGCTACGTTGTACTCTTTTAACAGGTCAAAGGTATTCAGGAACTCGTTCATGCGGGTGTAGTCCAGCAGATATAAGGTTCCGTCCTTCAGCTCGTTGATGACTTCTGCTGCACCGTCGGAGGTTCCGTTGTATGTCTCGTAGATGTACTGCAGCTGGTGTGCTCCAAGGGACCAGTCTTCTTTTGCCATGGAGATCGGATTCTTCATTCCGTTGTCCCGCAGGCTCTGGAGAAGTGCTGCGAAATCGTCCTGGGTTTTGATATCGGATGGATCGAACTCGGTACCTAAGGTATCTTCAATCACGCTCTTGTTGTAGATAATACCGCGGCCCTCGATACAGAGCGGGAAGCTGTAAACCTTTCCGTTGATTTTGGTCAGGTACTCTTCTGCCTCGCCGGTCCATGCTTCATTGCTTAAGTCGGCTGCTTTTTCTTCTGCCAGTGCAATGACATCGGTCGTATCCAGAATGGAAAGTGTCGGCGGGTTTCCGGAGTTGTAGAGGCTGACTACTTTGGTATAAGGAGAATCGCCGTCCGTTACCGGCATGATCTCAATATGTACGCCTGCTTTCTCCTCGAACACTTTTGCAATCTTTTCCAGTGCTGTCTGGATTTCTGCTTTTGTGTTCATGATGACGATACTCGTTCCGGAAAGCGACGTATCGTACTGGAAGGTATCGGTGGTCATGTCGATCGGCACTTCTTCTTTTACTGCGTTCGGGTCATCCGGATCGCTTGCGAAGCCGAAGGTGCATCCGGTCAGTGCAGAAGTAAGAAGCACGCCGGACATTCCAAGAGCTGCCGCCCTGGCACTAAATTTCTTTCTCATCACAATTCCTCCTGTTATCTCTGGACAGCGAGTCCTGTCCTTCGTTTTGTGTAACCGGTCAAGTAACCGGTTACTTTCGTTGTCTTTATCATAGCATTGACAGTGGGTTTCGTCAATATTTTCTTTATTTTTCGTGATTTTCCATAATTTTGTTTTTGTCTTTTGTGGAACTTTTACAAAACCGGTTACTTAACCGATTCCCGCTTGTTCCGGCGGGCGAGAAATGTTATACTATCTTCATATATTATTTGTTTTTTTCTGAAAGCTTACATGATTCACGCAACACTTTTGAAGGGAAGGACACTTGAACTTATGGCACGAAAAAAAAATGTAACCTTTAATGATATTGCACAGTACACGCATTTTTCCAAAACAACCATTTCCCGGTATTTCAACAACCCGGATTCCCTGACACCGGAAAATCAGCAGATCATTTCCGATGCACTGGATAAACTGAACTATAAAGAAAACAAAGTGGCAAAAATTCTCGCGAACGGACAGACCGAATTTGTCGGCATCCTGATCCCGAGTCTCTCCATGAACTACTATTCCGAGATGCTGAATCAGATTCTTGCTTCTTATGAAAAATATGGCTATAAATTCCTCGTCTTCGCCGGAAACGGCCACGACGAGACGGAGCGCCGCTACATTCAGGAGCTGATGTCGTACAAAATCGAGGGCCTCATCGTCCTCTCCCATACACTCTCCTCCCGCGAACTCTCCGATCTGCAGATCCCGGTCGTTGCAATTGAGCGCGAAGACCAGTTCGTCAGCAGTGTCAATACAGACAACTACCTCGGCGCGTACGAAGCGACTTCGCTTCTGATTCATAACCACTGTGATGTCCTGATTCATCTGAACTCACCGACCAAAGAAAATGTTCCTGCCTACCGCCGTCTCGCCGGTTTCCAGGATGCCTGTGTAAAGGCCGGTGTACCGCACAAGGTTATCATTCGGGATTTTGGACTCTCCTATCAGGAAGCCGCAGCACCGCTGCAGGAAATCTTTGACAACATCGAACAAAAATATGCCGGTCAGAAAAAGGGCATCTTCCTCTCCAACGATGATCATGCCAATATTCTTTTAAATCTTCTGATCCGCAAGTACCATACCCTGCCGGACGATTACGAACTCATCGGCTTCGACGGTGCGCCGATTTCCGAGCAGGCTATCTATCCGATCAGCACTGTCGGCCAGCAGATTGACCAGATTGCAGACGAGGCTGTTTCCCTTCTGGTCTCCCAGATGCAGGAACGGAAAAAACGCCACCCGGTGCCGCTTGCCGAGCCGGTTCACAAGACCGTTCCGCCGCTTCTGATCCGGCGTCAGACGACCACTTGATTTTAAAAGCGGATTTCTATCATAAAAATGTTTTTATCAAAAAAGTGTCATCCACCTGCGGGCTGTGTGCCCTGCAGTTTGTGGATGACACTTTTTCTTATCTTCTTACTCTTTTTTAGTTCTGTCCGTAATAAGCATTTGCACCATGCTTACGGTAATAGTGTTTATCCTGCAGCTCCTGCGGTGCCGGCTGGATTCTCGGGTTGATGGTCTCGGCACGGTATGCCATTTTGGCAACCTCTTCGAGGACAACAGCATTGTGAACAGCCTCATGCGCATCTTTGCCCCAGGTGAACGGTCCGTGGTTCTTGCAAAGAACGGCCGGAACGGCTTTTACATCTTTTCCCATCCGTTTGAACTCATTGACGATCAGATGGCCGGTGTTTTCCTCGTATGCCTCGTCAATCTCTTCTTTTGTCAGGCAGCGCAGGCACGGTACTTCACCGTAGATGTAGTCTGCATGGGTTGTTCCGTAGCACGGAATACTTCTTCCCGCCTGTGCCCAGCTTGTCGCATAGGAAGAATGGGTGTGAACAATGCCGCCGATCTCCGGAAATGCTTTGTACAGCTCCAGATGGGTCGGGGTGTCAGAAGACGGACGGTAGCGTCCTTCTACTTTGTTTCCGTTCAGATCCATGACAACCATATCGTCCGGTGTCAGCAGGTCGTAATCCACGCCGCTTGGTTTGATGACGAACAGACCGCTTTCCCGGTCAATCTCACTGACATTTCCCCAGGTAAAGGTAACCAGTCCGTATTTTGGAAGAAGCATGTTGGCTTCGTATACTCTTTTTTTCAGTTCTTCTAACATTGTGTTGTCCTTTCTGTCTTTCCCAAACGATGGTTCATTTTAAGCTCTCTACTGCTGCACGCTCAATCGGCAGGCCTTTTTTGTAGCGCTCGGTGAATACTTCAAATCCAGCGACGTCTGCCGGGTCCGGATCCATCTTGGTTCCGGCATTTCCTGCGAAGACTTTTGCATCGAGGTAATCCTCGAGTGTTTCATTCTCTTCTTTGTTGATCATATAAGAAGCCAGCAGTGCGATGCCCCAGGCTCCGCCCTCTCCTGCTGTCTCCATGACGGAAACCGGTGCGTCGATGCACCTGCGAGGATCTTCTGGCCGACACCTTTTGTCTTGAAGAGACCGCCGTGGCCGAGAATCTGGTCGACCTGCACATGCTCCTCTTTCATCAGGATATCAAGGCCGACTTCAGGGCGCCAAGGGAAGTAAACAGGTTGACTCTCATAAAATTTGCCAGATTGAATTTCGCATCCGGAGTACGTGCGAAGACAGGACGGCCCTCGTTGAAGCCGGTTACGTGCTCGCCGGAGAAGTAGTTGTAGGCAAGGAGTCCGCCGCAGTCTGCGTCGCCCTCCAGGCTTTGTTGTACAGCTTGCCGAACAGATCATTCGTGCTGATTTTCATGCCGAAGGTCTGCGCAAATTCACGGAAGAGATTGACCCATGCATTCAGATCAGAAGTACAGTTCTGGCAGTGCACCATGGCAACCGGATGACCGGACGGGGTTGTTACCATATCGATCTCCGGGTATACTTTGGAGAGGTTCTTCTCCAGAACGATCATAGCAAAAACGGAAGTTCCGGCAGACACGTTTCCGGTTCTGACGCGGACGCTGTTTGTTGCTGCCATACCTGTTCCGGCATCTCCCTCCGGCGGGCAGAGCGGAATGCCTGCTTCCAGATTTCCGGACATGTCGAGAAGTGCGGCACCTTCTTTTGTCAGAACACCGGCATTGTCACCTGCGGTCAGAACGTGCGGCAGAACATCGAGTGCTTTCCATGAATATGCTTTGTCTGCGACTGCCTCGTCAAATTTGGCGATCATGTCGGCAAAGTAAGTGTTGGTTTCAGAATCGATTGGAAAGATTCCAGATGCCTCGCCGACACCAACGACACGCTCGCCGGTCATTTTCCACTGAATGTATCCGGCAAGGGTTGTCACGTAGTCGATATCTGCCACATGCGGCTCACCGTTTAAGATTGCCTGATACAGATGGGCGATAGTCCATCTCTGCGGGATGTGGAATCCGAAAAGATCGGTCAGCTTCTCGCTTGCTTCTTCTGTGATATTGTTTCTCCAGGTGCGGAACGGCACGAGGAGGTTTCCTGCTTTGTCAAATGCCATATAGCCGTGCATCATGGCACTGAAGCCGATGGCTCCGACGCGGGTCAGGGTGATGTCGTATTTTTCTTTAACATCAGCTGCCATTTTGGTATAGGCATCCTGCAGGCCCGTCCAGATGTCCTCGAGGGTGTAGGTCCACACGCCGTTGTCGTAGCGGTTTTCCCACTCGTGATCTCCGGATGCGATCGGGGCGTTGTCTGCGCCGATCAGGACGGCTTTGATTCTGGTTGAGCCGAGCTCAATACCAAGTGCTGTTTTCTGTTCGAGGATTGCTGTTTTTGCATCCATTCCCATTGTTTTTTCCTCCCTTGGGTTCTTTTCTATTTTTTCGTCTCTGTTGACAGATTTTTTCCTGCGGTGGATTCTCTTACGATGAGTTCCGGGGAAATCAGGCGTTTGACGCTGCTTTCTTCTTCCGGGACTTTTCTGATTTTTTCGAGAATGAGCTCTGCTGCCATCTCACCGAGTTTTTCCTGCGGATGGGCAATGGTCGTGATCCCGATCGGACTGCTCTGGCCGATCAGCGAGTTGTCGTATCCGGTGACGGCGATGTCTTCCGGCACGGAGATTCCCTTTTCTTCCAGCATGGAGATGACGGCGAGCGCGATCTGGTCGTTGTAGCAGACGGCGGCATCGACGGACTTTTTGCTGTCGAGCAGCATGGAAAGCATCAGGGACGGTTTGGTTTTCCGGTCCTCGGTGTGAAACCAGATGACGTTTTCGGGATCATACGGGATTCCGCTTTCCTGCAGCGCCTGCACGTAGCCTTTATGGCGCTGGGCGCCCTGGCTGTCGTCGGCCTTGAAGATGCCGATGATGTTTCGTCGGCCGGTCTCTAAAAGGTGCCGGGTCAGCAGATAGCCGCCTTTGCAGTCATCCATCAGAATGCAGGGCTTGTCTGCCATTTGGGGGTAGCAGCCTGGATGAAGACATACGGGATCTGGTACTTGTCCAGCATTTCGTACAAGTTGATGTGGCGGCAGAGGATCTGGCTTTTGCTCGGCTCGATGATGAGCCGTCGATGGGCTTGTCGAGGAGTTCTTTTAAGACTTTTTCTTCTTTGGAGCGGCTGTTGCAGGTGTTCTTTAAGATAATGCTGTAGCCGTTTTCGCTCAGCACTCGATCCATTCCCTGGATGAGGCGGGGGAAGATGTAGTCGGACAGGTAGGTGGTGGTGACGGCGATGTTTTTTGAATTATGACGCTGGATTACGCGCTCGGAGCAGAAGGTTCCTTTGCCGTGCTGGGCGGTAATGTAGCCTTCATTTTCGAGAAGAGCGAGGGCCTTTCGGACAGTGTGGCGTGATAGGGCGTATTCCCGGGTCAGTTCGTTTTCGGAGGGAAGCTTCTGGCCGGGTTTTATGGTTCCGGAGAGAATCTGCTCTTTTAGGGCTTCCATCAGGGTGTAGTATTTGGCTTTGCCGGTGGTTGGTTCCATGTGATTGGTGATTCCCCTTTCTGGAATTTATAATACAACTTGTACGGTTGTTGTGACAAGTTGTATTTTTGTTGTGGGGAAGGGACGCTCAGGAGTATCGGGTGTCCGGGGTGTGGCTGTTTCGGAGGCTAGGAACTCTAAGGGTGTGAAAATTTGCTAAAAGCATTCCCCCAAATCAAAAACTCGCATACGCTCAGACAGTTTGATTTGGGGAATAACGCAAATTTCCACGCCCTAAGGTTCCTACGCCTCCTGCAAATGCCACGCCCCGG
>ENA-OQDD01000162-OQDD01000162.1-human-gut-metagenome-genome-assembly--contig:-NODE-162-length-27014-cov-2.319597_pt1 | contig 27014 bp, 28 predicted proteins | sample MGYA00242507_ERZ504598 | MGnify/ENA primary metagenome ERZ504598 (study PRJEB26092, sample SAMD00036318) | human gut metagenome | host: Homo sapiens | study: EMG produced TPA metagenomics assembly of...
ATACCGACACGCTCTGCACTTTCCGTCCAGTATTGCTTACTTTCTGCATGGACGGGTGTAGTCGGTAAAGCAGTAACGACAGTTGCAAGAGCTAAGAAGCCCGTACACAATCGTTTCCATGTCTTTTCATAAATCTAATGCTCCTTTCATTTTGGGTATAAAAATAGACGCTCATTTCTGAACGTCTACATTATTGAAAGGCTTGTCCTCTCACACATATTTTATTTTAATAGGTACAACAGTTGCCTTTCTCCTTGTATTTTCGTTGTTTTCATTACTTGCGTTATCTACAACCCCCATGTCCGGCATCGATTACGATAGTATAGGGCATAAGATCAAAGCTCCTGAAAATACGGTTCTACTTACGATATGAAGAAAGGACGAAAAAGGTTATACTTTTTTTAGTTTTATTTCATTGTATCGTATACGGGCGGTGTGTTAGAATAGGAGATAACATTAGGAAAGTGTGTCAAAAAATCTGCGGAGGATACAAAAGACACACAGATGAGAGTGAGGATTTCATGAGAATTACAATATTCAGTCTGGGGGGACTGCTTGGGCAGTATGTGACCAACACGGCGCTTCTTCACGGCGCACAGGTGACCGCCTACGTGCCGGATGCAAAAGCGATCTGGCCGAGAAAAAATCTGACCGTGATTGAGGGAAGCCTTCAGAACCGGGAACGCGTGCTGGAGGCACTGCTGGAAGCGGATGCAGTCATCAGCGTGCTGACTCCGATGCGTGTGAAACATGTAAAAGAAGAGGAGACACCGCTGGCTGATGGAAACGCAATGATTCTCTCGGCCATGAAGCAGCTTGGAAAAACGCGGTTTGTGACGGTAGGCCATGTCTGCATTCATGCGTTTGGAGACTGCGAGGACAAATACCAGAGAATGAGTACGAAATTCATGCAGATTTTCTGGCCAGGTGTCTATAAGATATGCAGAAGATGGGACAGGTTCTGGCACGGAGCGATCTGAACTGGACACTGGTGCGGACGTGTCCGGGAAGAGACGGGAAAGTGAAAAAGGTAGGCAGAACTGCAGTATTTCGCTGGACGGCAGCCAGTTCCGGCTGGATACTCGAGAGAGGCCCTGGCGGAATTTCTGTACGAGGCGGCCGCCGATCAGCAGATGTACAGCAGAAAAATGCCCATTTTTTACAGAGAGGGGTAAGAATGGATTTTTCAATTTTATATGCACTGCAGCATCTTCACAATGCAGTGCTCGATCGGGTGATGGTGGGAATTACTTCACTTGGAAATGCGGGATGGATCTGGATTGCGCTGACTGCCGTTTTCTTAATCCTTCCGAAATACCGGAAATGCGGTGTAAGAATGGCGATCGCGCTGATTTTAGATTTGATTTTATGTAATCTGGTGTTAAAGCCGCTGGCAGCGCGCCCGCGTCCGTGCTGGATTGACGAGCAGGTAAAGCTGCTGGTTGCCGCTCCGAAGGACTATTCCTTCCCATCGGCCATTCGGCAGCCTCGTTTGCGGCGGCAGTCTCTATTTTGTGATGCACAAAAAAGAAGGAGCTGCCGCACTGATTCTGGCCTGCCTGATTGCATTTTCCAGACTGTATCTGTTTGTGCATTTCCCGACCGATGTCCTGGCGGGAATTGCGGTTGGTTTTATCTGTGCTTTTCTGGCTGCGAAGATCCAGAACGGTTTTCTTCTTCATTCTCGAGGTCGATAAAACGGAACGAAAGCATCAGATACAGAATTTCATCCGGGCTGGAAAGATCAGATTCTAAAATTTCCTTGATCTTTTCCAGGCGGTAGAGCAGGGTACTGCGGTGGATAAAAAGCTCACGAGCTGTCTGGACGACATTGCAGTGGTTGTCCAGATAGCAGCGGAGCGTCCGCATATAGTCACTGCCGGAGCTGTCGTCGTGCTCCTGCAGAAAGAGAAGTCTCTCATGCACAGCATGTAGCCTGGGAGCTTTTTTGTTGCCTGATCGAGGATGTAGTCAAACGAGATATCGTTGAACGATGCATCCGTTTGTCGGGATATTTCGCGTACCGAACTGCAGGGCGATTTTTGCCTGGATATACTGGCGGCGCAGATTCATGTGGCCGTTCATGCAGCGCGAAAGCCGGCATTTAAGGAACTGTCCTCCACAAAGTGCACCATGCGTTCCATCAGATCGGTCATGGAAAAATCGGACAGCGTGAGGTTAAAGAATGCAACGATACCGCCGCCGTGCGGAAACGCGGAGCAGCCGGTCAGAATATTTTCCAGATAGGCGCAGACCGAGTTTGCCGTCAGGTTTTTCTGATCCATATCGGAGAGCTGCAGATAGAGGCAGCAGTAGGTGTGGCGGGAATGCCAGCCGAGCGCATCGAGAGCCTGGCTGACCGCAATATAGTCGGCCATCCGGTCGTCGAGGGCACGGAGCAGCACGGTGTGAAGCGACTGCGCCGGCGAGGTTTTCTGCATCACATTGTGCAGGAAGGCGTGATGGATCATTTCTGCAAGAAATTCAAGAAGAAAGCCTTCGGAATCAGAAAGATCCTTTTTCGTGTCGAGGAGCAGCAGGCGTAGCGCTCTGACCATGCTGCGTGATGTTGACGCAGAGGGAACCAAGTCCCGTTACGTGATCCGGAAAGCGGAACCATCCATCGAGATCGCGGACGGACGCGTATTCGCTGCTTTCTGTCAAGGAGAGCAGAAGCGGGCGCGTTGCATCGAGGGAGCCAAACACCTTCTCGGGAAAAAAGGAAGGTTCTTCGGACGCTGCGGCGATGATGGAAAAATCCATGCCGACCACCATCAGGGGGTGGGCAAAAACAGGCAGGGAGAGATTTAAAAGATGCTGGATCGATTTTCCGTCGAGCCGTGCCTGCATCAGCTCCTTCTGCCAGGAATCGTACGTCCAGAAAAGCTCCTGCAGGAACGAAAAAACAGCGGATACGCTGCTCTTAACGGCGATCGAAACCGGAGCCGGAAGTTCCTCCGGCAGTTCTTCGGTACAGAGAAGAAAAAGGGAGCTGCTTTCTTCCGGGAGGGAGGAAAGAGAGCCGATCTGTTCTTCTGTGCAGAGAAAGACCCGGTGCGCAGTGGCTGCGGAGCCTGTCTGATAAAGAACAGGCAGCTCCAGTGTGCCGGAGAGCGGCAGGTTTTCCGGTGCAAGAACCGAAAAAGCGCTGCTTAGTTTATAAGCGAGAAAAGCGGGGGAGAGCTTCATCTTATCATCCTCCTGCGCGTGTCATATCGTAAAAATTCATAAAAACCTCCTCAGAAATGAGTGACGTTCTGCGGACGAAACCGCGGTACTTTTTATTTTAGCAGAACAAAAAGGTCTGTCAAGAAAGAAAAGACAGGGGTGCGGGAATTTTTACGGCGGCAACAAGTTAAGATTTTGTGAAGATAGTTGTGGTTTGCGGGGAAAACTGCTACAATATGGCTGATTTGGTTACTGTTCACTCAGCAGTGAAACACTTGCTGTTTCGCTGCGTAAGAACATGATTCAGGTGATTTGAAGTGGTTTTTACAGAAGAAAAAGGAAGGTATGACTTTGATGTATCATATTATAGTAAATAAAAAATCGCGGTCGGGGCGCGGCGAGAAGCTGTGGCCGGTGATTGAGGGCGAGCTTGAGCGGCGCAGGACGGAATTTCGTGTATATCCGACAAAGTATCACGGAAGCGCACGGGAGACGGCAGCACGGCTGACCGCGAAAGGGGTATGGAATCCCGATGATGTCCTTCTGGCGATCGGCGGAGACGGTACGGCGAATGAGGCGGTCGATGGAATCACCAGCCTGTCGGATGTAAAGTTCGGTTATATTCCAACGGGAAGCGGCAACGATTTTGCGCGCGGTGCCGGAATTCCCTCCGATCCGCTGCAGGCGCTGGAAGCTGTGCTGAAAGGGGAGGAAAAGGAGATCAACATTGGAACGGCGCTTCTTGGCAGCCAAAAGCGGAGATTTCTCGTCAGCACCGGCATCGGTTTTGATGCAGGCATCTGCACGAGGCGCTGGCATCAAAAATCAAGAATACGCTGAACCGGCTGCATCTGGGAAAACTTACGTATGTGATGATTGCACTGCGGCAGCTCTTTTATCTCGAACCGTTCACGCTGGATGCAGCGCTGGAAAACGGAGAACACCGTTCGTTTGAAAATGTTCTTTTTGCAGTGGCAATGAATTTTTCGTACGAGGGCGGCGGCTTCTGCTTCTGCCCGGAGGCGGACGGGACAGATGATCTGCTCGACGTGATGGTGGTTTCCAATCTTGCCAAATGGAAAGTCAGCTATCTTCTGCCGATGGCGCTGTTTGGACGCCACACGGGATTTCCTGAGGTACATATGGAGCGGTGCAGCAGCCTTTCCTTTCAGACAGACCGCGCGGAACCGGTCCACCTGGACGGAGAATCGGGCGGACACCGCACGGAGGAAAGGATCGGACTGGAAACGGAGCGTCTCCGCCTTTTGGGCGACTGGGTGAAAGAAGGGATGGAAAGATGATGTTCTGGATCATATTTTTTGCAGTGCTTGCCGTCCTGGCAGCAGGTTATTTCTTTTCCATTCTGCCGGCTACATCGAGACGGCAGGAATGTCTGAAATTTGCGGAATGGAATTATGCGCACCGCGGTCTGTGGAACGCGGCGGAGGGAGTTCCGGAGAATTCTCTTCCGGCTTTTGCCCGCGCGGCGGAGCAGGGATATGCCATCGAGCTGGATATTCAGATCACAAAGGATGGCCGGATTGTGGTGTTCCACGACGACACGATGAAGCGGATATGTGGAAACGAGGGAAAAATCAGCGATTATACGTATGAGGAACTCCAGCAGTTCCATTTGGGCGACAGCACGGAAAAGATTCCGCTGCTTCGTGAGGTACTGCAGACGGTAGACGGCCGCGTGCCGCTTTTAATCGAAATCAAGATGCCGGGACTTTCCACGGCGGTCTGTGCGGGATTTCAGAAGGAGATGGAGGGGTACACCGGTATGTTCTGCATGGAATCCTTCAACAGCCTGGCCCTCCGCTGGTGCCGCCGCCACATGCCGCAGACGCTGCGAGGCCAGCTTTCCGGCCGTTTTTCAAAGGATGATAAGGTGCATCTGATCCTGCGGATAATGGCGCGTCATCTGATGCTGAATTTTATCGGGAAACCGGATTTTATCGCCTACGACCACCGCTACGCCGACTGCCCGGGCTTCCTGATCGACCGTATGTTGTTTCGGACACCGGCATTTGCATGGACGGTAAAAGATGAGCATGTATATAACCGGACACGGAAAAAATTCGACGCGGCGATCTTTGAACATTTCCATCCCAAGGACGGTTTTCAGAAACCGATGAATTGTTTCTTAAAAAATAATAAAGCTTATTGACTTCGGTTTTCGGTGTGCTATAATTTCAGCAGGTTGAAGAGAAAAACCTCGTCAGAAAAGTGGAGGGAAACTATGAAGATAATAAAAAAATATAAGCATTTTCTTCCGGTAGTGGTTTATGGTATTTTCTATCTGAAATGTTTTCAATATCTGGAAACGCACATTACGAAAGGTTATCATCTGATTCATACTCCGTTTGATGATATGATTCCGTTCTGTGAGTTTTTTGTGATTCCTTATTTTATGTGGTTTGGATTTATTGCATGGTCTGTCCTTTATTTCGGCCTCTGCAACAAGAACCGCAGAGAATATTATCAGCTGATTATCAACCTGGGAATCGGAATGACGGCGTTCCTCGTGATCTCCTATCTGTACCCGAACGGCCAGAACCTGCGCCCGACGGTATTCCCACGGGAGAACATTTTCACGGATCTGGTCAGAGGCCTTTACCTGACAGACACACCGACCAACGTATTCCCAAGTATTCACGTATATAATTCCGTAGCCGTAGCTGTTGCCGTAGAACACAGCGAGCAGCTCAAAAACCGCCCGGTATTCCGAAACGTCTGCCTGGGCCTGACGGTGCTGATTGTGTTTTCGACCATGTTTTTAAAACAGCACTCCGTATCGGATGTGTGCTGTGCGCTTGTTATGAATGCGGGAACCTGTATGCTGCTGTACCGGCCGGCAAAGGCGGGGAATGCACTGCGGACACGGGAGAAAAAAGCGAAATATAGAATGTAAAAACGGAAACGGACGGCCCGCGCACCAGAAAGTGCGCGGGCCTGACGGTTTAGGACGGGAGAGAATGGGTGATGAGTGGGATGGTAGTGCAGGAAAAATGAAATGCGTCCGTCTATTAAGAAACAAAACTTATAAAACATATAAGATATATTAATTTCATTTATAAAGATAAATATGCTATTCTGTAAGTAACGAAAGATTGTCCCGTTTTTGGGGGACTATGATTCAGACAAATGGAGGATAAAAATGAGTACAGTCAGACGCGTTTATGTGGAGAAAAAGCCGGAATTTGCGATTAAGGCGAAAGATCTGAAGCATGAAATCAAGCACTATCTGAACATCCAGACCGTAACCAACGTACGGGAGCTGATCCGGTACGATGTAGAAAATATCAGTGATGAGACATATGAGAAAGCATGTAAAGTAGTCTTTGCAGAGCCGCCGGTTGATATCTGCTATCAGGAAGATTTCCCGCGTGCAGAAGGTGCGAGAGTATTTTCCGTAGAATTCCTTCCGGGACAGTTTGATCAGAGAGCCGATTCTGCCGTACAGTGCGTGCAGTTCTTAAAAGAAGACGAGCAGCCGATCATCCGCTCCGCCGTTACGTATGTTATCGAAGGAGAGATGACTGATGAGCAGTTTGACGCAGTAAAGCACACTGCATCAATCCAGTAGACTCCAGAGAGACAGGACTTGAAAAACCGGAAACCCTCGTGACAAAATTTGAAGAGCCGGCAGACGTCAAAATCTTCGACGGATTCATCGACATGCCGGAGGCAGAATTAAAAGCCCTGTACGATTCCCTCGGCCTTGCCATGACCTTCAAAGACTTCCTGCATATCCAGAACTACTTCCGCGGCGAAGAAAAACGCAATCCATCCATGACCGAGATCCGCGTACTCGATACCTACTGGTCCGATCACTGCCGCCATACCACCTTCTCCACCGAGCTTACCAACGTGACCTTCGGCGAAGGCGACTACTACGAGCCGATGAAAAAAAGCTACGACCGCTACTTAAGCGACCGTGAGGTACTCTACAAAGGCCGTGACGACAAATTCATCTGCCTTATGGACCTTGCCCTTCTGGCAATGAAAAAACTGAAATCCGAAGGAAAACTCGCAGATCAGGAAGAGTCTGATGAAATCAACGCATGCTCCATCGTCGTACCGGTAGATGTAGACGGAAAAGACGAAGAGTGGCTGATCAACTTCAAAAACGAGACCCACAACCACCCGACCGAGATCGAGCCGTTCGGTGGTGCAGCAACCTGCCTTGGCGGTGCAATCCGTGACCCGCTTTCCGGCAGAACCTACGTATATCAGGCAATGCGTGTGACCGGAGCCGCAGATCCGACCCGTCCGCAGAGCGAAACACTCGAAGGAAAACTTCCGCAGAAAAACTCGTAAGAGAAGCAGCACACGGCTACAGCTCCTACGGAAACCAGATCGGTCTTGCAACCGGCTATGTCAAAGAAGTTTACCATCCGGACTACGTGGCAAAACGTATGGAGATCGGAGCTGTCCTTGGAGCAGCACCGCGCCGTGCCGTTGTCCGTGAAAATTCCGATCCGGGCGATATCATCATCCTGCTCGGCGGCCGTACTGGAAGAGATGGCTGCGGCGGTGCAACCGGTTCCTCCAAAGTACATACGACAGAATCCATCGAGACCTGCGGTGCAGAGGTACAGAAAGGAAACGCACCGACTGAGCGTAAACTGCAGAGACTGTTCCGCCGCGAGGAAGTCAGCCTTCTGATTAAAAAATGCAACGATTTCGGTGCAGGCGGAGTTTCCGTTGCCATCGGCGAGCTGGCACCGGGCCTTAAGATCAATCTGGACAAAGTACCGAAAAAATATGCCGGCCTCGACGGAACCGAGATCGCCATCTCCGAGTCCCAGGAGCGTATGGCCGTTGTCATCGACCCGAAAGACCGTGAGCAGTTCCTGAAATATGCCGCAGAAGAGAACCTGGAGGCAACCGAAGTTGCAGTCGTAACCGAGGACCCGCGTCTGGTACTCTCCTGGAGAGGAAAAGAGATCGTCAATATTTCCCGTGCATTCCTGGATACCAACGGAGCACATCAGGAGAATGATGTCTTCGTAGAGATTCCAAAAGCAGAGGACACTCCGTTAAAGAGAAGCGGTGATATTGCCGATGTCAAAGAAAAATGGCTGTCCACTCTGTCCGATCTTAACGCATGCTCCCAGAAGGGACTTGTTGAGATGTTCGACTCCTCCATCGGAGCAGCCAGCGTGCTGATGCCGTACGGCGGAAAATATCAGCTGACGGAAACTCAGGCCATGGTTGCAAAAGTGCCGGTTCCGGATGGAAAGACCAACACCGTTACCATGATGAGCTACGGCTTTGATCCATACGTATCGAGCTGGAGCCCGTATCACGGAGCAGTCTATGCCGTAACCGAGTCCCTGTCCCGCATCGTGCAGTCGGCGGCGATTACAGCAAAGTCCGCTTCACCTTCCAGGAATATTTCCGCAGAATGACTGAGGATCCGCACCGCTGGAGCCAGCCGTTCGCAGCACTTCTTGGTGCATACGACGCACAGATGGGCTACGGCCTGCCGTCTATCGGAGGAAAAGACAGTATGTCCGGTACCTTCAACCATATCGATGTACCGCCGACACTCGTATCCTTCGCGGTTGACGTTGCAAAATTAAAAGATGTAAGTATCTCCGGAAGCTGAAAAACACAGGAGACAAACTCGTGTGGATCCACCTTCCAGTCGATGCACATCTGCTTCCAGAGTACGAAGGCGTCATGGAAACCTACAGAAAACTGCATGAGGATATGCAGAACGGCCGTGTGAAAGCCGCTTATGTCGTAGACCGTCAGGGTATCGTAGCAGCCGTATCCAAGATGGCATTCGGTAATGCTCTCGGCGTAACCATCGAGCACAATGTAGACGAGAGAGATCTCTTTACTCCATATATTGCAGATCTGATCTGCGAAGTTCCGGCTGAAAAAGTCGGAGAGCTGGCAAGCACCTACACCGTCATCGGTGAAGTGACAGACAAACCGGTTCTTTCCTATAAAGACACCGAAATCACCATCCGCGAGGCCGTTTCCGCATGGAACAAACCGCTGGAAAAAGTATTCAAGACCGTATCCGGTGCAGAGCTTCCGGATGTAGATGCCCTGAATGTGGCAGCAGCAGACGAAAACGGAATTGTTGCAGACAGCTGCTATCAGGCAAAGAGCATCCACGTATGCTCCCACAAGCTGGCACAGCCGACCGTATTCATTCCGGTCTTCCCGGGAACGAACTGTGAGTATGACAGCACCAGAGCTTTCGAGCGTGCCGGTGCAAAAGTTATCACTCAGGTATTCAGCAACCTTTCCGCAGAAGACATCCGCGGTTCTGTCGATGCCTTTGAAAAAGCCATCAACCAGGCGCAGATCATCATGTTCCCTGGCGGATTCTCCGCAGGTGATGAGCCGGATGGATCAGCAAAATTCTTTGCAACCGCATTCCAGAATGCGAAGATCAAAGAAGCTGTTACCAAACTGCTGAATGAGAGAGACGGACTTGCCCTTGGTATCTGCAACGGATTCCAGGCACTGATCAAATTGGGACTCGTTCCGTACGGTGAGATTCTCGGACAGACGGAAGATTCCCCGACTCTGACCTTCAACACCATCGGACGCCATATTTCCAAGATGGTTTACACGAAGGTTGTGACCAACAAATCCCCATGGCTGGCAGGCGCCGAGCTTGGCGGTGTTTACACCAACCCGGCATCCCACGGAGAGGGACGTTTCGTAGCATCGAAAGAGTGGATCGACAAGCTGATGGCAAACGGCCAGATTGCAACCCGCTACTGCGATGTCAACGGAAACCTGACCAACGACGAGTACTGGAATGTCAACGGTTCCTACTGCGGAATCGAGGGTATCACCAGCCGGACGGCCGTGTCTTTGGTAAGATGGCACACGCAGAGCGCCGCGACAACGGCGTAGCAGTCAACATCTACGGAGAGCAGGATCTGAAGATCTTTGAGTCCGGTGTTGCTTACTTTAAATAAAATAAAACCAAAATAGAAGATTCCCGCAGAGAGGAAGAAAGCTCCTTTCTGCGGGAATTTTTTTGTCAGAAACAGTAATTTCTGATTTCGAAAGAAAAAATTTGATTATGCGCCGCGGTGCAGTTATAACGCAATATTTTGCTTTATTAACAAAAGTAATAAGGTCAAATAGTAGAAATATTCTGAAAAAATGAAAGATTTCGATAGTCTCAACACATTACATATATGACGGGCCCGGAAGAGAAGGACAGCGAAATAACAGGAGGGAGAAAGAAGTGTATGAGACAAGAGGAGGAACGATTTTTTCAGATCATATTCGAGAAAAACAGTCATGTGCTGTTCCGTTATATCTGCGGTCAGTTGAACAATGACCGGGAGACGGCGAAGGATGTGCTGAACGATGTATGGGAGGTATTGGTGGTAAAATTTGAAACCGTTGCCGATCTCGAAGGAGAAGAGATGACGAAATGGCTGTTCTGTGTGGCAAAAAACAAGATCAAGAATCAGCGCAGAAAACATTATTATCAGAATGAAGTTTCCTATACACAGTATCAGAAAGAGAACAGAAATGAAGGGGAGGCGGGCGCGACAGCCGAGATTGAGGAACGAATGGTGATGCAGAACTGCATCCAGAACCTGAAACCGATGGATCAGCGCATTTTCTGGGGGAGAGCATATGGATTCAGCTACAAAGAGCTCAGCGGATTCTGCAAGAAAAGCGAGCAGGCGCTGCAGTGCCAGTACAGCCGTGCAATCAAGAAACTGCAGGGAATGATGAGTCAGGAAATCAGTCTGACGAGAGCGTAGAAAATGGAAATGGTATGCAGCGGAAACCTCAACTCTTACAATCTAAAAACAATAGAAAATATCTAAAAAATTCTCTGCAGGAGAATATCCTGTGTCTAAAAATAAAGTGTTACCGTTTACATATCAAAAATCCGTTTTCCTCGTTGTCGTGGCGCGGAAATTGTGTTAAAATATTTTTAGAAAATTCACACGATGTGCGAGAAGGCAGAAGGATGAAAACAACATGAAGGATGAGTACGTAGCTATGTAGGCACTTATACCCATGGAAGCAGCATTGGTATTCATTTATATGATGTAAATGTAGAAGAAGGCACTCTGACAGAGCGAAAAGTCATACCGGTCAACAACTCTTCCCACATTGCCCGTTCCTTAAACGGCAAATACCTGTATTCGATTGCAGATGAAGGCGTTGCAGTGTTTGCAGTGGAGGATGACGGAGACCTGACCCCGATCAACAAAGTAGACATCGACGGCATGCGCGGCTGCTATCTGTCGGTGGATAAAACCGGAAGATACCTGTTCGTGGCGGGCTATCATGACGGAAAAGTAACCGTTGTACATACCCATAAGGACGGCCGACTCGGAAGTCTGATGGACGGCGTGTTCCACAAGGGCCTTGGCAGTGTGGCAGAGCGTAACTTCCGCCCGCATGTCAGCTGTGTCGTTCCTACACCGGACAACAAATATGTCTGCGCAGTCGATAACGGCATTGACCAGATCAAAATGTACAAGCTGAACACACAGCGTGACCGCCTGAAACTGGTGGATATCCTGCGCTGTGAGCGTGAATCCGGTCCGAGAGAGATCGTTTTCAGTGAATCCGGAAAATACGCGTATGTCATTTACGAGCTGATGAACAAAGTCGATGTATTCAGCTACCGTGATACGGGAAACGGACCGGAATTTGAAAACTGCAGTCGATCAGCACCACATCCGCGAACGTGGACCAGGCGCACGACGCTGCATCCGGCATGTGCCTTTCCCCGGATCACCACTACCTGTTTACTTCTACAGCCGGAGACAATACCGTAGCAATGTTCCATATCGACCCGGAGACCGGCTGCCTGGAGAAGAAGTTTGCACTTCCGATCAGCGGCGAATATCCAAAGGATATTGCAATGTTCCCGGACGGAAAACATATCGCAGTGGCAAACCATGAGTCCAACACGATCACAACATTTACCGTTGATTATGAGAAAAACGTGCTGGTTCAGAAAGGCCGCCCGATGAAAGTGGAGACGCCGAACTGTATTCTGATTACGAAAAAAGGCGTTCACTAAAAAAATAACGCAAAAATGCCTGCAGGAAGAACTGTATCCCGCAGGCATTTTTTGTGTTGAAGCCAGAAAGAAGCAGTCCGGCCTTTATTTCTCGTCCAGAGCCCAGACTTTCTTTACATTGTCCAGTTTGGCGCTCATGCCGACGAGCAGTGCGTCCGCCAGGACAAGAGCGGTCATGCATTCCACGACAACAACGGCGCGTGCAACGACGATCGGGTCGTGACGGCCTTTGATTTCGATGGCAATGTTTTCACCATCTTTGTTGATGGTCTGCTGGGAAGCAGCAACGGACGGGGTCGGTTTGAAACCAGCCCGGACAACGATATCGCTTCCGTCGCTGATACCGCCTAAAATACCGCCGGCGTGGTTGGCCAGCTTGACAATGGAGCCGTCCGCATTTACATGGAAGGCATCGTTATTGGTAAGCCCGGTAGCTGTGCAGACCGAGAAACCGTCTCCGATTTCCACGCCTTTTACGGCGCCGATGGAGACGAGTGCTTTTGCAAGGTTGGCATCGAGCTTTTCAAACACCGGATCGCCGACACCGGCCGGCATATGGTGAACGACACATTCGACCACACCGCCGACGGAATTTTTTTCTGCCATGGCTTTTGTTAAAAGCTCGGAAGCCTTTTCGGCAGCCTCTGCATCCGGCATATTCAGGGCGTTATTCGCGATTTCAGCGGCATCAAAAGACTGGATTTCCACGTCACCGATGGAGCGGGTGTAGGCGGAAACGGTGATGCCAAGCTCAGAGAGCATTTTTAAGGCAATGGCACCTGCAGCCACGCGTGCGATCGTCTCGCGTCCTGAGGAGCGTCCGCCGCCGCGGTAGTCGCGGAAACCGTATTTTGCATCAAACGTATAGTCGGCGTGGCCCGGTCTGTAATAGGAAGCAATGTCGCTGTAATCTTTGGAATGCTGATCCTCATTCCATACCACCATGGAAATCGGGGTACCGGTCGTTTTTCCTTCGAAAGTGCCGGATAAATCTGAACGGTATCGGATTCTTTCCGTTTTGTGGTAAAGCGGTTCTGTCCCGGCTTCCTGCGGTCGAGGTAAACCTGAATATCCTCCTCGGAAAGCGAAAGGCCGGCCGGCACTCCGTCCACAACAACGCCCACGCCTTTTCCATGAGACTCTCCCCAGGTGGTCAGTCTGAAGATGGTACCAAATGATGATCCTGCCATATATAAAGTCCTCCTGAATTTTTTCGTATATTTATAAAATAACTGGAAAAGATTTCTAATAAATTATACCGGAAAGTAAAACATTCGTAAAGCTCTTTTTCAGAGACGAAATTCACCGTTATACCGTTTGACAAACGAAAAGGCAGCACGTATAATGAGAATGTATTTTCGGGCAGTGAAAGCCGGTGAAATAAAACAAACAAAAAGGAAGAGTGTGCATGAATTTTTTAGACAAAATGGAGCGAAAATATGGGAGATATGCGTTAAGCCATCTGACGATGTACATTATCGTAACGTACATTGCGGGATATATCATTGCGCTTGCGGCTCCCATCATGAGACAGTATCTGACGCTGGAACCATACTATATTCTGCATGGCCAGATCTGGCGTCTGGTGAGCTGGATTCTGATTCCGCCGAGCAGTCTCGACATCTTTACGATCATTATGCTGTTTTTCTACTACTCAATCGGAACGAGTCTTGAAAGAGCCTGGGGAGATTTCAAATATAACGTTTATATCTTTTCGGGTATTCTGATGACGATCCTCGGTTCCTTCCTGCTGTATGGAATCGAGTACGCAGTGAAGGGGTATCCGGCGCTGATGGGAACTGCATTCAGCACCTATTATATCAGCCTTTCTATTTTTCTTGGCTTTGCGATCAGTTTTCCGGATATGCAGGTGCTTTTGTACTTTATTATCCCGATCAAGATCAAATGGCTGGCGTATCTTGACGTAGCACTTCTTGCTTATAGCATGATTACCAGCATTCTGAGCGGAAACTGGGCAGGATGTGTTGTTATTTTGTGTTCCCTGGCAAACGTCCTGGTGTTTTTCCTGATGACAAGAAAGGGAAAACATAACTCTTTCCGGCAGAACAGACGCAGGAAAGAATTTAAAAAAGCCGTATCAAGAGGAGAAGCCGAATACCGCAATCCAAATGGAATCACAAAACACAAATGTGCGATTTGCGGGCGGACTGAAAAGGATGATCCGAATCTGGAGTTCCGTTTCTGCTCCAGATGCAACGGAAATTATGAATACTGCCAGGATCACCTGTTTACGCATGAACATGTAAAATAAAGAAGGAGAGAAAGTATGAGAAGAACGAAAATTGTCTGCACCATGGGGCCAAATACCAACTCCCGTGACCTGATGAAAAAACTGATTGAAACCGGAATGGATGTTGCTCGTTTTAATTTTTCTCATGGAGACCACGATGAGCAGAAAATGCGTATGGATATGCTGAAAGAGCTTCGAAAAGAGCTGAAAACTCCTGTGGCAATCCTTCTGGATACCAAAGGACCGGAAATCCGTACCGGTGTTTTGAAAGATGGCAAAAAAGTAAATCTGGTAACCGGACAGACCTTCACCCTGACAACCGTTCAGGAGACCGGAGATGAAAATCACTGTTCGGTCAGCTACACCGGCCTTACCGACGATATCAAAGAGGGAGACACAATTCTGATCGATGATGGTCTGATCGGCCTGCGCGTAGAAAAAGTAAATGCACCGGAAATTGTCTGTACCGTAGTAAACGGCGGCGAGCTCGGAGAGAAGAAGGGTGTGAATGTACCAAACGTTTCGATCAATCTTCCGAACCTCACGGAGAAAGACAAAGGAGATCTTCTCTTTGGTATTGAACAGGATATTGATTTTGTAGCGGCTTCTTTTATCCGAAATGCAGAGGCAATTAACGAAATCCGTGAGTTCCTTGTGGCAAACGGAGGAGAGCATATTGATATCATTGCCAAGATCGAAAATGCGGAGGGTGTGCAGAACATCGACAGCATCATCGATGCGGCAGATGGTGTGATGGTTGCAAGGGGAGACCTTGGTGTAGAGATTCCGGCGTGCCAGGTACCGCATGTACAGAAAATCATCATTGAAAAATGCAATCATAAATACAAACCGGTTATCACAGCAACCCAGATGCTGGATTCCATGATCCGGAATCCGCGTCCGACCCGTGCAGAGGTAGCCGATGTTGCGAATGCAATTTATGATGGAACGGATGCGATCATGCTCTCCGGCGAAACAGCAGCCGGAAAATATCCGGTCGAGGCAGTTACCATGATGGGAGAGATTGCCGAGCAGACAGAGCGCTATCTGAAATTCGAAGATTACCGCGATGGAAAAGCGCTGGAAGGAAAACTGAATGTTTCCGCGGCAGTCGGAAGTGCAGCCGTTTCTATGGTAGAACACATCAAAGCAGCCTGCATTGTGACCCCGACGATGTCCGGTCAGACCGCAAGACTGATCTCCAACCTTCGTCCGAGCGTACCGATTTACGGCGTTACCCCATATGAATGGGCAAGAAGAAAAATGCAGCTCTACTGGGGCGTTCGTCCGGTGACCGGATACGAGGAAGATTCTACGGAGAACATTATTTCCCATGCCATGTATATGGTGCGCCGTGAGGAGCTCGTAGAACGTGGCGATATGGTTATTTTTACGGCCGGAGACCCTGCTACTAACGAGGTGACGGGTGAAGGATATATGACAAACATGCTTCACATTATTCAGGCAAAATAAGCAGAAGAAGGAGACAAAAGAGAATGACGAAGAAGCCTTTTGTAACAAAAGAAAAACTGGAAGAAATCGCAGCAGCAGTACCAACTCCGTTTCACATTTACGATGAAAAAGGAATTCGTGAGAATGCGAAAGCAGTAAAGGAAGCTTTTTCCTGGAATCCGGGATTTCGTGAGTATTTTGCTGTGAAAGCGAACCCAAACCCGACACTGATCAAAATGCTGGGTGAATATGACTGCGGATGCGACTGCTCTTCTTACACGGAGCTGATGCTTTCCGATGCGATGGGATTTGAGAAAGATAAAATCATGTTTTCATCCAACGTAACACCGGCTGCAGAGTATCAACTGGCTGCAGAGCTTGGTGCGATCATTAACCTTGATGATATTACACATATTGATTTTCTTGAGAAAACATTAGGCTACATTCCGAAGAAAATCTGCTGCCGTTATAACCCGGGCGGACTGTTTAAAATCAGCACCGACATCATGGATAATCCGGGAGATGCCAAATACGGTATGACAACCGAGCAGATTTTGAGGCATTCCGCATTCTGAAGGCAAAAGGGGCAGAAGAGTTCGGCATCCATTCCTTCCTTGCAAGTAATACCGTAACCAACGATTACTACCCGGTTCTGGCAAAAACACTGTTTGAGCTGGCTGTAAAGCTGCAGAAAGAGACAGGCGTAAAAATCAAATTCATCAATCTTTCCGGCGGTGTCGGAATCCCGTACAAACCAGGTCAGGAAGGCAATGACATCCGCGTGATTGGTGAGGGTGTACATAAAGTGTACGATGAAGTCCTCGTTCCGGCCGGCATGGGCGATGTTGCAATTTATACGGAAATGGGCCGTTTCATGATGGGACCGTACGGCGGACTCGTTACGCGCGCAATCCATCAGAAACACATTTACAAAGAGTATATCGGCTGTGATGCATGCGCGGTCAATCTGATGCGGCCGGCAATGTACGGCGCTTACCACCACATCACGGTGATGGGAAAAGAAGATCAGCCGTGCGACCACAAATATGACGTAACAGGTTCCCTGTGCGAAAACAACGATAAATTCGCGATCGACCGCATGCTTCCGGAAGTGGAAGTCGGAGACCTCCTCTTCATCCACGACACCGGCGCACATGGATTTTCCATGGGATACAACTACAACGGAAAATTAAAATCTGCAGAGGTTCTGTTAAAAGAGGACGGCAGCTTTGAAGTCATCCGCCGCGCAGAAACCCCGAAAGACTATTTCGCTACACTGGATGGAACACCGGAGTATGAAAAGATGTTTGGAAATAAATAAGAGATAACAACAGTAAAACCCCTTTCAAAAAGAACCATGCGGCAGATGGCCGGTTCTTCGAAAGGGGTTTTCTTTCTTTTAAAAGCTGTTTTTTTGAAGGGAAGACAATAAAAAAGATCTGCATCAACGTTCGTTTTTGCAGATCTTTTTTAGCTATGCCGCTGGCCGGACTCGAACCGGCACGGTTATTCACCGCTTGATTTTGAGTCAAGTGCGTCTACCAATTCCGCCACAGCGGCAGTGTTCGTAATCAGAACAAGATATATTTTACCATAAAAACAAGAAGGACGCAAGAGAAAAAAATGGAATAATTATCATAAAAACTTTCTAAAAAAGATTGACGAAAGGAAAAAATAGAAGTATAGTGTAGATAGTTTAGTACCATACTAAATTTTACATCATAAGTTCAAATAACGATTTATCGAAAACGCCATCGTTAGATGGTCCACAGTGTGTGGAACGAAAACTGTTGTCTTCATAGACAGCAGTTTTTTGTTGTCTAAAATTAGAAATGAAACATGGTTATGATTCAGTACTGTGAGAACAGCAAGAACCAGGAAGTAGAATTGTTGAAAATAGGAAAGAAAAGATGTAAAAAATCAAAATATATGGTAAAATTAGATAAAATGTAGAAAATGGAGGAAAGAACAGATGAAAGGGGAATATTATCTCGGACTTGATATGGGAAGCAGTTCGGTTGGATGGGCTGTGACAAATGAGAAGTACGAAATTTTGCGCGCACATGGAAAAACACTTGGGGTGTACGGCTATTTGACAGTGCACAGACTGCAGAAGAGAGAAGAGGGTTTCGGACAGCAAAACGAAGATTGGATCGTCGTAATTGGAGAATAGAATTGCTGCAGAAAATTTTTGCGGAAGAAGTAGAAAAGATAGATGATGGATTTTTTCGCAGAATGAAAGAGAGTCGTTACTGGCCAGAGGATAAGCGTGACAGGCAGGGAAAGTGTCCGGAACTTCCCTATGCATTGTTTGCGGATGATGATTACACAGACAAAGAATATCATAAACAGTTTCCAACCATCTATCATCTGAGAAAATGGTTAATGGAAACTGACGAAACGCCTGATATTCGCCTGATATATCTTGCTCTGCATCATATGATGAAACACAGAGGCCATTTTCTATTAAACGGAAATATCGAACAGGTAAGAGAATTTCAGACAACATTTGAACAGTTCCTTGAAGCAGTGAGGGCAGAAGAACTTGGCTTTTCTTCCGAGATTGGAGTGGAAAGAAGCAAGGAAATAGAGGCAATTTTAAAAGACCGAACATTGACCAAATCTGCGAAAAAGACAAAAGCAGTAAAAGCAATGCGGGCAGAAACATCCTGTGAAAAAGAGTGGCTGGGATTGATTACCGGTGGAACAGCAAAACTGGGAAATCTGTTTGGGGAAAAACAGATGGATACACTGGAACGGCCAAAACTTTGCTTCGCAGATGCAGGTTATGAAGAATACGCTGGAGAGATCGAAGCAGAGCTGGGAGAAAAATATGTATTAATTGAACACGCAAAAGCAGTGTACGATTGGGCTGTTCTGGCTGATATTTTGCAGAACTATTCTTCTCTTTCAGAGGCAAAAGTGGCACTTTATGAAAAGCATAAAAAGGATCTGAAAAATCTGAAAAAGCTGGTCAGAGAGAATCTTTCAAGGGAAGAATATCAGAGACTGTTTGCAAAAAAGGATGAAAAAGCTAATTATTATGCGTATATCAAGCGCCAAAACAATGTAGTCAGGAAGACTTTTACGGTTATCTGAAAAAGAATATTCTGGGCAAGATATCAGATGTGACGAAAGCATCCTGCATGCAGAAGGAAATGGAAATGGGAACGTTTCTTCCGAAACAGACTGTAAAAGACAACAGTGTCATTCCATATCAGATTCATTTATATGAATTAAATGCAATCCTGAAAAATCTGGAAGATAAAGTTCCGCTACTGAAAGAGAATGGAGAGAAGATTCAAAAGATTTTCACATTCCGCATTCCGTACTACGTAGGACCTTAAACGGAATTCGAAAAAAGGGGAGAAGAGTAACTGGGCGGTACGAAAAGAAGGCAAAATATATCCATGGAACTTCGATGAGATGGTAGATTTGGAAGCAAGTGCAGAGCAGTTTATTCGAAGAATGACGAATAAATGTACTTATCTGCCAAGTGAAGATGTTTTACCAAAGTATTCTCTGCTGTACAGCAAATACGAAGTTTTAAATGAATTAAATAATCTGCGTTTGGATGGAGAAAAGATATCTGTAGAGCAGAAACAGAAAATATATGAAGAAGTATTCCAGAAAAGCAGAAAAGTTACACAGAAAAAACTGAAAAACTATTTAGTGAAAGAAGGAATTACCGGAAAAGAAGTTGAAATTACCGGAATTGATGGTGATTTCAAGAGTTCTCTTACGGCATACCATGACTTTAAAGAGAAATTAACAAATTTGTCACTGAACCAGGCGGAAAAAGAATGCATCATCCTGAACGTAACGCTGTTTGGAGATGATAAAGCGATACTGAAACAGAGATTAAAGAAACTGTTTCCGGAGTTGACAGAAAAACAAAGAGACAGCATAAGTAAACTGCCGTATCGTGGTTGGGGAAGACTCTCAAAAGTGTTTTGGAAGAGACGGAAGCACCGGCACCGGAAACGGGAGAGGCATGGTCTATTATTCGGGCTTTGTGGGAGACGAATGACAATCTGATGCAACTGCTTAGCGAAAAATATTTGTTTGCATCGGCAATCGAAGAAAAGAATGGAAACGAACAGAAAAAACGGGATATTTCGTATGAATTAGTCGAGGAACTTTACGTATCACCGGCAGTGAAGCGGCAGATTTGGCAGAGCCTTTTGATTGTAAAGGAAATCTGTAAGTGATGGGAAACCCACCGAAACGTGTTTTTATAGAAATGGCAAGAGAAAAAAACGATCAGGGAAGAACATCTTCAAGAAAAAAGAAACTGCTGGAACTCTATAAAAAATGTAAAGTGGAAGAAAAAGACTGGATAGATGAGATTGAAAAACGTTCCGATGCGGAAATGAGAAGAGACAAGCTGTATTTGTATTATACGCAAAAAGGAAAATGCATGTATTCCGGTGAAACAATTGAACTGGAGGAATTGTGGGATAATCAGAAGTATGACATTGATCATATTTTTCCACAGTCCAAAGTGATGGATGATAGCCTGGATAACCGGGTACTTGTAAAGAAAAAGTGTAATCAGATGAAAGAGGATAAATATCCGATCGATGAAACAGTTCGGAAAAAAATGCAGCCATTCTGGAAATCTTTAGTGGATGCCGGATTGATCAGTGAAGAAAAATATAAACGGCTGATAAGAGGAAATGGATTTGAACCGTCTGAATTGGCTGGATTTATTTCCAGGCAGCTGGTGGAAACTCGTCAGAGTACAAAAGCGGCAGCAAGTATTCTGCAGCAGGTGATCCCGGATACACAGATTGTTTATGTGAAAGCGCCAACCGTTTCAAAGTTCCGTAAGGATTTTAAATTTCTGAAGGTACGGGAGATGAATGATTATCATCATGCGAAGGATGCTTATTTGAATATTGTCGTTGGCAACGCATATTTTGTAAAATTTACATCAAATCCGATTCACTTCATTAAGGAAAATCCGGGAAGAAGTTATAACCTGAAGAAGATGTTTGAACAGGAAAGAATTGAACGAAACGGAGAAATTGCCTGGGAAAGCGGGAACAGAACCATTGCGACAGTCCGAAAATTTATGGAAAAGAACAACATTCTTGTGACGCGAAGATCGTATGAGGCAACAGGTGCATTGTTTGACCAGCAGATTGTCAAAAAAGGAAAAGGCCAGGTTCCGATCAAGAGCAGTGATGAACGGCTTTGTGATATACAGAAGTATGGAGGATATAACAAAGAGGCGGGAGCTTACTTTGTACTGGCAGAATCGGAGGGCAAAAAGGGAAAGAAAATACGAACAATCGAGTATGTGCCGATTCGTCTGAAAAAGGAAATTCAGAAGTCAGAAGAAAATATAATTCGGTATCTGGAAGAGGAAAGACAGTTAAAGAATCCGCGAGTGCTGGTGCCGGAAATCAAAATAGATACTCTGTTTTGTGTGGACGGATTTTATATGTGGGTTTCCGGAAGATCAGGAGATCAGCTATTGATGCAAGGTGCAAATCAGCTGGTACTTTCCCAGGAAGAAACGGAAATACTGAAAAAAATAGTACAGTACGTGGAACGTAAAAAACAGAATAAAGAACTGAAAATTTACGATTCCGACCATTTAGAAGAAAAGAAGGTGGTGATGCTGTATGAAACCTTTTTAAATAAATTAACAAATACGGTATATGCAAAAAAACTTGGAGCACAGGCAAAGACATTAACGGAAAAAAGAGAAAAATTTAAAGAATTATGCATGGAAGAAAAGTGTATCGTTTTGTATGAAATTTTACATTTTTTCCAGTGCCAGAGTGTTACCGCTGATTTGAAATTAATTGGAGGATCTGGAAGAGCAGGAGTTTTGTGTCTCAACAAAAATATAACCGATTGCAATCGAATCGAAATGATTCATCAATCGCCAACCGGTATTTACGAGCAGGCAGTAGACCTGAATGCATTATGAGCTGGCGGATTGTGGTTATTTCCAAACGGGCAAAGCTGGACTATCAGCTTGGTTATCTTGTGGTGCGAAATGAGGAAGTAACAAAATACATTTAAGTAGAAATATCAACCATTCTGATTGAGTCAACAGCAGCAACAGTCACAACAAAGTCTGCTGGCAGAGCTGAACAAAAAAGAAAATAAAAGTGATTTTTGCGATGAAAAAGAGAAATCCATCGTCGGAACTGGTTGGGTATTACGGAAGTCATGATACCAGCAATAAGGTCAGAAAGCAGATTCAGTGGAGCCGGCACAGTAAAGAAGCGATCTGGACAGAGATTGTGACGGAAAAAATACGAAAACAGAAGGAACTGTTAAAAAATCTGGGAAAGGAAGAAGCGGGTCTGTTAGAAGCATATTTACAGGAGATTGGCTGGAACGATGAGACAAACCGGAAAGGGCATGCGGCAAAGGTATATTTTAATGCGTTGTTCGGTATGACATTTACCAGAACTGCGGATTGTCCGGAAAATGCAGCGCTGAATTACGGATATAGCATTTTGTTGTCTGCGTTTGCGAGAGAAATTGTAGCGAGCGGTTATATTACACAGCTCGGACTCTTTCATGATAATATGTTTAATCAGTTTAATCTGGCGTCCGATTTGATGGAACCGTTCCGTGTCCTGATTGACCGGGAAGTAATCCAAATGCAGAGGAAAGAATTTACGCATGAGGAAAAAATACAGTTGGTCAATGTATTAAACAACGAAGTCATGATAGACGGGAAAACACAGTATGTGAATAATGCCATAAAAATTTACTGTAAAAGTGTATTTGATGCCTTAAATGAGAATGACAGTGCATTGATCCGGTTTTATGGCCTATGAGTTATCGTTTTATGAGAGTATTGGTACTGTTTGATCTTCCGGTGCTGACGGGCGATCAGAGAAGAGAATATGCGAGATTTCGAAAGTTTTTATTGAAAAGCGGATTCCTGATGCTCCAGGAATCGTATACTGTAAGCTTGCGTTAAATACAACTGTAGTGAATGGAATCGTGGATCAGATTCATAAAAATAAGCCGGAAGAAGGTCTGATACAGCTTTTAACGGTGACTGAGAAGCAGTATGCGAAAATGGATCTGATTGTTGGGAACGTAAAGAGTGAAGTGTTGAATACGGATGAAAGGCTGGTGATTTTATGAAACTGGTACATGTGGACTTGGAAAAACCTATTGCGATTCATCGGAACTGTCCCACGGAATGGATTATAGAATCACCGGAGCTGTTTTTAAAATATGTGGAGCAGCTGCAAAAACAAAATCAGGGAGAGAAGGGAAATTTCGTACTTTCTAAAGCTGACACAGAGCTGAATATGAAAAGAGATGTGGAATTGGTATTAACGCCCTTTTCTCTTGATTTTGCGGATCACAGAATACAAAAACGGTTATTTACAGAGCTGGTCAAAAGTGCGCAAAATGAAGAAATGTTTCTGGAAACGCAGAGAATTATTGCGGAACTGAAGAAATACATCTATCAATTGGAAGCTGTCAGTGGGTACGAATTGGAACAAAATGAGGAAATCGATTTGAGCGCACTCCTAAAATTGATGGGAGTTCAGACAGAAACCGAAAAAGAGATGGGGCTTCTGGAAAAATTAACGCAATATATCAAAGTTATGGCCGAACTTCTCCAAAAAGAACTGGTGATTTTGGTCAATATTCGATCCTATCTGAACGAAACACAAATAAACAAACTCTCCCAAATGGCATGCTACTATGAAATATCCTTGCTTTTCATAGAAAATATACAAAGGGACTTTTCGAATCAGAGAGAATATTATATAATTGACAAAGATGGATGTGATGTCTATTAATATCCATCGGATGTTTGAGTACCTGTTTTGTGCAGATGAAAGCAGTTCATTTTTAAATTTGAGGTTTGAGAATGATGTAAAAATGTATGGTACTCAACTGATAGATTGCCATACCTAATACCTCCATGGTTTGAGAATGATGTAAAAATGTATGGTACTCAAACTGAGGACGATTTCTATTCTGCAGGCATGAAGTTTGAGAATGATGTAAAAATGTATGGTACTCAAACACCCTGTCCAGAAAAGCCTTCATCGACGATGTTTGAGAATGATGTAAAAATGTATGGTACTCAAACATCAGGAACAAACGTGAAAGTCGAAAACCAGTTTGAGAATGATGTAAAAATGTATGGTACTCAAACTACTGTATATGGTGCGAATGATGGTTTTAAGTTTGAGAATGATGTAAAAATGTATGGTACTCAAACACGATTTGAGCGCGTAAATGACAGCTTCTAGTTTGAGAATGATGTAAAAATGTATGGTACTCAAACCGCTCGCTGCTCACTATCCATCACCGCCTGTTTGAGAATGATGTAAAAATGTATGGTACTCAAACTTTCCACCTCCCCTAAATCTGTAAGTAATGGTTTGAGAATGATGTAAAAATGTATAGTACTCAAACATTTTCAGGGCAAATTCTGCTAAATCGTACGTTTGAGAATGATGTAAAATTTATTTTTGTGAACAACAAGAATAGATAATTCAAAATGAAATATTCAGAAGACAGTATGAAATCGACTTAATTGTCTTTTTCTTGCTGTCTTTTTCCTTGTCTCAAAGCGCCGCACCATGTATAATAAAACCACAAGAATTTCATTTCATAGTTTTTACAGGAGGAACCTGAATCATGATCCTTGCAATAGACATCGGCAACACGAACATCGTCCTTGGGTGTGTGGAAGGGAAAAAAACATACTTTATCGAAAGACTCTCCACGGACAAGGCAAAAACAGAGCTGGAATACGCAGTCAGCCTGAAAAATGTACTGGAACTGTATGAGATTCCGGTGGAGCAGATCGAAGGAGGTATCATCTCTTCCGTTGTTCCGCAGGTGACAGAGCTCTGCCGGAGTGCGGCAGAAAAAGTGATTAAAAAGCCGGTCAAAGTTGTCGGCCCCGGTGTGAAGACCGGACTTAATATCAAACTGGACGACCCCGCAACGGCAGGAAGCGATCTTGTTGTTGTAGCAGTAGCAGCGCTGAATGAATACACATGTCCGCAGATTGTTATCGATATGGGAACTGCCACGACGATGAGTGTACTTGATCAGAAAGGAAGCTTCATCGGAGGCGTGATTCTTCCGGGACTTCGTACTTCGCTGGATGCTCTCGTATCAAATGCCGCGCAGCTTAGCCAGACCAGTCTGACAGCACCGAAAAAAGTCATTGGCAAAAATACGCTGGACTGTATGAAAGGCGGTATGATTTATGGAAACGCTGCCAGCATCGACGGCATGATCGAACGGATGGAAGAAGAACTTGGCTGCAAATGCACGATTGTGGCTACCGGAGGTCTGGCGAAAGCTGTGATTCCGCACTGCAGACATGACATCATCATCGATGAGAATCTGCTCCTGAAAGGTCTTCAGATCATCTACGAGAAAAACAGGTAGGGAAACCGTTTGTTGACAAAGTTTGCGAATTGTTATAACATATGTATAACAAAACGATACGAGAAAGCAGGGTGTAACTATGTATTATGAGACAATACAGATCGATTTCAACAGCGATGAAGCGATCTATATCCAGCTGAGAAATCAGATTATTCTGGGTATTGCCACTTCCAGAATTCAGGAAGGAGATACTCTACCTTCGGTAAGACAGCTCGCAGACAATATCGGAATCAACATGCATACCGTAAATAAGCCTACAGGCGTACTCCGGCAGGAGGGGCTTCTTTCGATTGACCGAAGAAAAGGAGCCGTTATCTCTATCGATGCGGATAAACTGTATGCCATGCAGGAACTGCGCGAAGATCTGCAGGTGATTCTTGCAAAAGCCGTCTGCAAAAATATATCAAAAGAAGAAGTACATCAGCTTGTAGATGAAATTTACAGCAATTACGCAGACGAAACATGAAGGAGACAATAGTATTATGAGAGAAGGATATACCAGTCAGGCAAAAAAAGCACTGGCATATGCGGTTAGGACAGCTGAAAAATGTGGACATAATTACGTAGGAACCGAACACCTTCTGATCGGACTTCTGAACGTGGAGGATGGCACAGCAGGCATGGTGCTTTCTGAGTTTCACGTAGATGCCGGACAGCTTACCGAACTGATTGACCGTCTGATTGCACCAGGCGGAAACACCGTGACCGAATCCCGACCGGGCTATACTCCGCGGGTACGCAGAGTGCTTGAAAATGCAGAAGCGGAGGCAGCGCGTTTTAAGAGCAGAGCTGTGGGAACCGAGCATTTGCTGATCGCAATCTTAAAAGAAAGTGACTGTGTTGCTACCCGTTTGCTTTTACCATGGGGATCAACATTCAGAAACTATATGGAGCAATCCTTACTGCCATGGGCGAGGCACCGCTGCAGGGCGGTGCAAGCGGAAATGCAAATACCGGCCGCGGACCGCAGACAAGAGGTGGAGCGCAGACCAGCGAAACGCCGGCACTGGACCAGTACAGCCGGGATCTGACTGAGCTTGCGCGCGAAGGAAAACTCGATCCGGTTGTCGGCCGTGGGCAGGAAATTGAGCGTGTCATTCAGATCTTAAGTCGCCGGACAAAAAACAACCCGTGTCTGATCGGAGAGCCGGGTGTCGGAAAAACGGCGATTGCGGAAGGTCTGGCGCAGCGGATTGCCTTGGCATTGTGCCGGAAACGATCCGCGATAAGCGAGTTGTTGTCCTTGACCTTTCCGGAATGGTAGCCGGAAGCAAATACCGCGGTGAGTTCGAAGAGCGTATCAAACGTGTCGTCAAAGAAGTGACGGACAATGAAAATATTCTGCTGTTCATCGATGAACTTCACACCATCATCGGGGCCGGCGGTGCAGAGGGAGCACTCGATGCATCCAATATCTTAAAACCGTCCCTTTCCCGCGGAGAAATTCAGCTCATCGGTGCAACCACGCTCGAAGAATACCGTAAATACATCGAAAAAGATGCCGCATTGGAGCGCCGTTTCCAGCCGGTCAAAGTAGAAGAACCGACGGAAAGCGAAGCACTTGATATCTTAAAAGGCCTGCGCCCATACTACGAACGCCACCACGGCGTGGAAATCACCGATGAAGCACTGGAAGCAGCCGTAAAAATGAGCGTCCGCTACATCAACGACCGTTTCCTGCCGGATAAA
>ENA-OQDD01000163-OQDD01000163.1-human-gut-metagenome-genome-assembly--contig:-NODE-163-length-27001-cov-3.933505_pt1 | contig 27001 bp, 41 predicted proteins | sample MGYA00242507_ERZ504598 | MGnify/ENA primary metagenome ERZ504598 (study PRJEB26092, sample SAMD00036318) | human gut metagenome | host: Homo sapiens | study: EMG produced TPA metagenomics assembly of...
CTTTTCAAGCTCCTCATGCGGATAAAAGTCAAGATGCGCGGTAAACCAAAACGAGCCCTCAACGGTGATGGCAGCATGCCTTCGCGAGTGGTGGCGCCAATCACCGTGAATCTCGGCAAAGTAAGGGGAATGGAGGAAGCACCCGGCCCCTTGCCCACCATCACATCAACACGGAAATCCTCCATGGCGATATACAGCAGCTCCTCGGCCGCTCGTGGAAGGCGGTGGATCTCGTCGATGAACAGCACCTCCCCTGCGTCAAGGAGCTTAGAATCGAGGCCAAATCACCAGCATGCTGGATAGCAGGTCCGGAAGTGACTCGAATCGGCACTCCAAGCTCGTTGGCTACAATCATGGCCAACGTGGTTTTTCCCAAGCCCGGAGGCCCCGCCAGCAGGATGTGGTCAGGGGGAACGTCACGTTTACGGGCAGCATCCAAAAACAGCTGCAATTGCGCCTTGAGTCTTGGCTGTCCAATAAAACCATCGAGGACGTGAGGACGCAGTTCCTCATCGCTTACCGGCTCGTTGCCGACAGGCGACGCGGAAACCATGCGAAGCGATTCCTCATTGGCACCGGTATTCGACTGTTCGAATGCGACGTCGTTCGTCATGATGATGCGTTTCACCTACCTCGGTCAAGAGAAGCCAATGCAAGTTTGAGCACGCGGGCACATCATCGTCCCTCAATGGAACATTGATATGATTGCTCTCGCAGACTGTCTGCACGGCATGCAAGGCATCCTGCTGACGCCACCCTAGTGACATCAGACCTTCCACGACCTGTTCCGAACCGGCATCTTCCGCAGAACGAACCTCTTTGGAAGCCCCCTCGATCTGACTGAGATCGATGGACCCCTTGAGTTCGAGAATAATCTTCTGCGCACCCTTCTTGCCTAGACCAGGCGCCTTCGCCAGCGCGGTGGCATCCCCGTCCGCCACAGCTTTCGCCAAACGTTCCGGAGGCAACGTCGAAAGCAAGGAAAGCGCGACTTTCGGACCAATTCCGCTGACCTTCTGTAATTGCAAAAACATGCGTTTCGAAGCAAGCGAGGAAAACCCATACAATGTAATCGCATCCTGCGAAACATTCAATGACGTGTATACCTTCACCGTCTGCCCGGCGTGCATGGACGCCAAATCCGCCGAAGGCATACGGGTCTCATATCCCACTCCCCCGACCTCAATAATCGCCGAAGCGGCGTCAATGAAATCGATCTGGCCATGCAACATGCCTATCATGCCGTCACCTCCCGCATACAACTGTAGAACATCTGTTCGATAGTCTACATTCCCCTACGGACGCCGCGTTGTCGCGCCGCCTTCTGTGAGGCCAGAGCCCATTGACGCTGTGCATCGGTCAAGTGTTGTTCACGCTCTCCCCCCTGTAACGCGCCTGCGGGGCGAAGCGCATGACAAATCGCTATAGCCAACGCATCGGCGGCATCGGCGGGCTTAGGCAAGGTATTGAGCCCCAGAATACGGGCGACCATGCGTTCCATCTGAATCTTTTCGGCCTTGCCGTTGCCGGTAATCGCCATTTTTGATTCAGTGGGCGTATGCAAGGCGACGGGAATGCCCCTCTGGGCCGCAGCCAGCATGGCCAGTCCGGCGGCCTGTGCAGTCCCCAGTACGGTGTTGCGATTCTCCTGTGCAAACACACGCTCGATGGACACCGTATCCGGTGCGAACCGTTCGATCTTTTCCACCAAACCGTTATAGATGGCTAACAGACGTAAGTCCTGCGACATTTTCGGATCGGAACGTACCACGTCCACATGAATAAAAGAAAGCCGGCGGTATGCGCCGGCTTCGATCACGCCGACCCCGCAGCGAGTCAGCCCGGGGTCGACGCCAAGAATAATCACGCTTGATTACTCCTCGTCAAGCTGAGCCATGACCTCGTCAGAGGCGGTCCAGTTGGAGTAGATGTTCTGCACGTCGTCCAGATCATCGAGGTTGTCGATCAGCTTGGACACCTTCTGGGCATCTTCGAGAGTCAATTCGACCTCGTTCTTCGGCATCATGACAGATCAGCGGAATCATAATCGAATCCAGCGTCCTGAAGGGCCTTACGAACGTCGATCATCTCGGACGGACCGGTGACGACAGTGAACACGTCGCCGTCGTCCGTAACATCTTCAGCGCCAGCTTCTGCGGCCTTCTCAAACAGATCATCAAAATCGACGCCCTCGGCCGGAACGATGATCTGGCCCTTGCGCTCGAAGTTGAAGCTCACGGAACCGGAGGTAGCCAAAGAGCCATTGCCCTTGGTCAGGGTGGAACGCACTTCGGCGGCCGCACGGTTACGGTTATCGGTAAGGCATTCAATGATCAGACCGACGCCTGCGGGAGCGTAACCCTCATAGACGATATCTTCATAGTTGGCACCGCCGGCTTCTTCACCAGAGCCACGCTTAACTGCGCGCTTGATGTTATCGGCAGGCATGGAAGCCTTCTTGGCCTTGTAGATGGCGTCGTACAGGGACGGGTTGCCGTCAGGATCGCCACCACCCATACGTGCTGCGATCTCGATGTTCTTGATCAGCTTGGCGAACAGCTTGCCACGCTTTGCGTCGATGGCGGCCTTCTTGTGCTTGGTGGTCGCCCACTTGGAATGACCTGACATAATGCTCCTAGGCAGGTTGCGGATGTTTCAAACGAAACGATTCTAAAGCGGTTCTAAGACAAAGCGCCCGACATACGTATGTCAGGCGCGTCAACGGCCGTTTCATGCAGCCGGTTCACAACTGATACGTCTTATGACCGACGGCCATCTGGCAACGAGCCTCAAGAATGCGTTGGAATACGGTAATGAGTCCCAAAACCGCAAGCAATACCATGGCGATGGCCAGCCATAACCCTTGGTGCGTGAGCCCGGTAATCGCCATGCCCACCAGAATGATGACCAATCTGTCGGCACGCGTTGCAATGCCGTTTTTCACTTCGAAACCGACGGATTCGGCACGGGCGCGCGCATACGACGTCACGAACGACGTCATCATCGACACCATGGCTGCGGCGATACCAATCCAACTAATGCAATCCGGGCTTGACCGGTTGATGTCATACCACCAATCGGCATGCAGGATGAAGAAGATGACCACTCCGGCAAGCAATGCCCAATCAGCGATACGATCCAATGTGGAATCCAAAAAAGCACCGAATTGGGTGCCTCCCGTGGTCAGTGCCGCAATTGAGCCATCCAGGGAATCGGCGAGCACCAGCAACGTCAGCACCACCGCTCCGGCGAACAACCATCCCGTAATGCCAGTGGCGAAAGCCACCACAATGGTTCCAATAGCGCCAATAACCGTCACCGCATTCGCTGTCAGGCCAAGGGATACCAGTGCCTTGGCGAATGGCTCGATAAGTCTTTTGAATGGTGCACGGAGATGTTCTAACATGCGAATTCCTGTTCTTCGGAAAGCAAAAGGGCGTGCAAGCGTCAGTATGTGATGCTTGCACGCCCCCATAATTCATAACCGTATGCGACCGAACGTGAACGAATCAGATCAGTCTGCGATGGCGGCCTTGAAATCGTCGACGTTGTTGACCTGAACGCGCTTCTTCAGCACGGTCATGATCTGCGCCTTGGCCTCATCGACCGGCACACCGTTGAGCTGGCTGCCGTCACGGAAGCGGAAGCTCACCGCGTTGTTGTTCATGTCTTCCTCGCCGACGATGAGGATGAACGGCACCTTCGACTTGGAAGCGTTACGGATCTTCTTGCCGAAACGATCATCGGACATGTCGATTTCGCAACGAACCGTCTCCTCTTCCAAGCTGGCAATGAACTGCTGCAGGTGTGGGGCGAATTCGTCGGCAACGGGCACGCCAAGCACCTGGACAGGAGCGAGCCACGCCGGGAAAGCACCGGCATAATGCTCCAGCAACACGGCGAAGAAACGCTCAATGGAGCCGAACAGTGCACGGTGAATCATCACCGGACGCTGGTGGGTGCCATCGGCAGCGATGTACTCCAAGCCGAAACGTTCCGGAAGGTTGAAGTCAAGCTGGATGGTGGACACCTGCCACGTACGGCCGATGGCATCGCGAGCCTGCACGGAGATCTTCGGACCATAGAACTGCGCCGCATGGATCGTCAACCAGTTCAAGTCCGGATTCCTTGGCGACTTCAGCCAACGTATTGGTGGCCTCTTCCCAGATTTCGTCGGAGCGACGTACTTGTGCGGATCCTTGGTGGACAGCTCCAGATAGAAGTCGTCCAAACCAAAGTCCTTCAACAGACCAAGCACGAAGGTCAGCAGGTTCTTCAGCTCGTCCTTCATCTGCTCGCGGGTGCAGTAGATGTGGGAATCGTCTTGAGTCAAGCCGCGCACACGGGTCAGACCATGCACTTCGCCGGACTTTTCGTAGCGGTACACCGTGCCGAATTCAAACAGACGCAACGGCAACTCACGGTAGGAACGCTGACGGGATTTGAAGATCAGATTGTGCATCGGGCAGTTCATCGGCTTCAGGTAGTAGTCGAAGCCCTGCTTGACGACGTTGCCGTTCTCATCCTTTTCCTCGTCCAAACGCATTGCCGGATACATGCCATCCTTGTACCAATGCAGGTGGCCGGAAGTCTCATACAGACCGCCCTTGGTGATGTGCGGAGTCTGCACGAAGCTGTAGTGTGCTTACGATGCATTTCGCGGGAGTAATCCTCCATCGCGTTGATCACAGCGGCGCCCTTCGGATGGAACACAGCCAAGCCCGGACCGATCTCGTCCGGGAAGGAGAACAGATCCATTTCCGCGCCGAGCTTGCGGTGGTCACGCTTGGCGGCCTCCTCAAGGCGGGTTTGATATGCCTTGAGGTCCTCCTTAGTGGCGAAAGCCGCGCCATAGATGCGCTGCAGCATCGGATTGGCTTCGCTTCCGCGCCAGTATGCGGCTGCAGAACGCTCGATCTTGAACGCCTTGATATAGCGAGTGTTCGGCAGGTGCGGTCCGCGGCACAGATCCTTCCACACCACATTGCCGTCACGGTCGACGTTGTCGTAGAAGCTCAGTTCCTTGCCGCTGATTTCGGTGGCGGCTTCTGGATCGAGGTGGGCTTCCTTGTCTTTGATGAGTTCAATCTTGTACGGCTGATCGGACTCTTCTGCCAGAGCCTCCTCTTCGGTCACCACGCGGCGGCGGAAGGACTGGGAGGACTTGATAATGCGCTGCATGCGCTTTTCGATCTCTTTAAGATCGTCAGGAGTGAACGGAGTCTCGACATCGAAATCGTAATAGAAACCGTCTTTGATGACCGGGCCGACGCCGAGCTTGGCATCAGGACGGATCTCCTGCACGGCCTGTGCCATAACGTGGGTTGCGGAGTGACGCATGATGGCCAGGCCATCTTCGCTGTCCAATGCAATCGGTTCCACGACGTCGCGTCGTGCAGTTCGGTATACAGGTCGCGGGGTTCGCCGTTAAGACGCACTGCGATGATATTCTTGTCTTCCGCGAAGAGCTGGACGCCAGTCTGATCTGCTGCCACCTCCTTCGCTTCGCCGTTGAGTGTAATGGAGATGGTCTGTTCAGCCATGAGTTGTCCTTTGCTATCGGGGTCCGCGGTACTAATGTGCAGGCCTGGACTGTATGTCAACGATGAACAAGATAGGGTTGAGTGCAGACATCGGCACGCTGAAAGAGTGAACAGCATGCTACAGCGCGATTATATTTTAACGGATCGTATTTGATGCTATTCGACGACATGCGCGTACGTGTATTGTGGCGCGCTTCGTGTCGACGTGATCTCCACCTTATCGGATGGCACGATCGACACGGTGGCTCCGTATTTCACTTTCAAACGTGAACCGACGCTCCAGCGAGATTGACCGCGTTCTGCAGATTGTCGCTGTCTCCAATCGCCCTGATGATGAACGGCGCCTTGATATTCGTACCGTCGCAATCGAGACCGTCCGCCGTATCGCTGATGTATGTACTGGTAATCACGCGAATATCGTTGATTTCAATGACTTCCGCGCCGCTATTGCGTAGTTCCTCAAGTAGGGTGAATAAAATCGACGCGTCAATATCTCGCTTTGATCCTTTGGAAATACGGATGACCACGCCTTCGCCGGATACTGGTAAACGCCCGGAAAGAATGCCATTCGATTCAGCGTTCTGCCTGGCGATTTCCGCTGCCTTCTCGTTCTTGTCGGCGGTATCCTTCAGAGAGTCAAGCTGATTGGATAGTTCGCTTTTACGCTGTTCGAGCTTTTGCACCTGCGTACTCGTTTCGCTAATAAGCTTGGTCAGCTCGTCCTCGCTCATCGTCTCATATGTGGAGGTCGTGTTGTTCAGCTGGATAGCGTAGCTGAAGCCCAGCAACGCGCAAAGCACGGTTACGAGCACGCTTGAATACAGGCGCGCGCGAGTGGCCTTCGCATTCAGCGAAACCCTCTTCGGTTTGCGCCTGACCACAGGAAACGATCCGGTTTGGGTGCTGTCGTTGTTTTGGTCTTTGACGATCTGCTCGTGGATCTTGGAGAGTACATCCTTGTTGGCATCGTTGCGTCTGCTCATACGCCGTCATCCCTTGAAGATGAAACGTCGGATGGATGACACATTGGTGAAGATTCGAATGCCGAGCACGACGATGACCGCAGTCTGCAGCTGGGAACCGACGCCAAGCTGGTTGCCTAGGAAAACCAACAATGTTGCCGTAATAACATTCGAGAAGAAGGAAATCACGAAGACCTTATCGGAAAGCTACGCTGAAAATAGGCTCGGGCGGCACCGAGCAGCGCATCGAGCGCCGCCAGCACCATAATCGGCAGATACGGCTGAAGCGCAATGGGAATGTCCGGCCGGACGAACACGCCAATGACCACGCCTATGATAAGTCCCAAGACCGCTGCCATTACTTGACCTTCCTTGCATATGTCACTTCGCCGGTCACCGCCGCTTCCAGCGTAATCGATTTGCTTCTGCTCACCTGCGGATAGATACCGGCTTCTTTGAAATCATCGTACAAACGTTTTTGCGTTTTCTTGCTCACCGCATTGGCAAGCGCACTGGAATTGCCGATCGCCTCGATGCGATAGGGGCTTTGCACGGAATTGACGCCGATAAGGATCGTCGTCCCTGCCGTTCGTATGGAAGTCTGCACACCGAGACGATACCCGTTAATGGCGATCGCCTCCGCACCGGACTGCCAAAGCAGCGAGACAAGCACCTGCAGATCGGAATCCGTGACCACACGGACTTGGCTGCCGTTTTCCCTTGGCAGTGACGAATCCGCGTTGTCTCCGCTCACCGATATTGGATTGGCGATGGTGAGCGTGATGCCTTCGCCTTGCACAGGAAGTACGCCATTGACCATTTCGTCATCCTGTATGGTCTGGTTCAGAGACCAGTTCGACACGGATTTCGATTCCTCCTCAACCTGGGCTCGCAGCGCGTTCACGTCTTTGGTGAGGGTTTCGACGTTTTTCGTTTGATCAGATAACTGACTTGACAGTTGCTTGCGTACCTCCTTACGTGGATCGGTACTCAGCTGTCGGACGAACACGCTTCCCGCCGTGCCTACGGCAATGCAGATAAGGAATACCAAAACCCGGGTGAACCAGACCGAAAACAATGACGGAGTTTGGTGGCCAACCTCGAGTCCGTGTACATCACGTCCATCGGACGATTGGTCAAATCGTCAATAAGCCGCAATGAGTCATCATCCAGATTCCGCCTTCTGCGCGAAGTGGATGTCACGATATCAGGTGCACATGATGCGAAGTCAGCCCGGCGAAGGACGCCGAGAAAACGGCGCGCCGCTTCGTAGGCGTATTCTCCGGAGACACCGGGAACGACGCACGTTCCGGAGCATCATGCATCATGTGAGTCAATCCTTATCGTTCTTCAGAAGCTGGATTCCCTGACGTATGTAAATATAGCCGGCAAGCCAGTACAATCCCACACCCCATATGCCGGTGGCGAGACCACACAAATGCAAAGTATCCGTAGCCGAATTAGACCAGATATCTGCGAAAATCAAGGCGACAATGGCAATCATCAGCATGGCGGTGCCTGCTTTTCCAACGAAATGCACCGGCAGCGGACCGTAATCACGCTGCGCCAAAACCAGTACAAGAATCGCCATGATCAAATCTCGCAATCCGACGACGATCAGCATCCACCATGGAATGATGTCAGCGACTCCAAGCGCGAGAATACTGCAGAAAATCAATAATCTGTCTGCAATAGGATCGAGGATCTGCCCGATTTTGCTCACCTGATTGAACGAGCGTGCAATCAGACCATCCAAGCCATCGGACACCGCCGACAGCGCAAGCACAATCAATGCAAGCACCATCTCATGGCGAGAGACCAATACCGAGATGAAGGGAATCGAAATGATTCGCAACAGGCTGATAAGGTTCGGAACCGTGAAATAGATATCCCGCGTTCCGGACTGTACTGTTTTTGATAATCAGTTTGCTCATACTTCGAGCAATATTACATTCTCGAGGCCTGCAAAGCGGTGACGATTATGCCACGAGCACCAACTTCATACAACTGGTCCATGAGTTGGTTGACCTTGGCCTTCGGCACAACGACACGCACGGCCGCCCACTGCTTGTCATGAAGCGGGGAAACCGTCGGGCTTTCGAATCCAGGCGTGATGTCCACAGCCGCGGAAACCTTCTCGACTGGAATATCGTAATCCATGAGCACGTAACGCTGAGCAGTGAGCACGCCCTGCAGACGACGGCTAAGAATCGTCAAACGATCATCATCTTCAGCAAGACGCGGGGAACGAATGAGCACAGCTTCAGAATGCAACAGCGGTTCCGCGAAAATACGCAGGCCGGCGTTACGGAGCGTGGTGCCCGTGGATACCACGTCGGCGATCAAATCAGCCACACCGAGTTGCACTGACGATTCGACGGCACCATCAAGGTGTACGGTTTCAGCGTTGATGCCATGCTCAGCCAGATAATCATGCACAAGCTTGTCGAAACTGGTGGCGACGCGCTTGCCTTCGATATCTTCGAGCTTGCTAATCGGAGAATCATTGGGGGCTGCAAAACGGAACGTTGAAGCGCCAAAGCCAAGCTCCATATGCTCCTTGGCATCCGTACCGGAGTTGAGCAGCAGATCATGACCGGTAATGCCGACGTCGATGGTGCCTCGGCCAACGTAGACAGCGATATCGAGCGGACGCAGGTAGAACAGCTCCACGTCATTGTCGGGATCCTCCACAACCAGCTGACGCGGATTGCTCCTCAGGCGATAGCGGCCTCGGCAAGCATGTTCCATGCAGGTTCGGACAGCATGCCCTTGTTGGGCACGGCGATTCTCAGCATTTTCCCTCCCAAAAAGGCCACGCCTCCTATGCACGGCCAAAAACTCACAGATTCTTGTAGATGTCTTCGAGTGTGATGCCTCGGTCGATCATCATGACCTGCAGATGGTAGATGAGCTGGCTCATCTCTTCCGCAGTACGATCGGCGCCTTCGTACTCAGCTGCGATCCAGGTTTCGCCCGCCTCTTCGACAATCTTCTTGCCGATGAAATGCGTGCCCTTGCCCAGTTCGTCGACAGTCAGCGAGCCAGCCTGCTTGGCTGCGGCCTTCTCGCTCAATTCAGCAAAGAGGGATTCAAAAGTCTTCATTATTCGTATCTATCCTCGAAATATTGGTAGGTTCAGGCCTTGAATGCGGCTTCAGCTTCTCACGGATGGAATCAATGGCTTCCGCAGGATCCTCGGCACCATACACGGCGGAACCTGCGACCAGTACGTCGGCACCGGCCTCGGCTACAATGTGCGCGGTCTTCGGGCTGACACCGCCATCGACCTGAATCTTGGTGGCGAGGCCGCGACGGGTAATCTCGTCACGCAGACGACGTACCTTGGCCATCTGGTTGTCAAGGAACTTCTGGCCACCGAAGCCGGGCTCGACGGTCATGATAAGAATCATGTCGAATTCGTCGAGAATATCGAAAATCGGCTCGACAGGTTCGGCCGGACGCACCGCGAAGCAAGCCTTGCAACCCATCTCGCGCAGCTGGCGCGCCAGACGCACCGGAGCGTGGGTTGCCCCCATGTGGAAGCTTACGGATGCAGCGCCCAACTTGGCATATTCGGGTGCCCAACGATCCGGGTCCTCGATCATCAGATGCACGTCGACCGGAAGATCGGTGACTTCGCAGATACGAGCCACAATCGGCTCGCCCAAGGTCAGATTCGGAACGAAATGATGATCCATCACGTCGACGTGAACGAGATCTGCATTGGAGATGGTCTTGAGGTCGCGCTCAAGGTTGCAGAAATCAGCGGACAGGATGCTTGGTGCGATTTGAATAGTCATGGCTCTTATTCTATGAAAGGTAATCGACTTGCTGTTATTTGATGCCGGGCTGCTTGTCGGTATTCGAGACAGTTTCGGCATCGTTGGTTTTGATTTCATCAACCGTTTGCTCGGGGAAAGACACCACGGAATCCGAAGAATCCTCCGATTCACCGTTTTCAAGACGCTGCTCGATTTCGGTGACGGTACGAAGCTTCTCCGCCAACAGGTCAGTGTCTTTGCCCATTTGCTGCACGACGATGAATGACACCGCGCCGAGCACGAACACCGCCATGGAGACCCACACATTGATGCGCACGCCCAAGAATTCGTGCGCATAATCGATACGCAGGGATTCAATCCAAGTGCGTCCCAGGGTGTACCACATGATGTACACGGCAAACAGGAACCTGCCTTGAGTTTCTTCATGGCTTTGGAACCGATGTATACGATAATCGCGGCGCCGATGAGGTTCCAGATCATCTCGTACAAGAACGTCGGATGGAACAGCGTGCCACTCGGGCATGTGGCTCCGTCATAGCACTGTTCGCTATGCCCGATGGCAGTGCCTTCCATGTTGAGTTTCAAACCCCATGGAAGCGTTGTCGGAGCGCCATACAGTTCCTGGTTGAACCAGTTGCCCAAACGCCCAACAGCCTGCGCTACCAACAGGCCCGGAGCGATGGCGTCAGCCAGCAAGGCCATTGGATAGTGCTTATGACGGCACCATGCCCATGCGGCCAGCGCTCCGAACAGCACGCCGCCCCAGATGCCAAGTCCGCCATTCCAAATGCGGAACATTTCCGCCCAGTCGCCATCCGGTCCGAAGAAACGTTCAGGCGTGGTGATGATGTGATAAAGTCGTGCGCCGATAATGCCCGCAGGCACGCTGACCAGAGTGATATCAAGCACTTGGTCGAAATTGCCACCCAACTTTTTCCAACGTGTGGTGGTTATCCATACTGCAAGGACGATTCCCATCAAAATGCACAACGCATAGATATGAATCGTTACTGGACCGATGGAAAACTGCGAAATCGTTGGCGATGGAATGTATGCAAGTGTCATGGTTTCCTGATGGTAGTCCACGCATCCGATATGGTGCGTGGACCACCGAAATCGTCAGAATGGTTTACTTTGCGACACGCGCGTTATGGACGCCGTCCGCAAGCTCTTCGGCTTTGGCGGCCAACGCCTTGAGACCCGTGGCTCATCGACTGCGTTTTTCCCGGATTCGTCAAGCATGGTGTGCACCAATGCGGATCCGACGATGACGCCATCAGCGTATGAGCCGACTCGCGCGCCTTGTTCGGCGGTGGAAACGCCGATGCCAACGCAGACGTTCTTCGCGCCGGCATTGCGCGTGCGTGCCACCAACTCTTCCGGAGAAGCATCGATGGTGGAGCGTTCGCCAGTGACGCCCATACGGGCTGCCGCATAGACGAAGCCGCGAGCGTTGCCTGCCACGACCTTCAAACGGCTGTCGGTGGAGTCCGGGGACACGAGGAAGATTCGGTCAAGTCCATGACGGTCCGAAGCTTCGATCCATTCACCTGCCTCGTCTGGAATGAGATCCGGAGTAATCAGGCCGGCGCCACCGGCATTTTCAAAATCGCGTGCGAAACGTTCCACGCCGTAATGGTAGATGAGGTTCCAATAGCTCATCACCAGAGGGACTCCCCCGGCGTTGGCCACGGTTTCGACGGCTTTGAACACGTTCGCGATTTTCTCGCCGTTGTCAATGGCGATCTGCGAAGCCGCTTGGATGACGGGACCATCCATAACCGGATCGGAATACGGCAGACCAATCTCGACGGCATCGACGCCATGCTCAACCATGGTGCGGAATGCTTTCAACGAATAGTCAGAATCAGGGAATCCATATGGAAGATAACCGATGAATGCAGGCTTGTTCGCCGCTTTGAATTCATCGAACATGGCTTCCGTCGGACTCGGCTTATGGCTGATGCCGAGAGGCTGCCCGGACGGCGTGGTTACTGTTGCGTTCGTCATAATGGATACTCCTTCTTTCACTCGCCGTCCGCGTTATTGCCCTGGGCTCCATTGGCTTCGAGCGCTTTGGCTTGCTCGTCGGTCAGATAACCGAACCATTTGCCGGCAGTGTTCATATCCTTGTCCCCACGACCGGAAATGTTGATGATCATGACCGGATGCTCATATCCCTTGGCCTTGAGATCCTCAGCCGCCTTGTATGCTCCTGCAACGGCATGGGAACTTTCGATCGCCGGAATAATGCCTTCGGTCTCGCAGAGATCCTTGAAAGCGCTCATGGCTTCCTCATCGGTCGCCCAAGAATAATTGACACGTCCGATTTCCTTGAGCCATGCGTGCTCCGGGCCCACAGAGGCGTAGTCCAAACCAGCGGAGATGGAATACGTATCGAGGGTCTGGCCTTCGGAATTCTCAAGAAGATAGCTCTTGGCACCTTGGAACATACCCAGTTCACCGGTTCCCGGTGCGAAGCGAATGGCATGGCGTCCGGATTCCGGACCATTGCCGCCTGCCTCATAGCCGTACAGGTTCACGCGTTCGTCATCAAGGAACGCATTCATGATGCCGATGGCATTGGAACCGCCACCGACGCATGCACAAACCGCATCCGGGTGATCGATACCATACCAATCCTGAAGCTGCTGCTTAGCTTCCTCGCCGATGATCTTCTGGAAATCGCGCACCATAGCCGGGAATGGATGCGGACCGGCAACAGTGCCCAGCAGGTAGTGAGTGTCTTTTACATTGGTAACCCAGTCACGAAGAGCCTCGTTGATGGCGTCCTTAAGGATGTGATCGCCCAAGGTGACTTCCACGACTTCCGCACCAAGCATGCGCATACGTGCAACGTTCAGGCCTGACGACGCGCATCGATTTGGCCCATGTAGATACGGCACTTCAGTCCAAGCATGGCGCACACCGTAGCGGTGGCGACACCGTGCTGACCTGCACCGGTTTCAGCAATGACCCGAGTCTTGCCCATGCGCTTGACCAGCAGGGCCTGACCGAGTGCATTGTTGATCTTGTGCGCGCCAGTGTGGTTCAAATCCTCACGCTTGAGGAACACGCGGGCGTCAAGACCAGTCTTTTCCCTCAGACGCTCGGCAAAGCGCGGCGCATCGGTCAACGGTGACGGACGACCGACATACTGCTGGTTCAATCGAGCCAGTTCCTTATGAAATTCCGGATCAGCCTTGGCTTCCTCGTAGACACGTTCAAGCTCGTCAAGCGCTGTAATCAGCGCTTCCGGCACATAGCGTCCACCGAACTGACCGAAATACGGTCCTTCATGACTTGCCAACGGGGTTTGTTCGGATGCTTTCACTCTTGCTCCTGCCTTTACTAGTCGCTCCACAGCCTGTTCATGGTTGGATGCGGTTGCGACACCTTCGCCAACCAGCACCGCGTCGGCTCCGGCGCGGGCATAATCCTCCAGCTCAACCGAACCGAACACTCCGGATTCCGCTACACGGATCACATCGTCCGGCAAATCAGCGGCCAGCTCGTTGTATTTGTTCACATCGACCTTGAGATCCTTGAGATTTCGTGCATTGATGCCGATGACTCGCGCTCCGGCATTGATCGCACGCTGAATCTCCTCGCGAGTGTGCGTTTCGACCAGCACCGTCATATTGAGGCTATGCGCCAGTTCAAGCAAAGACTTGAGCTTGTCGTCATCCAACGCGGCAACAATCAGCAGCACCAAATCGGCGCCATGCGCCCGTGCCTCCCAAATCTGGTATTCCGTGACAATGAAATCCTTGCGCAACACTGGAATTTTCACGGCTGCACGGACCTTATCGAAATCGTCAAGCGATCCAAGGAATCGACGACCTTCGGTCAGCACGGAAATCGCGCTGGCACCTCCTTTTTCGTATTCCCTGGCCAATGCGGCAGGATCAGGAATGTCGCTAAGGTGCCCTTTCGATGGCGAAGCTTTTAATCTCCGCGATCACCGGAATGCCATCCGCTTTTTTCAGCCACTGTCGCGCATCAATAGGGGCCGGCGCTTCGAATGTCTGACGCTTCACCTCATCAAGGGAAATGTTCTGTTCACGTGCTCGTTGGTCTTCGACAGCTCCCGCCACCAGTTCATCGAGTACAGACATGGTGTTCCTTTCAGCATTTTACTCGATTGGTTAGCTTGATTTGACTCACAACTGGCGAAGCTGCGAGGCGATCTGCACCGCTTCGACGCTGGCCTCGGCCTTGTTGCGAGTCTCCTGCCACTCACTGGCCGGCACGGAATCAAGTACGATTCCGGCTCCGGCCTGCACGCTCGCTTCATGGTCGCGGATGAATGCCGTTCGAATGGCGATTGCCATATCGAGGTTGCCTGAAAAATCGAAATAGCCGACAGTGCCGCCATAAATGCCACGATCTGCGGGCTCAAGCTCGTCGATGATTTCAATGGCACGTGGTTTTGGCGCACCGGAAAGCGTTCCGGCTGGGAATGCGACGTGAACACATCGAACGACGTCATGTCGGGGTTAACTCGCCCGGTAACGGTCGAACAGATGTGCATAATGTGGCTGAATCGTTTGATATCCATCAAGGATACGACTTCCACGCTTTCCGGAAGACATACACGGCTCAGATCATTGCGGGAAAGATCAACGAGCATGATGTGTTCGCTACGTTCTTTTGGATCGGCAAGCAGATCCTTGGCAAGTTGCTCGTCTTCCTCAATAGTGGTGCCACGAGGCCTCGAACCGGCAATCGGGAAGGTCATGGCATGGCCATTGTCCACTTTGATCAGCGTTTCCGGGCTGGATCCAATAACGTTGAAGTCACGCCCCTGCGCATCGGTCAACGACATGAAATACATGTATGGGCTGGGGTTGAGCGTACGAAGCACGCGGTACACGTCGAATGGATCGGCTGGCGAATCAATGTCAAGACGCTGGGAAATGACCACCTGGAACACGTCACCATCGATGATGTGCTGCTTGGCGATTTCAACGGAACGCTCATAATCGCTCTTCTCCGTACGGAAACGAAGCTCGGGCTGGCTAATGGTCTCATCCAACACATTGACGCGAGCTTCACCTTCGACAGGCGTGGCGGCCTTACGCTGCATATCATCCAATCGCGCCACCGCCTCGTCGTATGCCGCATCGGCACGGGTGGATCGATCGTCTACGTTCACCGCATTGGCGATCATCCATACCGATCCGGACACATGGTCGACCACAGCAATATCCGTGGCCAATGCCAGAACTGTTTCCGGCTGCCCGGTCTCGTTCGGCGCCTCGGCACGCAAGGTCGGTTCCCAATGGCGAATCGCATCCCAACCGACGGTACCGACCAGACCACTGGTCAGGTTCGGCAGTCCTTCGACATGCGGCGCTTTCAGTGTTTTCAGCGCAGCATGCGCGACTTCCATCACATCGCCTTCGGTAGGCACGCCTGCGGGAACCTGACCCAACCAATCGGCCTTGCCGTTGTTGGAACGCAACTGAGCCATGGAATTCACACCGATGAAGCTGTATCTGTTCCACGTGCCGCCAAATTCCGCGGATTCAAGAATGAATGTGCCGGAACGTCCTGCAGCAAGGCGTTCATAGAATCCGACAGGAGTCAACGAATCAGCCAGAAGTCGGCGCACAATCGGAATCACACGATATCCCTGATCAGCCAATTCGTGGAATTGTTCGCGACTCGGCCAGGTGGCGCCCCACTTGAGTGCTTGTACGCTGCATTCACTCATCGCTGGCCCTCCTGTTCCTTGGTACGGTATCCTACGACCACGGGCAGTTGCCCGCCTTCTTCGAAGCAGGATCGTTTGCCGGTATGGCAGGCCGCTCCCACTTGATCGACTTCAACCAGAATGGCATCCCCATCGCAATCCAGTGCGAAGGACTTCACATACTGGGCATGTCCGGAAGTGTCTCCCTTGCGCCAGTACTCCTGCCTGGACCTCGACCAGAACGTGACGCGACCAGTCATCAGGGTGCGTCGTATGGCTTCGTCGTTCATGTAGCCGACCATCAGCACTTCTTTGGTGTCGAATTGCTGGATGACGGCTGCCACCAGTCCTTTATCGTCCCTCTTGAGACGTTCTGCGATTCGTGGGTCAAGAATAGTGCTGTTGTCGTATGCTTCGTTGGTCATGATGGTGTTATTGATTTGTTTCTTCGATTATTGATTACGTTATTCGCCTGTTTTGCGGTTTTCGGCTTTCATCGCACGGTATAGCCGGCGGCCTTGATGGCATCCTTGACTTCGCCGATGGTGACTTTGCCGTAATGGAAGATCGACGCGGCCAACACGGCATCCCGCTCCGGCTTCGGATCGCCGGGGGAAATCGGCAGCCTTGCCCGCACCTCCGGAAGCATGATCGGAATCTTCACTTCCTTACGCACGGCTTTAATCATTTCCAAGTCAAAACCCTGTTGGGTACCATCCGCGTCCATGGAATTCAGCAGGATCTCCCCCGCGCCCAACTCCTGAGCACGCTTGACCCACCAGATAGCGTCAATGCCGGTGGATTTGCGGCCTCCCATGGTGGTTACTTCAAAGCCCGACTGAGTGTGTCGCTCGCCCTGCTCACGGCGTGCATCGACGGATAATACGAGCACTTGGTTGCCGAATCGTTCTGCGACACGGCCAATCAGCGTCGGATCATTGATGGCCGCAGTGTTGACTCCTACCTTGTCAGCTCCGCAACGCAGCAGAGAATCCACATCTTCAGGGGCACGTACGCCTCCACCCACGGTCAATGGGATGAAAATCTGTTCGGCAGTTCGACTCACCACATCGACCATGGTCTGCCGATGCGAGCTCGAAGCGGTCACATCGAGGAAAGTCAGTTCGTCGGCACCCTGACGGTAGTATTCCGCGGCAAGTTCAACCGGATCGCCGGCATCGCGAAGATTCTCGAAATGCACGCCCTTGACTACTCGTCCCGCATCAACATCAAGACATGGAATGACTCGGACTGCCAGTGACATGCTGTTTTACTCCTTCGCGCATAATCATGTGTGCAACGAATGCAAGAGTAACCGTTTTACGTTACGCATGTTCGTCGGAAGTCCGAGTAGCGGACAGAACAAGCATCTTTCCTTGAAATCTAATCTTGTTCCTTAGCTGCGAGCTGCCCGCATGCACCATCGATATCCTGCCCGCGTGTGTCTCGCAACGTCGCAGTAATGCCTGCTTTATGAAGGATATCAAGGAACTGCTGTTCATCCTCAGGCTTCGAAGCGGTCCATTTCGATCCTTCGATGGGATTGAGCGGAATCGGATTGACATGAGCCCAATTGTCACCGTAATGGTTCAATCGCTTAGCAAGTAATTTGGCATGCTCGGCTTGATCATTGATACCGCGCATCAGAGCATATTCGATGCTTACGCGACGTTTCGAAGCCAAGTAATAGTCATGTGCCGCATCAAGCACCTGCGTAGTATTGAAACGCTTGTTCATTGGAACGAGCTCGTCTCGCAACTCATCGCTCGGAGCGTGCAAGGACACGGCCAAACGCACCGGAATGCCTTCTGCCGTGAGTTTCTTGATACCTGGTACCACACCGACCGTGGAGACGGTGATGTTGCGTGCCGAAATGCCGAAACCTTCAGGTGGCATGGCGCTGATTTGGCGTACAGCGCTCAATACGGACTTGTAATTGCCCATAGGTTCGCCCATGCCCATGAACACGATGTTGCTCAGGCGCCCGAGACCACCAGCGACTTCGCCGTCGTGCATGGCTTTCGCGGCCACACGAACCTGTTCCAGAATCTCGCCTGCCGACATGTTTCTCGTCAGACCCAATTGACCTGTGGCACAGAACGGGCAGCCCATTCCACAGCTACCTGGCTGGAAATGCATAAGGTAGTGCGGGTGGGATACCGCATGAGCACGGACTCAATAAGAGAACCGTCGAACAGACGCCATAGCGTTTTGATAGTAGTGCCCTCATCGGCACTTGACGGGTCACTTCGGTAATGAGCGTTGGGAAAAACGCCTCTGCGGCTTCGGCTCGTTTCGCTGCAGGAAAGTCAGAGAACTCTTCGGCAGCGACGTCGAAATGCCCATAGTAATGATTGGCAAGCTGCTTGACTCTGAATTTCGGAAGTCCAAGATCCTTGGCTTTCGCGATACGTTCGTCTTCAGTCATATCAGCAAAATGCAGCGGCGGCTTGCCTCGACGCGCATGATCTTTGGAAAGCACGTCGCGGAAGGCACCGGTAGTGCCTCCTGGAGTAATACCGGTTTCCGGCAAATCCTTTGTGGAATTCACGGAGTCGCTCATGCTTGTGTTTGCCTTTCTCACATTCCAGTTGCCCACAGCAGCACGCACACGAACGGCGCGCACAGCAGAATGGAATCCACACGATCCATCACGCCACCGTGTCCCTTAAGCAGGTGTCCCATGTCCTTGATGCCGATATCTCGCTTCAACATGGATGCGCACAAATCGCCAAACGTTCCGGCGATGCCGATCATGAAACCGGCCACGACAGGGACCCACCAGCGGGAAATCCACACATCCGACCCGTACGTGCAGAACATCACGGCAAAAGATCCGATCATGGAGAACAGAATGGAACCTGCAAGACCCTCCCACGATTTCTTCGGCGAAATGCGGGGGCTTAGCTTGTGCTTGCCCAGCCATGCCCCGGCGAACAAACCACCGGTATCGCTCAACGCGGGCATGAATACCATCATAATAGCATGCGCGACGGGATGATCATTGAATGTCAACGGCATGATGAGGCAGGAAGCCAGAAGCGGAATGTACAGCACGGTGAACATGGAGACCGCGACATGGCTCAGCCTGCTATGGCTTACCTCTCCCTGCTCATGGTTGAAGGAGGATTCAATCTTGCGCCTGCATCGGTGTGGGAAAGCTTATCCGCCACGGCCAGAGAGATGCGGCTGCCGAACGTCACTTTAGCGCTGGCGGCGATCGCTATGACCACCAAAGACACCAGCACGCATACCGTCATGGCGACGATATGACGTTCGCTGTAATAGGTGGACAGCAACGTCGCCGCCGAACATACCCACAACACCGCCACGGGAATATGAAGTCCCGCAGTGGCGAAATCGACGCGCAGCTCCCAAAGGGCAAGCACCATGAACAGCACAACCAGATAGACGAACAAGTCAATGCTGATCAGCAGACACGCCAAGATGAGGATGACGAGCACCGCCCCTGTGGCGATGGCCTGCGGCATATTACGCCCCGTCTTCTTGTTGATGGCGTTGATGGCCTCTTCGGTTTCTTTTTCGAGCTGTTCCTGATGTTCCATCATGTTCCCTGTCTGGCTGTGCGTCGATTCTTTTCAGGAGATAAAGGTCTCTCAGACCTCCATGATCTCCTTCTGCTTGGCTTCGAGCAGGGTATCAAGTTCATCAGTGGTCTGCTTGGTGATCTTGTCGAGCTCCTTGAGCAGACGATCGCCCTCGTCCTCACCCATCTCGCCGTCCTTGATGGCCTTGTCAAGGGATTCCTTGGCCTTGCGTCGGATGTTGCGCACTGCGACCTTGCCATCTTCCGCCTTGCCCTTGGCGAGTTTGACATATTCCTTGCGACGTTCCTCGGTCAGCTCCGGCATGGTCAGGCGAATGACGTTGCCGTCGCGACGCGGGCTGGCGCCCAGATCGGAATCACGCAACGCCTTCTCGACGGCATTGGCCTGGGACGCGTCAAACGGAGTGACGGACAGGGTACGCGGTTCCGGCACGCCGATGGTGGCGATGACCTTCAGCGGGGTCGAGCTCCATAATAATCAACGGCGATACCGTTGAGCAGCGCCGGATTCGCGCGGCCGGTACGAATGCCGGAGAAGTTCTCCTTGGTGGATTCCACGGACTTGGCCATCTGTGCTTGGCCTGTTCGACAATAGTTGCCATTTGTACTCCTTGTTGTTGGTTGTTTGATCGATATTCGACGTTGAATGTCGTTATTCAGCGAGTGTGGACTCCGCGGTGGAAACCATAGTTCCGATTTCCTCACCGAGAAGGGCGCGGGTCACATTGCCATTGCCTTCGAGCCCGAAAACACGGATGCGCTGCTTGTTGTCGCGGGCCATGGAAAGCGCGGATGCATCCATAACGGCGAGATTGTCAACGAGGGCACGATTATAGCTCAATGTGGCGAAACGCTTGGCGTTCTCGTCCTTACGAGGATCGGCGGTATAAACGCCGTCCACGCCGTTCTTGCCCATCAGCACCTCATCGCAATGGATTTCCAAAGAACGCTGAATGGACACAGTGTCAGTGGAGAAATACGGCATACCGGCACCAGCGCCGAAAATCACGACACGGCCCTTCTCCAGATGACGAATGGCCTTGAGCGGAATGTACGGCTCGGCGACCTGACCCATGGTGATGGCGGTCTGCACGCGCGTGGCCTGTCCCTCCTGCTCCAAGAAGTCCTGCAGAGCGAGGCAATTCATCACCGTGCCCAGCATGCCCATATAATCGCCGCGGGAGCGGTCGATTCCAGCCTGTTGAAGTTCCGCGCCGCGGAAGAAGTTGCCGCCTCCGACGACGATGGCGACCTGAACGCCTGCTGCACCGCGGGAACGATTTCCTCAGCGATACGGCGGATGACGGACGTGTCAATGCCGACTTTGCCGCCGCCAAACGCCTCTCCGGATAGTTTGAGCAGCACTCTGCGTGGATTATCACCAGTGTTTTCGCCAGTCATGAAAAGCCTTTCTTGCCCGAGAACTCACGAAATTTACCGCTCTCAAGAGTATCGGCAAACACAGACACCACACCGCAACGACACAGCGTCGAGAAGAAAACAAAGTTGGCCATCACCCTGTGGATGATGGCCAACCTCATGGAATCTCTAGCGTCTAACGCACGGATTCACCATTGAAGCCGAATTCACTCAGCCTCGCCCTTGCCGACCTCGACACGAGCGAAAGCCACGGCTGCGCCGCCGACTTCCTTGAACAGGTCGCCAACGGTCTTGGACGGATCCTTGACATAGGACTGCTCGAGCAGGACGTTCTCCTTGTAGAAGGCATTGAGACGGCCTTCCACGATCTTCGGAACGATCTTCTCCGGCTTGCCTTCGGCCAAGGACTTCTCGGTGGCCACGCGGCGCTCGGACTCGACCACATCGGCCGGAACGTCCTCGCGGGTCAGCCACTGGGCACCCATTGCGGAAATCTGCAGAGCGGCTTCGTGAGCCACAGCAGCGCCGGCCTCATCGGTGGCGATCATGGCCACGATGCTCGGCGGCATCTCAGCGGACTTCTTGTGGGCGTAGATCTCAACGTGTGGACCCTCGACCTTGGCGAACTGGCCGACCTTGACGTGCTCACCGAACAGAGCGGCCGCCTCTTCGACGGCTTCCTTCACGGTGCTTCGCCGGAAGCGGCTGCCAGCACTTCGTCCACAGAAGCGGCCTCGGCTTTGACGGCGTCTTCGAGCACGCTGTCAGCGAACTCCACGAACTTCGGAGTCTTGGCCACGAAGTCGGTCTCGGAATTCAGTTCGACGGCGTAACCGGTCTGGCCATTGGCGGATTCCACGACCTGGGAGGCGATGGTGCCTTCCTGAGCCTTGCGACCTTCGCGCTTGCCAGCGGCCTGGATGCCTTGGCGCGGATGATTTCCTTGGCGCGAGCCACGTCACCCTCAGCCTCGGTCAGAGCCTTCTTAACGTCCATCATGCCGGCGCCAGTTTCCTCGCGCACCTGCTTGATCAGAGCTGCAGTGATTGCTGCCATTGATTTGTCTCCTCTGAAAAATAGTGATGCCCCATATGATGGGAGGCACAACACCTCCCATCATAGTGGATATTTTCACTCAGCCTTGGCTTCGCCTTCAGCTTCGGCTTCGGCTTCAGCCGGTGCATCGGCGGCCGGAGCGCCCTCAGTGAGGAGCTCCTTCTCCCAAGCGGCCATCGGCTGCTCGGTCTCGCCCTCAGCCTTAGCGGCCTTGCCGGAACGCTCCAGCAGGCCTTCGGCCACTGCGTCAGCCATGAGGCTGGTCAGCAGTTCGATGCCGCGGATGGCGTCATCGTTGGCTGCGATCGGGTACTCGACGGACTCCGGATCAGCGTTGGTGTCGACGATGGCAACGACCGGAATGCCCAGCTTGTGAGCTTCCTCAACGGCCAAAGCTTCCTTGTTAACGTCAACCACGAACATGGCGGACGGAGTACGGTTCATGTTGCGGATACCGCCCAGCTGCTTAGCCAGCTTGTCCTTCTCGCGCTCGAGAAGCAGCAGTTCCTTCTTGGTCAGACCGGAACCACGCACGTCGGTGAAGTCCATCTCTTCGAGTTCCTTGAGACGGGAGACGCGCTTGGACACGGTCTGGAAGTTGGTCAGCATACCGCCGAGCCAACGCTCGGAAACGTACGGCATGTTCACGCGGACAGCCTGATTGGAAACGGCTTCCTGAGCCTGCTTCTTGGTGCCGACGAACAGCACGGTGCCGTTGTGAGCGACGGTAGCTTGATGAAGTCGTAGGCCTTGTCGATCATGTCGAGCGACTTGAACAGGTTGATGATGTGGATGCCGTTGCGCTGGGTGAGGATGAACTGCTTCATCTTCGGATTCCAACGACGGGTCTGGTGGCCGAAGTGCAGGCCTGCCTTCAGCATGTCGCTCATATTGATCTGAGCCATGGTATTACTACCTCTTTCTGTCGGTTCTTGCCTGGTCATGCGTTCCTGCGTGCAGCCAAAGCCTTGCGGCGTCGGCCGACCGACACAGGTCGTCGCGAACATGACGCGAATTGGTTGTATGCCGGTTGACAATATTGGGTGGCTCAGGACTTTCACGACAAAGCCCTTCGCCGGATGGCACACAAGGCATAAAATACCATGGGGTCACGTCTTTTCGCAAAGACGTGACCCCAAGTCGTCATATCGGTGAGATGCGAACAATCACTTGTGGTGATTGCGCATGTAGCGCATCGCCTCTCGGCGTTCCTCTTTCTCCAAACGATCAAGATAGACATGACCGTTCAAGTGATCGGTTTCATGCTGCAACATGCGGCCCATAATGCCATGACCTTCCAGCACGACCGTCTTGCCTTCCAAATCGATGCCACGCACACGAGCGTAATCAGCGCGACGGGTCTTGTACCACAATCCCGGCACAGACAGGCATCCCTCATCTCCGTATTGTTCACCGCTGGTCTCTTCGAGGACAGGGTTGAGCACATACCCGATCTTGCCGTTGATGTTATAGGAAAATGCCCTCAGATTCACGCCAATCTGATTAGCTGACAAGCCAGCCCTTCCTGGATCGTCAACGGTATCAAGCAGATCCTGTACCAGATGACGCACGGCCGGCGTAATTTCCTTGATAGGATCACAGGGGGTACGTAGCACCGGATCAGGTACGACTCGAATCTCACGAATTGCCAAGATTATCGCTCCTCGTTCATGGTTGTTTCCTCAGTTTCCGATGAGTCTTCCGGCGTTTGGAACTCGCCGGCGTCTTCGGTCTGCTTCTTAATTTTCTCCTGCATGGTATCAAATGCCTGCCGAACCTTCGGACTTACGGATTCGGAAGCCTGACGCATGGATTCGGAAGCCTGCTTGACCGTTTCGGTGGTTCGGTCAAGAATCTGCACCGTCTTTGGCAGCGGTTTGTTGGATGGCTTCGGCGCATACAGCACATTGTCGATGACATTTTCGTACCGCTTAAGCACCTTCGGCCTGACAACTTTCAGGCTCGCCGTCAGAGTGCCCTTCTCCTGGCTGAACTCCTCGTCGAGGATTTCGAACTTGCGAACGGATTCAGCACGAGAGACATTCGCATTCGCCTTTTCGACATACTGCTGAATGAATGCGCGCACGGCATCGTTCTTCGCGATCTGCTCCATGGGCATGTTGCTATCAAGTCCCTGCTGTGCAAGCCAGGAACGAACCATCTCCTGATCAAGCTCAATCAAAGCTCCGATGAACGGCTTGCCATCACCGACCACCACACCATGCGACACGATCGGGCAAGTGTTGATGACATCTTCCATAGGTGCCGGACTGACGTTCTTACCGCCGGCCGTAATGATGATATCCTTCTTGCGACCCGTAATGTACACGAATCCGTCGTCGTCGATGGTTCCCAAATCGCCGGTCTTCAGCCAGCCATCAGCCATCTTGACATCGGCTGTCAGCTCCGGCTTCTTGTAGTAGCCAAGGAACACGTTGGGCCCATCACCTGCAGTTCGCCGTCGTCATCGGTGCGCACGCCCATGCCCGGCCCGGGCTTGCCTACGGAACCGACGCGGTTGGCGTCCTGCCAGTTGACAATCATGGGAGCGGCGGTTTCCGTCATGCCATAGCCCTGAATGAAGGTAATGCCATCCATACCGTTGAAGAAATGGGCGAGATCGACGTTCAAAGGAGCGCCGCCACAAGCCAGATATCTCATGTTCGGACCCAAAGCAGAACGAATGGATTTGCCTACGACAGACATAAAGAACGAATGTTCGGCACGAGCCACAATGGAATGGCGTCCGGTTTCCTGCTCGTCCTTCGACCATTGCACAAAATGATCGAAAGCCTTGGCGAACACTCTTCCACGAATACCCGCTCCGGCCTTTTGCGAAGCCGCGTTATACACTTTCTCGAACACACGGGGAACTCCCAGCAGATAGGTCGGCTTGAAGCTACGCAGATCGGCAAGCAGATGCTTGGCTCCGGGCAGATAGCCGACCACCCCCTGCCCGCCAATCGCAACATACTGAATATAGCGAGCGAAGCAGTGCGCCAACGGCAGGAACAACATCAGACGATTCGGCTGATATAGCATTTCATCGAGAATGATGTAGCCGTTCAGCACGATATGCGTGAAATTCCGGTGAGACAGCATCGCTCCCTTGGGCTTGCCAGTGGAACCAGACGTGTACACAATGGTGAGCATGTCATCGGCCTTGACCCTGGAAATCACCTGATCGAGCGTGTCCTCGCCGACACCTTCTCCAAAATCAGCAACGGCATCAAGACCATCCGCCTTGAAGTTGAAGACGTAGCGCAGGCTGCTGTGCTCATCGCGAATCTGTTCAAGCGTTTGTGTATGCGCGAAATCACCGGCAAAGGCGATGATCGGATCCACCTCTTCGATGATGGACGCGGCCTGCCTGGCGGAATCGGTTTCATACACGGGCACGCTTACCGCGCCGATTGCGGCGCAGGCAAAATCGATGACTCCCCATTCGTAGCAGGTAGGCGAATAGATGACTACCATGCTTCCGGCCTTGACCCCTAGGCCAAGAAGACCTTTCGCAACCGCGCGCACACGCTCAAGCATCTCCCCCGCCGTAACGTCATGCCATCGACGAGTCTCGTCGTCCTGCCATTGGGCGATGAGATCATCAGGATCACGTTTAGCGCGTCTGGAGAGCAGTGCGAAAACGGTATCCTCATCCGTAGTGCTATACGCAGGTTCCGGTACAAATTCTCTCAACATGAGTCCCTATAGTAGTTGCAGTATGCTCAAGGCACGCTGAAAACCTTGAAAACGGCTGAATTCAGCCAATTCCAAGGGTTTTGAATGGTTACTTGTTATACGTCACACGCCGAAATCAGCGACTTCGCACTTCCAAGCAGATCCCTTGAGGACGCACTTCAAATTGCTGCACAGCCTTCGTCCTCCAATGCCCATCAGCACGGTGCTTTCGAAGCATGTCGGAGAGACCAACCAGCTGTCAACGTAATATACGGTGATCGGAAGCAGACCCAACTGCGCGTATATCCTCACATCCTTCTTCATCTGTGCTGCGATCTGAGCGGAGGCATTTCTCAGCTTTCTCATGCAGGCCTCGCTCAATACCCTTTCCACGCGTGCTTCTTTCTGCCTGCCACGGAAGATATCGACAACATTGCAGATCAACTGCGCCGCGAACATGTTCATGGAGTAGGCAAATTCAGCATCGCACGGCCCAGGCATTATCTGGATGTAATGGAATGGTATTTTCCTGCCGAAAAGATCTGAATTAAGAAACCCATCATACGAGGGAAGCGTTTTATCGTAATCGAAAACCGGCTTTCTGCCAAGCTCAAGAGATATCCTTTCCCACTCTGTCAGGTTTTCTCCCTCGCGTTTCTTCCCACTTTTATCAGCGCGCTTCGCATTGGCCGCTGATCCCTGGTCAGAAGGTGGAACCTCCGAGAAGGGCTCGTTAGCCTCCGGCGGCGGAACATCATTTTCACATGAATCATCCATGATGAATCCCTTTCTTATTCGCCCGACTCATCGTTGAGAGGGGGTGTAAGAACCATTAAGGCACAAAAGCCATCCCCCGTCAAGTTGACATTTGATTCTTGTGGATAAGTGGATAACTTCAGATATTTCAAACACTTTAGAACACCCTAAAGATAAATTTTATACCCCTAAAACATTACAAAAAAGGTGGCATATCGTTGAAAAAGCAAAGAGAATCCTTCTTTGGCGAAAAACCCTAAGTTCGTCTCAAAAACGCTTAGTAAAAATGAACGGCATTAGCCTTCACTGAAAGATAATGATCATGTTTGTTCGTATATGCTCACATAAAGTTATGTTACCGGGCATACACTCCTCTAAGTGCGCTCAAGAAAAATAAAAAAATTGGCTCTGCGGCATTCGCCGCAGAGCGTCTGAGAATGGGCTCCCCCACCTGGACTCGAAAGATCTCATGCTGCTTATGCTGCTTCTTTGGTGGATGTCACTGGCTCCCAAGACGAATGAAGCACCAGGAAAGACCATATAACAGAACGCTTCTGCATCCTGATTAAACCGGA
>ENA-OQDD01000164-OQDD01000164.1-human-gut-metagenome-genome-assembly--contig:-NODE-164-length-26888-cov-4.421060_pt1 | contig 26888 bp, 34 predicted proteins | sample MGYA00242507_ERZ504598 | MGnify/ENA primary metagenome ERZ504598 (study PRJEB26092, sample SAMD00036318) | human gut metagenome | host: Homo sapiens | study: EMG produced TPA metagenomics assembly of...
GAAAACGGCGAGGACCGCAACTCCAAGATCAGCCTGACCCTGCGTCAGGCGGTCAAGGGCGCTACCGTGTCCCTGTCCGTGGACGGCAAGAAGTTCAAGCCCACGTGCCTGCGGGCGTCAAGGACGGACAGAAAATCAAGCTGGCCGGCAAGGGCAAGCTAGGCATCAACGGCGGCAAGGCCGGTGACCTGTACCTGCACGTCACCGTCAAGCCCGATGCCACATTCTCGATGCGCGGCCATGATATCGTCATGGACCTGCCCGTCACCGTGGGCCAGGCCGTGGCCGGTGGCAAGGTCGAGGCCAAGGATATCGACGGCAATCCCGTTACCTTCAAGGTGCCGGCAGGCTCCAGCTCCGGCGCGGAAGTCAAGCTCACGGGACTTGGCGTCCAGCGCAGCAACCAGCCGGGCGATCTGATCGGCCGTGTGCAGATCATGGTCCCCGCCAAGCCGGGTCTGGCCGTCAAGCACGCCGCCAAAGAATTCGACGAAAAAGCCGGCGACTATCTCAGCCTGTAATCAGGAGGTGAACAATGGCGCGGTTAGCCAACCAGATGAAGCAGTTATACGCGATGTGCGCAACCGCGCTCGTGATGGGCAGGGCCGATCTCGACGGAGCCGATGACGTCGGCTTCGACATCGAACTGCCCATCTTCACCGTCGGCCAGACCGCCGAGTTGGCCAACATTCACCCCCAGACTCTCCGTCAGTACGACCGCCTCGGTTTGGTTCGTCCGCAGCGCACCGATGGCGGCGCACGCCGCTACTGCCTGCGCGACATTGCCCGCCTGACCCGAGCTCAGCGCCTGAGCCAGGATGAGGCATCAACCTTTCCGGTATCGCGCGCATTTTGGTCCTTCGAAGAAGAGAATCGCCAACTACGCCGCGAAGTCAAACGCATGCAAACCGGCGACCAGGAGAGCGTTTTCGCCGCAGGCCGTGACGGCAATATCGTGGAGATACAACGCTCCAACCGCGCCCGCCTCTGGCGCAACGCCATCCGCCGCGAAACCCGCGAACTGCCCGGCCGCGATACTGCCGCCGATATCGCTGCCGGCGCCACCGGCGACTCCAACTACACTCCCGCCGACTCCAAGTCCATGGTCCTGTGGGGTTGGTGAGTCTGGCCGCATTGCTTCGATTCCTTCTCCATTCGTAAAACTGTTTGTTATCTCACATCGGGCAGCTGCCGAAAAGCACGAATCTTCTTGACGGAGATGTCAAGGTTTGTTACGGTGACGTGCGAAAACCGATTCGTAAGGGGTGCTTTAGGCTGAGACGGTATGTGCCGAACCCTTCGAACCTGTGAGCTAACACTCGCGTAGGGAATGCGACGGTTGAACTCCTCTGTTCGGCTCGGCATCCCATATGCGCGTTGAGAGAGAGGAAGCGTATGTCAATACGCAAGGAGCTGACCGCCCAGAACGTACTGCTGGGTTTCCAGCATGTGCTTGTTTCCAACGTCTGGCTTGATCCGGTGTTTGTGGCCGGAGCAATCGGCTTACCTATTGCCCTGTCGTCGAACATGATTAACGCCATCTTCATCGTCTCTGGTCTGGTTACTTTGGTTCAGGCCACTCGGCTGGTTCGCCTGCCGGTGGTGCAGGGGCCGTCAGCCGCGTTTGACGCGTTGATGATCGCGGCAGGTACGGCCGGCATGCTGGGGGCGGCGAGTTCGTCCATTCTCATCGCTTCGCTTGTGTTCCTGTTGCTGTGCCTGACCGGTGTGATAGAGCGGATGCGGTTCCTGTTCTCTCCGATGATTTCGGGCGTGGTCATCTTTATGGTCGGTGTCTCGCTGTCTGGATTCACGCTGAGCGAGTTTCTAGGCGGGGCTCCCGGCGACAAGACGTTCGCCGATCCGCACATCCTGACCGTGTCGATTCTGACCACGGCGATTGTGCTTGTCCTGTCGTTGCTCGGCAAGGGCCTGCTCAAGTCGTTCTCATTCCTCATCGCGCTCGTCGTCGGCACCGTGGTCGCCGCAGCGTTTGGCATGGTGGACTTCTCTCCTGTGGCATCCAAGGGATGGTTGGGCCTGCCGACCTTCCTGCCCTACGGTCCGTTCACATTTGACTGGAAGATCTTCATCCCGTTCTTCATTGCCTACATGGTTGCCGTCATGGAAGCTCTCGGCGTCTATCAGGCGGCTTCTGAGATTCAGGCACGTCCCTCGAACGCAAGCAGGTGCGCTACGGTCTTGCCGGCGAGGCGGCCGGTTCAGCCATTTCCTCGCTGATTGGTGGATTCACCACCACCGCCTACCCGCAAAATGTCGGCCTGCTCAACCTGACCGGCGAAGGCAAGTTGCGCACGCGCACGCCTGTGATCATCGCCGCTGTGCTGTTGCTGATTCTGGGCTTCGTGCCAAAGGCGGGCGCGTTGCTGTCCGTCATTCCCTCGGCAGTCGTCGGAGGCATTTTCCTGCCGGCTGCGGCCAGCCTAATCGTGACCGGCCTGCGCGCCCTGCGCAAGGTCGCTGATGACGAGCGCGTCAAACGGTCATCGGCATGTCTCTGTTGCTCGGCATCGCCCTGCCCAAGGCGCTCTCCGGCCTGACCGGCGGCGCAAGCGTGTTCTTTGGCAACAACATCATGGTCGGTGTATTCAGCGCCATCATTCTCAATGCGCTTTTCGTCGCTCTTCCGGATTTGGTGGCGAAGCATCGTGCGCCGGCGTCCGTGGATGTTCCAGCAGCCGATCCGGCGGATGGGACTGGCGCTGCGGCGTACGATGAACGATAATGCTGGTTGATATTGGATATTGACAGGAGCGATGCAATGACTGATGTGATGGATGACGCGCGTCGTATCAAGCGCGGGATTCTGGATTTTATCCATACCTATGGCTGTGAGCAGGCCCCGGAAGAGGCGTTTGGTGCGTTGGCGCGCGACGTGTTCATCTATCAGTACACGTATGATCTGCCGTACCGTCGTTACTGCGCGGCTAAACGCGTCACCCCCGCAACGCTCAAGGATTGGCGGGAGATTCCGCCGATGCCGGTGGACGGGTTCAAGCACCTTGACCTTTCGACCATACCGACCGAGCAGTGCGAAGCCGTATTCATGACGAGCGGAACCACGCATGGCGGCAAGATGCGTGGGCGCAACTTCCATCCCGATCTTGAGGTGTGGGATGAATCAATGATTGTGCCGTTCCGTCATTTCATCATGCCGGATCGAGAGCGTATCCGCATCGCCGTGATTTCGCCGGCATGGGACATGAACCAGAACTCCTCCCTGTCGCGCTACCTTACCAAGGCCGTGGAGTGCTGCGGCAGCGAAGGCAGCGGTGTGTTCTTCGACGAGCATGGACTCAAGTTCGATGAAATCATCGCCTTCCTTAACCGTGCGGTGTCTGACGGTGAACCGGTGATGCTGATGGGTGTCTCGTCGTCCTATCTGTATCTGTTCGATTACCTGCATGAGCATGATCTGACGTTCGCGCTGGCCCCCGATAGCCGGTTGTTCGACACTGGCGGCTTCAAGAGCACTAAGCGCGACATCACCGAAGACCAGATGCTTGATGAGCTGGAACAGACACTGGGGGTGCCGCGCCACCACTGCGTCAACATGTATGGCATGACCGAGTTGAGCTCGCAGATCTATGACCAAAATATTCTGTCGTGGTATACGGATGGCACCAGCAACTATCTCAAGGCGAACCCCGCCTGGGTGCGCACGGTCTTCCTCGATCCGGAAACGCTGACTCCCGTCAAGGATGGTGAGACCGGTGTGATAGCCCATTACGACCTTGCCAATTGGAATTCATGCATCGGTATTCTGACCGAGGACCTCGGCCATCGGACCCCGGACGGATTCCTGCTGCAGGGCAGGGCGAAGGGAGCCGAGGCTCGTGGTGCTCAATCGCGGTAGACGAGGTCATCAGTGCCAACCGTTGATGAATCCGTGAGTCAGGCCATTGATGTCTTCCACCTGCCTCGGGAGTGGATGTTTCGGATTACGAAATCTATGAGGTCGCCACATCGGATGGGTGAAGCGTTTGCGCTATCCGCGACTGGATGGCTCAAAGGTGACTTCCCTTGCCAAGCAGCTTGTCGATGTTCGCAACCGCACGCTTGCCGCGATGAGTGTCAACGATATTCTCGACATCGTGGCCGACGCGGCCCAACTATGGGCCGATCCGGATTTTGAGCTGCGGCGTCAGGCTGAACTGCTGATTCCCGCAATCACCGGATATGAGCCTGACATGGTGCGGATTGAGCTCAAACGGTATATGCGCCAGTTCAGGCGTCGTGAACTGCTCCGGTTCCTTGACTCCGAAATCGGTCAGCCGTCTATGCTCGACGAATTCCGGCCGAACAAGGCGGGGGGATACTCTAAATATGTGGGCCCAGCGCTCACCTATCAGGTGTTCTCCAGCAATGTGCCGGGGATTCCCGTGTGGAGCATGGCGATGACCCTGCTGGTCAAAGGCGCGATTCTTGGCAAATCTTCATTTTCCGAGCCGGTGATGCCTGCGTTCTTTGCTCGCAGCATTGCGATGGTCAATTCCGACCTCGCTGATGCCATTGCGGTGGTTCCATGGAAGGGCGGCTCGCAGCAGCTCGAGGATTCAGCCATCGATGCGGCCGATGCCGTGATTGTTTACGGTTCTTCGCAGACTACCAAATTGATTGCGGGCAAAGTCGCCGGGTCCAAGCCCTGTCTAGGTTACGGAGCAAAAGTCGGGTTGGCGTTCATTGGCCGAGAGGCTTTGCGTCCTGATACCTATGCCGATACCGTGCATCGTGTGGCTGTTGACATCGCCACATATGACCAGCAAAGCTGCCTGGCTCCGCAGACCGTGTTCGTGGAGACTGATGGAGCCCTCACCCCTCGTGAAGTGGCTCAGCTGCTCGGTGGCGAGCTTGAGAATCAGCAGCGCAAATATCCGCGCTCCGTATTGAGTGACGCCGAGAACGTGGCCATTCAGCGGGCGCGCACCGACGCTGAGATGAGAGCTTGATGGGCGGGAAGGCCGCGGTGTTCGCCAGTGGCCATAGCACGGCATGGTCGGTGCTGTATCGAGAACTTGACGGTAGCGGTGCCGACGAGGATGTTGCTTCGCTGATGTCGCCGTTGAACCGCACCGTCAACGTGGTGGCGGTGCCAGATTTGTTGGACGCTGCCAGAAGACTGACTTCCTGCCGTGGCTGGCTGCAGAGCTGCGGTGTCGCTGTGGATTCAACCAGACTGTTTGGTCTTGCAGATACATTGGCCGAGGTCGGTGTGAATCGCATCTGTCCGCTCGGTGAGATGGATCGGGCGAAATCCGGCTGGCATCATGATGGGGGCTTCAACCTCATCGATCTGTTGCGCGCGGTGGATGTCGAACGCGGCAGCGACGCGTACAGCGATTCGTTCGATATGGATATGGAATAGGCCTGTGCTGTTGCGGGCAGCAGAGGCTGGTAGCAGGGCGAAAGGCAAGGGTAATGACAGAGCAAAGCGATATGGCACGGCGTCCAATGGTGAATCTGGATGGCAGAACAGCGATCATCACCGGTTCCGGCAAGGGCATAGGAGCGGCTGTGGCGAAATGCCTGGCATCGCACGGAGCCGCTGTCGTCATCAATTACGTACATGACGCCGCCAGCGCGCAGCGCACCGTTGAAGACATCCACTCGCTGGGAGGCTTGGCTATAGCTGTACAGGCGGATGTTTGCGATGAATCGCAATCTTCCAAGCTAGTGGGTACCGCTGTCGACTCATTCGGCGGCGTGGACATCTTAGTGAATAATGCTTTCGGACGCTTCTCCTTTGACCCGCGTCGCCGTTCCACTTTTGCTGGAGGCGATTGGGATGAGTTTAGCGCACAGGTCGAGGGATGCCTGCATGGTGCATATCTGATGTGCTCACATGTGGTGCCGCTGATGCGAGCCCAGACCTCCGGGCGTATCATCAACATCTCCAGCAATCTGGTCGATTCGCCCATCGTGCCCTACCATTCGTATATCACTGCCAAAGGCGGCTTGGTCGGCATGACCCGCTCTCTGGCCCAGGAGCTGGGCGCTTCGGCATTACCGTTAATGCCATTGCCGCAGGTTTGACGGCCGGAACCGCATCCAGCGCAGCCACCACCGAGGATGTTCGTGAACGAATCATTGCCATGACGCCTCTTGGCCGCCTTGCCCGTCCCGATGACATCGCCGGAGGGGTCGCGTTGTTGGCGTCCGACATGGCCGGCTTCATTACCGGACAATGTCTGCACGTCGATGGTGGGCTGACCATGCGCTGAGGCGCAGGGGCGGTGTGCTGACGCGCTATGGTTGTCGCATCCGATTGGTGCAATGGAATGCAGCAAGAGTAAAGGCGCCAATTGGCGTGCGGGCATGTGGACGGAGGTAACTATGCTGCTCAAAGCCGTGTTCTGGGATTTGGACGGTACTCTCATCGATTCTGAGCCGCTCTGGCATGACGGTGAGATTGAGATCGCGCACAACAATGGCGGCGAGTGGAACGAGGACCTCGGTTGGGAGTGCTCCGGCACTCCGGTACCACACGTGGCAGAGGTCATGATTGCGCATGGCTGCACATTGAGCGTTCCCGAAATCGACAAGCAGCTCAAGGATTATGTGTTCAAGGCGGAGGTCGAACGTCTGCCGTGGATTCCTGGTGTGCAAGACGTGCTGCATTCGCTCAAGGAAGCCGACATCCCATCCATGCTGGTCACTACTTCGCCTCGCCGCATGGCCGAGAACATCATGAAGCAGGCTGATGGATTGCTTGCCGGCTACGTCTGCGGCGATGATCCGTACGAGCACAAGCCGAGCCCTGCCCCATATCTGGCCGCGGCTGAGAGACTCGGCATCGCGCCTGAAGACATGGTCAAGTGCGTGGTAATGGAAGATTCCTCATCCGGTCTGCGCTCCGGCGCCGCCTCGGGGGCCACACTGATTGCGCAGACTGGCTGGATTCGCACCGACACTTCCGGCCTTGGCCAGTTTGCCTCCATCGACTCGTATGAGGGCATCGATGCGGCCGCGCTGGACGCCTTTGTGCGGCAGCGTTTGGGGGAGTAGAAATTTCGTTTGTATTGCGGAGTTTGTGTGGGAAACCCCAGTCGACCTGATGTTATAGGCCGGCTGGTAGGGTATTTGACGGTTTGCATATAACTGTCTGGTTCATTGGGCTGGCAGCTCAATACAAGATTTAGGACTCATAGGAAACACATGGGCTTCGTTAATTTCATCATCGAACTGCTGAAGGATCCGCGTGCCGCGATTGCCGGTTGGATTGCCATGGGCGTGGCGCCGACCCTCGGATTCATCTTCCTCATCGTATTCATCGAAACGGGCGTGGTGTTCTTCCCGTTCCTGCCCGGTGATTCGCTGTTGTTCGCGGCCGGCGTGTTCGCAGCCCCGGATGCTGCGACCGGCAAGGCCGCGCTGCCGCTGTTCTGGTTGCTGCCGGTGGTTTGGTGCGCGCCGATTATCGGCGACCAGTGCAACTACTTCATCGGTCATTTCTTTGGTCGCCGTATTATCCAATCCGGCAAGGTGAAGGCGCTGACTCCTGAGCGACTGGCCAAAACCGAGGGCATGATTGAAAAGTGGGGCCCGCTGGCTGTGTTCCTGGGCCGCTTCTTCCCGTTCATTCGTACGTTCATGCCGTTCATTTCCGGTATTTCCGGTATGCGTTGGAGCCGTTTCACGCCGTTCTCAGTGCTCGGCGGCCTGTGCTGGTCCACGTTGTTCACGCTGCTGGGCTACTTCTTCGGCAACATTCCGGCCGTGCAGGATCACTTCGAACTGGTGATCGTGCTGATTCTGCTGGTTTCGCTCGCCCCGACCATCATCGGTCTGCTCAAGGCCAAGTTCGGCAAGAAGAAGCCGGCCAAGGTGACCGATGCTCAGTTGGACGTCATGGAAGACGGCATCAAGAACCTCGATAAGTAAGCAAGAAATGTAGATTACCGCATAAGGAATCGTCGTGAAAATGAAGGCCCTGACTGTGCATATGAGGTCAGGGCCTTTTCTGCATGAGATGGGCGTGAAACAGCAGCGTGGTTATCCACATTTGTCGTGGACGACATGCCGGGGTGTGGATAACTCAGCAAGCTAGAACCACAATGGTCGATTCGTGTTGAGCATTGAACTCGGACACGTTTCAATCGGCTTATGAATAGCAACACCACACCCCGCGTGGCGCGTAGGATCACCTCGCCAGCGGTAGCACCTCCGGGCATTCCGCTGCCCACGGACGATGCGCCGATTCCAGCGCATCGCTACTACACTCCGCCGCCCAGGCGTTGGCTCATGCGAACGGCAGAGATCGGGCGAGGCTCCGGCGCTCGCCCTAACTACAGACACCAGCTTCCATAACATTGTGACGATGACGTCAGGTCATGGAGGCGTGGGGCTGAGTGTCATGGCTTCCATGCTTGCATGGACATTGGCGAGACGTGAACACAGCTGCGCTCTCATAGACGCTGATTTCGTGGCCGGATGCCTTGACCTGCTGCTCGGTGTGGAACGAGAGCCGGGTTTACGATTCAGCCAAGTCGACGCACCCCTCGGCCGCATCGAGGGCGATGCGATGAACCATGAGCTGATGATGTGGGAGGGTGTGCGAGTACTTCCCTATGACCCTTGGAGCGCGCGCCAGCCTGACTGGTGGGAAGTTCAAGCGGCCATTCGAGCCTTGGCGGAAACGAACGACGTTGTCATCGTAGATGCCGGTCAGGGTGGACTCATTGAGACCGTACCCGATCTGCGCAGTGGCATGCAGGTGATTGCCGCGGAATTGTCGGTGATGGGGCTGGCCAGAGCAAGTCGCACCGGTCCAGACTGGATTCATGGGGCTGTGAAGCGCCACATATCGTCGGCGTGGAACCACGTGGCGCTCCACGTGGGAGAGGCCACGTGGGTATTGGTGAGGCGCAGGACTATTTGACTGCCACGGTATTGGGGCCTGTCAAACCAAGTGTCAATCTGTGTGGAGACGTACTGGAAGGCCTCGGCATCAGATCGGTGACCAAAGGCAGCCGCAAAGCCGTGAGCTTGCTTGCCGATCTTGTCGAGCAGGCCATTCGCCCGGTTTCGGGAGCTTCTTGCAAGGACCGGTGATGCGGTATGGCTGCCGTAATCACTCGGGCTGATGAGCCCGGCGCAGTGCCCAGAACTGTGTTCTTCGGTCTATTGAATGATGTGGCATCCGACCCGCAGGTTACCGATCTGGCGGTGACCTGTGATGGCCGCGTTTGGGCGGACCGCGGCAACGGCATGCGAGAAACAGTATTGCGTGTGCCGTTTCGCTCGCCGCAAGTAGTTCGAGAATACGCCGTCCAACTGTGCGCGCAGCTTGGGCGCAGACTGGATGATGCCTGCCCGATAGCGGACGCCGCCAGTCCAGACGGCATCCGCGTGCATGCGGTGATTGCCCCATTGGTGCACAAGGTGCCGCAATCTCCATACGGTTCCCTGACAGGACCATGGCATCGTTGCGACATCTGAGCCAATTAGGTGTATTCCCGGCTGCTTGGCTGCCGATGTTCGTGGGACTGGTGCGCAGACATGCCACAGTGCTGATTACCGGCGGAACAGGCGTGGGCAAGACCACCTTGCTCAAGGCGCTGCTGGCGCAATGCGATGTGAACGAGCGCATCGTCACCGTAGAGGAAGTTCGTGAACTGGGAGAACTGGGGCGTGGCGATCATGTGTCGTTGGTAACGCGCGAGGCGAATGTGGAGGCGTCGGAGCCATAAGTCTGACGGACTTGGTCAAAGCGACGTTGCGAATGCGCCCCGACCGCGTGGTGCTGGGCGAATGCCGTGGCGCGGAAATCGTCGACCTATTGCGCGCGTTCAATTCTGGTCATCACGGTGGCATGACCACTGTGCATGCGGACGGCGTGAACCGAGTACCGTCCAGGCTGATTTCGCTTGGATTACTCGCCGGAGTCAGTCCACAGGCGTTGGCCATGCTGGCGGCAGGCGCTTTCGACGCGGTGGTGCATTTGGAGCGAGTGAACGGACAGCGGCGTATCACGCAGATCGGCGAACTGCGTGTAGCACATGGTGAACTGGCAGGAACACCGCTGGCGGTATGGAATGGCTGCCATCCTCCTCGGTATGCCGCCGAATGGGGCACTTCATTGAACGATGGGGCATCGTTCCCGGGCCGAGTGGTGGTGGGTGATGATGTGGTGTGCTGTTCTGGTGGCGCTCGCCGTGCTGATATGGCCGGGGAACAAGTCCGGGAGGCTGTATCGGCTGGCTTACCGCGGGCGTGCGGTCGATTCCGCAGCCATAAACGAACCTCGATATGCCGGCTCACCTCGCGTGGGCGTTGCGCAGGTGATTACGTCCGCCATCGCGCGATTGCGAGGTGGCGGCACATTGGTTGAAGCATTCGAGGAACAATCCAGCAGACGCTTCGCCACTCAGCGCATTACTGTGGAACGGCTCATAACGGTGTTCGAACAGCGGCGTCTGCCCGACGAATCACCAGCGCAGGTACTTGAAGCTGCACGCGGGGTCACCGCCGCAGCGGTTTTGAGCGATGAGCTCGGTTGCCAAGCAGTGCCATGTCTGGAAGCGGTATTGACTGCTTACCGGCAGATGAGGCTGATGCAGAACCTGCGATCGCAAGCATGTGCCGTTCCTAAAGCCACTGTGGGGCTGCTGAGCGCGCTTCCGGCCGTCACTGTGGCATTGGGCGAGCTTCTGGGAGCTAGACCATTGGCGTTCTTGCTTGGATCGCCACGCGGTGTGGTCTGCTTGGTATTAGGGGGATGTTGTTATGCTGCCGGCTTGGCATGGATGCGGGCATTGTTGAAAGGCAGCGGATTATGAGTACGGTGTGGGTACACGCCGCGGCAGGCTGTGCGGCGATCGCTAGTTGGCTGTATAAGGCTCCGTCTCGTCATGACAGCCGCTTGCCGGGCGAGGAACCGGCCGTAGCGCATGATTGCGGGTCGTCATGGACCATACTCATATTGCGTATGTTGCAGGTGTCCTTGCGTCAGGGCTCCTCGATTCCCCGGGCGCTTGACATGGTGGGCAAAGCCGTCGGCGGCGACTGCGGCGCTCGCATGAGCGAGGTCGGGAGCTCCCTGGCCAGAGGGGTTCCCTGGCTGATGCGTGGCATGCCGCTATGGCTGTTCAGCATGAGGGTGCGCCAGCTGATAGTTCATCCGGAAAACGTACCAGCAGAACGCAACGAGATCTTGGCCTGCTGCAATCGGCTTTGGAATCGTCATGGACGCATGGCGATATGCCTGGCGTGCGCCTCGAATCCGCCATTGAACAGCTGGACCGTGACGAGCGTGCCGCCATCGAACGGAATGCCGCGAAGCTGTCGGTAAAGCTACTGATGCCTACAGGGCTATGTTTTCTGCCGGCATTCGTGCTGGTAGGAGTCATTCCGGCGATTGCGTCCTTCATGATGTGAATATAGGCGTGAACTGAGTGCGCTTAGGGTGAATCTTGTTGTATCGCTCGGTATTGCACTTGGCTGCGTTTGGTTATCCACATTGGTGGTGGACGACACGTCGGGGTGTGGATAACTCGGCAAGCTAGAACCACATACCCCGTTTTTCCTGGTGCATGAAGCGTTGATAGTCCACAGTGGTATGCACCCCGCGTCAACCCGGCGCGGGGGCCAACCACTCACACACGCATGGGGAAGGTGCGAAGCCACTGCGCAGCTTCCCTCCTTACCGAAAGGAACGCCAATGAATACCCCTATCCCCGTCATCGTCGACGGGCAGGCCGGCATCTTTGCGCACAGCAAGGCTCGTGTGGCCACGCTGAACGCCAAGGCGAAAGAACGGCTATGCCTCATGGACGCACGCATCCGCACCCTCATGGCTGAGCCCGAAGAAGGCGCGGCCACTGCGGAATACGCAGTCGTACTCGTTGCGGCTACAGGCTTTGCGGCGGTGCTGGTCGCCATCCTGAAGTCGGATGCCATCAAGACGTTGCTGACCAACATCATCAAACAGGCTCTGAAAGTCGGGTGACAGCCATGAAGACCATGACATGCCGGTGGCGGCTCGCCAGACTGCCGCCAGACCTATGCACGGGGTCGGCCACCGCCGAATTCGCGATCGTATTGCCCAGCGTTATCGCCATCGCCGGGCTGATATTGGCAATAGGACGTGTGGTCATCGTTTCCATGGACTGTCAAAGTGCCGCGGCAGCGGCTGCACGCGAGTTTGTGGTTACCGGTGACGAATCATCCTCGCGCAGCATAGCTGCGGACGTTGCCGGGGGAGAGCCTCGCGTCATCATTGCCCACGACGGCCAATCGACGAGTGTGATGGTCGAATGTTCGGTATTGCCTGGTCCGCTGGATGTCACTCCAACGCGGGTTACCGGCAACGCTACGGCGATAAGCCAATAACTGGTCGGCTGGCTGGGCGGCCGCAACAGAAAGGAACTGCGGTGCAGGGAATGCGTTATGAGGAGGGATCGGGCACGATGGCCGGAGCCATGCTGGTTATGGTGGTGGGCATTGCGCTCGCGGTGGCGGCAAGTGTGGGCAACCTCATGATCTGCCAGAACCGAGCGCGTTCCCTCGCCGACCTTATCGCCTTTGACGCCGCGTATGCGCTGTGGCATGCGGATATCGGTGATCCATGTGCGCTCGCCGCCAACATGCTGAAGCGAATGGTGTAGTTTTGGGCTCCTGCTCCGTGCGGGATGAAGACGTGTTGGTAACCATCAAGGTGGAAACCATGGTCCTGGTGGCATCATCCGTGGAGCGGATGGCTCGGGCCGGACCGGTGAGTTGTACGGAAGGAGACAATTATCACAATAATGGACCGTAAAGCACCGATACTCTGGCGGGCTTCTGGGCCTTTGGCTAAGGTGAGAGCATGAGCGAGAGTGAACGCAACGAGCGCCGTCGCGTGGTGGCCATGGTGGGCAACCCCACTTCCGATAAAGGCCGTGGCGCTAAGGTGGACGCGCAGGTATTGGGTCTGCTGGAGGAAGCCGGCCGTGCCCATAACTTCGACGTCATCGACATCACCGGCACGAGTTTCGACGATTCCCTGAACCAGGCGCGTGAACGCGCGCACGAGTACGACTATCTCGTAGTGGTCGGTGGCGACGGCATGATCGCACTTGGAGCGAACGCCGTGGGCTGCAGTGGCAAGCCGTTGGGCATCGTGGCCACGGGGTCGGGCAACGATTTCGCACGAGGACTGAAGCTGCCGGTCAACCGTATCGAAACCGCAGTGGAAGGTATCGTCGGTGCTATCGTGCGCGGATCACACATCGATGTGGACATGGGACGCGTGACCTCTTTGGACGGCGGCTATGCCGTGGATCCCTCCACTGGCGAGGAGTACGAGTACCAGGAGAGCAAGTCCGCCGAGCATCCGATTGACCGGTACTATGCGGGCATGCTGTCCTGTGGTCTTGACGCGAGCATCAACGACCGTGCGAATCATTCGCATCTGCGACCGGCACCATGCGCTACTTTGCGGCGGTGCTGGTGGAGCTGACGCATATGAAGCGTTATGGTTACCACATCAAAGCCACATTGGCGGACGGTACCACGGATGAACGAGACATCATCACACCATTGCTGACGATTGCGAATTCGAGCATATCGGTGGCGGCATTGAGGTCTCGCCGTACTCCTGCTTCTCCGATGGATTGTTGGACCTGGTGTGGATGGACCACGTGCCGAACTTCGGCGAATGCGCGGTGGCCATTTCGAATGCCTATAACGGCAAGCTACTTGCTTCAAAGGTGTTCGGCTGGAAACGTATCCGTGAAATCGAAGTCACGCGGGCAACGGAAGGAGACGAGCCGCCGGTGCTGATGGCGGACGGCGAATATATCGGGCATTTGCCATTTAGGGTAGTGGCCGAGGACTGCGCGTTGCGCGTGCTAGTGCCGCCGGCCGTAGCCGCCCGTGAGGTGGATTCCCGACAGGAAGTGCTCAACGCCATTGCCCGAGATGGTCGCGATCCCGTGACCGGCCAGTTCGCGTGACCCGATTATATTGGCTCCCCTCATTAGGCTGAGCCGTAAAGCAAACAGCCCAGTGGGCTGTTTGTAGGCGAGGGTTCGACGATAGTCGAACCAGAAGAAAGTCAGCCGTAGGCTGTCCGCAATTGCGGACGAGCTGGCCGCGAAGCGGACTGAGGGGAGTGCGGGAGAGCGGTACCAGAGCCAATGCCCGTCAGACCTCAGACGACATAGCTTTCGATATGCAGCGTCTGCGCCATGACCTCTTTGATGGTTCGGTCGCTGATGTTCGGATGCGAGCGAATCAGCGAGATAAGCCCCACAATCAGTGTGAAGAACGTCTCATGGACGTTGGTGATTGGCAGGCCATGCATCTGCTCGAAATCACGTACGGTGGTCTGGGCAATGTAGTCGGCAATACGGTCCGCCGCGCGGTCAATGAACTTGATATACAGTTCGGCGTTGCGTCTTGGATCATACGGTTTGAGAAGGGGCTCTCGTCGGCGATCAGGGAGCGGAGCACATGCACGATGTCGTCTAATGCCTTGTTCACGTTGCCTGTTTCGCGCGCTTGGTTCCACTGCTTCAACGTGGTGAGGATTTCGTCGATGACGTTATCGAGTACTGCGTCAGCTACGGCTTCCTTGTCTTCGAAGTAGTGGTAGAACAGCGAACGCGTCATACCGACTTCGCTTGCGATGTCGGAAACGGTGATTTTGGAGAAGCCTTTTTCCAGACACACCTTGCGCGCGGCTTGCACGATGGCGTCGCGCCGGGCATCGCCGCGGGTGGGGCGTTTCTCGTCGAGGATATCGCTCATGGGTGCCTCCTGACCACAACCGTTATTGACACTATGTTAATACAAAGAAAGCGGTTAATAACAATAAAAATGCGGTAACCGTTGTCAGGTGAATGTCGTTGGAATATAAAGAGTTTTCCGATTCGGCAACTATGAGCCCGGTTTATCTTGACTTTTTATCGGTTAATTCTGAGGGCAAAGGTAGGTTAGTAGCTATGGCACTTGCACTGTATCGTCGCTATCGTCCGGACACCTTCGAAGGGGTCATCGGCCAGGACCAAGTCACGGTCCCGCTGATGCGCGCCTTGGACGAGGGCAAGCTCACACATGCCTATCTGTTCTCAGGGCCGCGAGGCTGCGGCAAAACCAGCTCCGCGCGTATCCTGCCCGTTGCGTCAACTGTGCCAAAGGGCCGACTTCCCACCCTGCGGCGAATGCGAAAGCTGCAAGGACCTGGCCACCGGCGGTCCGGGTTCCATCGACGTGGTCGAAATCGATGCGGCCTCGCACAACGGTGTGGATGATGCTCGAGAATTGCGAGAACGCGCTGGGTTCGCCCCTGCGCGCGACCGCTATAAGATTTTCATTCTCGATGAGGCCCACATGGTCACGCAGCAGGGCTTCAATGCGCTGCTTAAAATCGTTGAAGAGCCGCCTGAACATGTGATGTTCATCTTCGCCACCACCGAACCAGACAAGGTGATCGGCACCATCCGTTCGCGCACCCACCACTATCCGTTCCGTCTGGTGCCGCAGGAAGTCATGGGTCCCTACCTGGAGACGATCTGCGACAAGGAAGGCATCAAGCCCGAGCCCGGTGTGCTGAAACTGGCGATGCGCGCCGGTGGCGGCTCCATGCGAGATACCCTGTCCGTGCTTGACCAGCTGATGGTTGGTTCGGTCGAAGGCGTTATCACCCATGATGCCGCTGTAGCCCTGCTCGGCTTCACGCCGGAGGCACTGATCGGTGAGGCCGTGGATGCGGTAATCGATCACAACGGCGAAGCCCTGTACGGCGTTATCCAGAAAGTCGTGGTCGGCGGATTCGATCCGAGACGATTCGTCGAAGACCTACTGGCTCGTGTGCGTGATCTGCTGGTGCTTACGTTGGCCGGGGACCGTGCGGAATCCGTGCTGTCCGACACGGCTGAGGCCGAGGATATGGACGATCTGCACCGCCAAGCCAAGGCGCTGGGACTGGGCGCACTGACCGCAATGGCAGACATCATCAACACTACGTTGGGTGCCATGACCGGAGCCATTTCTCCGCGTATGCGCTTGGAACTGCTGGCCGCGCGATTGTTGGCCGGCAGTGAATCAGGCTTTGCAACAGCCGCTCCCGCGCCAGCTTCTTCTGGTATGCCGCCTGCGGCTGCTTCTTCGACTTCGACTACGTCAGCCGCTTCCGGTACGGGTGCCAGTGGTTTTGCCGGCGCATCGCGGGGCGGGTTTGCCGGAGCCTCACATGGCGGATTCTCCGGTGCTGCACGCAACCAGCAAGCAGCCGCGCCTCAGAGCACCGCTTCCCATGAATCTGTTGGAGGCAACGGCCCTGTCAACGGCCCGGTCAGCGACCGACCCGCGGGCTCTCTGTCTGTGCAACCTGCTGTAGCAACTGCTGCTGCCGGTGCCGCTCCTGCCGCCAATGCCGGGTGGGGCGCGCCCGCCGCGTCGCCGGCCGTCCCGGCTCAACCGGTGACCTCGCCTGCGGCATCGGATAATCGGTCCATCGACGAGAAGTGGGATGCAGCCGTCGCCGCTTTGCCGGAAACCATTCGTGAATATGTGTCACGAGACAAGGTGCCGACCGTAAAATTCGGCCCCAACCGTAAGGGTCTGCCTTGCTTGTCGATGACGTTCGACAAGTCGCTGAGCCAGCACGCTTTCGCCTTGGCCGTGGATAACAGCGGTAAGAAGGCGGCGGCCGTGGTGATGGATGCCGTGCGCAACGAGTTCGGCGCCAATGCGGTTATTGCACCTTCTGCGGTCGCGGCGAATGGCGAGCGAGTCGAATCCGTCAAACGTATGAGCCGGAGCAATTGGCCAAGGTCAAGCAGCAGATTGCCATGGCCAAGGCTGGATTGGCCGCGTCGAGTTTGGGCGCGGGCCTGGGCATTCATATGGGGAGCGAGACGAAAGCTCCGAAGCCGACTGCAACAGGCCAAGCCGAGGACGCAGACGACAGCCATCGAGCCGGACAATCCAGTGCATCCACGGCAGCGAAGAACTGGAGTGACGATGACCCTTGGGCCAAGCCGGCCGTAAGCAACGCTTCGCCGCAATCTGCAGACGGGTTCGCGCCTAACGAGCCCGCTGCTACGCCTGCGCCCGAAGAGCATCACAAGAAGCATGTTGCGGTTCCGGACATCAGTGACGGTGTTGATCCGTGGGCCGCTCCGGCTGCTCCTGTTGCACCCACTGCGTCCGTTGCGTCCGCTGGACCCACTGGACAGTCCACTGGGCAGCCAGCCACCGCATCTTCCGTTACGGCAGTTGCCGGCGCGAGCGACGATCCATGGAATCAGACGCAGTCTCAGGCCGCGGTCTCACCGGCGTCGCAACCGGCCGAAGCCGACCCGTGGAACCAGCCATATCAGCAGTCTCCTCACGATGATCCGTGGAATCAACCGCAGGGGAACCATGCTCAGGCGGCTCCGCAGCAGGAGACGACCCGTGGAATCAGCCTCAGTCCCAGACTCCGGCTTCTTCGGTTCCTCAGACAGTGTCGGGCAATATGTCGGGCGATGACCCGTGGAACCAGCCCCAATCGGTTCCGCAGCCGGCTGCCGGCGATGACCCGTGGAATCAACCGCAGGCAGTTCCACAATCGGCTCCGCAGGCCACCCCGCACGGTGACCCGTGGAATCAACCGCAACCCGCACAGCCGACCCCGAATGCCGACCCGTGGAATAGCCAGCCCCAGCCCCAGCCGAAACCACAACCGCAAGTCGCGGCCGAGGATGACGAATACTCGATGAGCGACCAGTCGCTCGGCGAGGCGACGGCCATGAATCTCGACGATCTGAAAAAGCTATTCGAGGTCAAAAAAGTCGAGCAATTCGCGGCAGATGATCCGAAGAACCCCAAGAACATCCAGCCTGCCAAGAAGCACTCGGATGAATAATGAGGACGAATAGCGAGGAATACCCATGGCACTTGCTTATGACGGCGCAATACAACGACTGATCGACGCTTTCGGGCGGCTGCCCGGCATCGGGCCGAAGGGCGCGCAGCGTATCGCCTTCTACATGCTGTCCGCGCCCGAAGATGAAGCGCGCGATTTGGCCGAGGCCATCGAAGAGGTCAAGGCCAAGATCCGCTTCTGTGATATTTGCGGCAACGTGTGCGAATCCAGCCCCTGCCCGGTATGCGCCGACCCGAGACGCGACCGTTCGGTGATCTGCGTGGTCGAAGAGCCCAAGGATGTGATGAGCATCGAGCGCACGCGCGAATACCACGGCCTATACCATGTGCTCGGCGGCGCAATCAACCCAATGGCCAACGTTGCCTGCCGACCTGCGTATTCCCGGTCTGCTCAAACGCTTAGAAGGCGATGAGGTCAAGGAAGTGATTATGGCGCTCGACCCGAATATTGAAGGCGAGGCCACCACCAGCTACTTGACCCAGCTATTGCGACCCGTAGGTGTCAAGGTCACCCGACTTGCCAGCGGCCTGCCGGTGGGCTCCGACTTGGAGTATGCCGACGAAATCACGCTGGGCAGGGCACTGGCCGGTCGGCGCGAGGCCTAAGCCAGCGTATCATTGGCGCTTTCGCCCTTGCGGCGCATCCACGGCCAGAATGCGCCGTGGCGGATGATGCGCGCGGCCTTGTGGCGTCGTGCCAACCAGATAATGAACAGTCCTGCCGCCAGTATGCCTAGACCAACACCAAGGGCGATATTGCGCGCGTCAAGCACGTCATTCGGCTCGGGGGCCGGCATCGGAATCGCCACGCGGTGCCCGGAGATAAGCAGTCGGTGCGTGTTCACGCCGTATGGCGTACAGGTCATCAAAGTGACGCGATCCTCACCCGGCACGATCTTGAGCTTCGACGTGTCATCCGGCAAAATCACCGAAATGCGGTCCACTTTGTAGCCCAAAGTTTCGCCCATGACTTCGATGTAGAAGAAGTCGCCCTCTTTCACCTCGTCCAAACGGGTGAACATCAGCGCTTCAACCAACCCGCGGTGCCCGGTAATGACCGAATGGGTGGATTTACCTCCCACCGGCAGCGACGTGCCGTACAAGTGGCCGGCACCAGAAGCCAGTGCTTCCTCGGAAGTGCCGTGATAAAACGGCAGATTGATGGACTGCTTGGGCACCTTGATTGTGCCCATCACGCCGTTGCCGGTATTAAGCAGTGACTGGTATTCCTTGTCTTTCTTTGAGGCGGAATCCTCGCCGCTGGCTTGGGATCCTCCTTGAGCGGCGGCGAACGGATCGACGGCTTCACCCAAGATAGGCTGGCCGGATTCAGCGAGCTTCTTGTTGTATGCGCGGGCCGCCGTGAGCTTGTCTTCCGCCTGCGGGTAAGGCCAGCCAGCTACTTCTTTGGCCGTGGTGGCTGTGGTGGCGGCCAAGTTGCGGTCGGACTCGAATTGCAACGCTAGCGGGAAGCAGGCCACGGCGATTGCGGCGATCAGCAGCACAATGGTGATGATGCGCATCGCCCACAGGTTGCGTTGCAGCGTCGGCGCTCGGCCACGAGATCGCTGATATCGATGACTTCGTCAAATGGTGTTGGAACGAATGCTGCGGGCTCGGGCCGCGCTGAGGAAACGTTGTCATTTGCAGATGCGTCATCCGGCATGGCCGCGTTGTTTTCCCACATTTTCTGTGAGGCACGCTTACTCGTCGAACGTCGATGCAGCAATGCCATAGTCGCCTGTTCCTTCGCTTGATCTGCTCATGATTTGCTTATACAAGACGGCCGGGTCCGTCTTAGTCGTGCATGGCATAGGTGCTGTCGCAAATGGCAACACCGCACGCGCCACACTGCGAAACGTTACTCCGCACCAAGCCTTTCATGCAACATGCCGACGGGGCCATATAGGGGCAATGTAGGGGGGCATAAGAAGTCTGAAAATGCGATACGAACAACGTTGCTGCGGCTGTCAGTGATGCGGCTTACTTCGGACAAGCCGTTGAGATGCAAGGGGATGCAAAGGATTGCAAAGTATGGCAACATGATAAGTCGCAGCGTCGGCGATATTTGGCAGAGCTTTCAAATAGGGGGGTATGAATGCATAAAGAGGGAATATGTTACCTCGATAAAAGAGGCGCTATTGCTGTTTTCGTGGATGTCGGTTCGTCGTCGAGCCGTTGGTTTCGTAGGCGTGAGGGGCGTTCCCGCGTATTCTGTTTTCCGACCAAAGAAATGAATCGCGAAGAGCGCCTGAGCAAAAGCTCATTCGCCGGATTGCCGAACGTCAAAGGCGCGGTTGCAGAGGATGCGCGGATCACGGATTCGCCGCTGCGTTCCGAATTGGCTAGTGTGATCAGAGAAAAGATGGCACTGTCTGGGCATCTCTCTTTTTAGGTCAAGGAAAAGGGTCTGGCGATAGGCGGTGATGACGCCCATCGTGTTGGTGGCACTGTTGCTGCAAAAAGGAAAAGTCTAGTTCGTAATCTAGTGTCCAACTTCCCTAATAGGAATGGTCCAACTTCCACAACGAAAATAGTCCAACTTCCACAATTAGAATGGTCCAACTTCCGCAATAGAGTGATTTATAGGTTGATGTTTCGACGGTTTGCGGGAGGCACATATGGCAGTGGAGAGCTCGGAGATTCAACGTGGCGAGTACCTTCCTCGAGTGGCTGATGGGTTGCTGACTCAGGCATTGCAGTCTTCTGGTGCCGTTCAGATTAAAGGTCCAAAATGGTGTGGCAAGACTGCAACGGCAGAAAGGCAGTCGGCGAGTCAGGTCTTCATGCAGGACCCGGATCGCAGTGCTACGCTGTTGGCCTTGGCTGATACAAAGCCTTCTCTCATCCTGCGAGGTGAGGAGCCGAGACTCATTGATGAATGGCAGATGGCCCCGCAATTGTGGGACGCGGTGCGTTTCGCCATTGATCGAGGGCGCGGTCGTGGCCGATTCATCCTAACTGGATCGGCGACTCCTCAACAGGAACCAGCTCATTCCGGAGTGGGAAGAATTGCCCGATTAACCATGCGTACCATGTCCTTATTTGAATCGCAGGAATCGACGGGCGTTGTTTCGTTGGGAGAGTTGTTCGATGGCAACCATGATGTTTCGGGTTTCTCCGATTTCGATATTGAAAACACCGCGTTTGCGCTATGCCGCGGTGGCTGGCCTGAAGCAGTAGTCGAATCTCGAGTAAATGTTGCCTTGCGCATGGCCGCGGATTATGTCGAAGAACTACTTGATTCTGACATCAATCGTATGGATGGTATAAAGCGCAATAAAACTTGGATGCGTCTGATTATGCGCTCGTATGCGCGCAATATTTCTTCTCAGGCGTCGCAATCCACTATCGCGGCGGATATGCAGGGTGAACCGCCTTCGGAAGGTACACTCTCCGATTATTTAGATGCATTGTCGCGAGCTTGCGTAACTGAAGATCTTCCAGCTTGGAACCCTCGTTTACGTTCTAAGACTGCAGTGAGAACGAGCCCAACCAGACACTTCAGCGACCCGTCGATAGCTTGTGCGGTACTGCACGCGACCCCGGAGAAACTCCTTAATGATTTCGAGACCTTTGGCTTGCTGTTTGAGTCCATGTGTATTCGCGATCTGCGTGTGTATGCTGATGCGCTTGGCGGAGATGTGTTCCATTATCGGGATAAGACGGGATTGGAATCTGATGCGGTCATTGGCCTGCATGATGGACGATGGGCTCTCATTGAGGTCAAGCTCGGAGAAAAGCAGGTTGATATTGCGGCGGCCCATTTGAAAAAGTTGGCTGACAGAATTGATCAAGATCACGAAGGCCGTCCGTCATTCTTGATGGTGCTGACCGCTACGGCTGCCGCTTATCGCCGGGACGATGGGGTATTGGTAGTGCCGTTGGCCACGCTTGCTCCGTGAACTCGTATCGTGCGTTTGACGCATCGTTCCCAACACAAAAGGAAAAGGCCCGGGCTGCGGGACCGGGCCTTGAAAAGGAGAGAGGAAGAAGAAGGTATTCAGTTATGGGGTCTGCGGAAACCTCGCCGGTTTGCTTTCGTTTGCCGGTAATTGATAGTTAACCGCTCGAATCTCAAAGGATGGATGCGGCTGCCTCAAAGAACCACCGGTGAAAACTTGAATATTTGCTGAACAACGTAGGCCATGCCCGTGTCCACATGTCGGCGCGGGGTCGCGGGGTGAACGCGGCAACCTTTATAATCGTTGCGTTTGCGTAGAATATCGAGCAAACTCCCCTAAGAGAAGAACAAAGGACAGCAGTGGCTCTCATCGTGCAGAAGTACGGCGGTTCGTCGGTCGCCGATACCGAATCGATCAAACGTGTGGCCAAGCGCGTTGTTGAGACGGAAAAGAAGGGTAACAAGGTGGCCGTGGTGGTCTCCGCCATGGGCGACACCACCGATGACCTTATCGATCAGGCGCTGAGCATCGACTCCAACCCGCCCGAGCGCGAGATGGACATGCTGATGACCGCAGGCGAGCGAATTTCCATGAGCCTGCTGGCCATGGCCATTCACGCCGAAGCAGCCGTGCCCACTCCTTCACCGGTCAGCAGGCCGGCTTCTTCACCGACGCCCGTTACGGCGCGGCCCACATCAAGGCCGTGAGACCGGACCGCGTGAAGAACGCGCTCTCATTGGGAGACATCGCCATCGTTGCCGGCTTCCAGGCATCAACGCCAAGGGTGACGCCACCACGCTCGGCCGCGGTGGTTCGGATACCTCCGCAGTGGCGCTTGCCGTGGCGCTCGGTGCCGATATCTGCGAGATCTACACTGACGTGGACGGCATCTTCACCGCCGACCCGCGTATCGTGCCTTCCGCCCGCCGCATTCCGTCCATCGACTATGAGTCCATTCTGGAGATGGCGTCCTGCGGCTCCAAGGTGCTGGCACTGCGCTGTGTGGAATACGCTCAGCGTTTCAACATGCCGCTGCACGTGCGTTCCTCGTTCTCCCGTCGCCCCGGCACATTGGTGGTGCCCGACGGCATTGACCCGCGTACGCTGCCGAACCTCGACTGAGCGCGGCTACGGCGAACGATAATCGTAAGTAATTTCAAGCAAGACAAGGCAAGACATGACTGAAGAAGAAGCGAAATCTATGGGCGACCTGTTCCCTGACCTGGGCCCCGAGGCACCGGTGATTTCCGGCATTGCCACGATCGTTCCGAGGCGCTGGCCACCGTGCGTGGCGTGCCGAACGAGCCGGGTATGGCCGCCAAGGTGTTCACCGAGCTGGCCACCGCCGGCGTGAACGTGGACATGATCGTGCAGGCCGGCGCATCCGTCGGCACTGCGGACATCTCCTTCACCGTGCCCGAATCGGCCGTCAAGCAGGTTCAGAACACACTGCTCGACAAGCAGGAAGTGCTGGGCTACCACTCCTTCGATGTGGACACCAACGTGGGCAAGGTGGCCGTGGTGGGCGTTGGCATGAAGACCCATGCCGGTCTGGCCGCCAAGTTCTTCCAGGCCCTGAGCGATGAGGGCATCAACGTGCTGATGATTTCTACCTCCGAGATTCGTATCGCCGCGCTCGTGCCGCTCGATCAGCTCAACGACGCGTCAAGGCGCTGCACACCGCATACGGTCTCGATGCCGATCAAATCGAAGCCGTGGTGTACGGCGGTACTGGCCGCTGAGCCACTGAGCCGCGTTTTTGCGGTATATACGACGAAAGCCCTCCTTGCGGAGGGCTTTCTCAGTTTCGGACTCAGTTTCAACTACTTCTTGGTGATGTAGCCGAGAGCCTTGAGCATTTCGGCGCATTCGAGGGCACCGCCGGCTGCACCACGCAGGGTGTTGTGGGCCAGACCCACGAACTTCCAATCGAAGATGGAATCCTCACGCAGACGGCCGATGGAAACGCCCATGCCACCCTCGTAGTCCACGTCGAGCTTGACCTGCGGGCGGTCATCCTCGGTGAGGTACTGGATGAAGTGCTTCGGTGCGTGCGGCAGCTCCAGCTCGGAAGCCTTGGACGTGTAGTTCACCAGACGGTCGATGAGCTCTTCCTTGGTGGCCTTCTTGCCGAAGTTCAGGAACACGGTGGCGGTGTGGCCGTTGAGCACGGGCACGCGGATGCATTGCGAAGTGATCTTGAGGTCGCCGTCGAACGGCACGATCTCGCCCTTTTCGGCGTCCACATGGCCGAACACCTTGAGCGGTTCCTTCTCGGACTTCGCTTCTTCACCAGAGATGAACGGGATGATGTTGCCCACCATCTCAGGCCAATCCTTGAAGGTCTTGCCTGCGCCGGAAATCGCCTGATAGGTGCTCACAACCACCTCACGCGGCTCGAATTCCTTCCATGCGGCCAGTGCCGGCGTGTAGGCCTGAATCGAGCAGTTCGGCTTGACGGCGATGAAACCACGAGTGGTGCCCAGGCGCTTGCGCTGGTGCTCGATCACCTCGAAGTGCTCCGGGTTGATCTCCGGCACCACCATCGGCACGTCCGGGGTCCAGCGGTGGGCGCTGTTGTTGGAGACCACCGGGGTCTCGGTCTTGGCATAACGCTCTTCAATGGCGCGAATCTGGTCCTTCGGCATGTTTACCGCAGAGAACATGAAATCAACGCCAGAGGCCACGGACTCGGCATCGTCGCCATCGACGACCACCATGTTCTTGACATATTCGGGCATCGGGGTTTCCATCTTCCAACGGTCGCCGACAGCTCGGCATACGTCTTGCCGGCGCTGTGCGCGGAAGCGGCAAGCGTGACCACCTCGAACCACGGGTGATTCTCAAGCAGCGTGATAAAACGCTGACCGACCATACCGGTGGCACCAAGGATGCCGACCTTCAATTTTTCGGACATGATGACCTCTATGACCTCTGGGTTTCGATGGATTACTTACGTCGGACGGCCGTCATGCGGGTGGCCGTAAACAATGCAATTGTACGAAACACGCGGAACAACGGCAGTGGTCTTCCCAGATGGTGGCTGCCCAATGAAGCGAAGGCGATGTTCTACACTGGTAGCCATGTCTATCGCATCAGTAGAGGCCCAAAAACAGCTCGACCGTATCGTGGCTCTCGGCTACCCGGATGTGGCGGATATTTCCGCCGCCGCATTCCGCTCGCTGGCCCGACCTCTGATCGGGGCGCTCGAGCATTCCGATTTGGGATCGAACATCCTGCTGGTGCCCACGCGTGAACTGGTTTCGCCTGAGTCGCTGATTGCACGAACCTCCATCAATCGCATGGCAGGCTTCACCACCATGCCGCCGCGTGACATCGCCAGCTTCCTGCCTCAAGACGGCTTCATGCCGCCGGAAGGCCCGTTCTATCTGGTCGTCAATCCGCACACCGGCACGTGCTATGTCAATCGCGAGCCGGATGTGGCCCGCAAACTTATTGACTCCGATGAGCGCCTGCCGCTCACCCTCGAGGAAGGCTTGGCCATCGCCACCCAGCACCCGGAGTGGCTGCTGGAAAAGAACGGCTTCAATCTGCTCGGCTCACGCTCCGCAGACGGACGCGTGCCGAGCATCTGGATGAGCCAGAACGCACCGCGACTGGGAGCCGTCTGGCCCAATTCCCGCCATACTTGGCTGGGCAACGCGTATTGCACGGCCCGTCGCGGGGTGAGTCTGTTCCGTTAAAGCGATTCTCCTCAAAAGACAAGGTCGGCAAGGTGGATGGCGACCGCCCGTTGTCGGCGCATGGGGAACCGTAATGAAAGTCAATAAGGATGGCACCTTCTCCGGCTCCTACCACGACTCGGATATGGGAGCCACGGGAGACGGCTATCTCATAGGAAACGACGTCGATACGCTGAACGGCAAAGCATTGCTCAACGTGACGAGCGGAGCGGATAAGGGATACACGTTCTACGATTTCTCGTAGTGATTCAGCTGCCGTGCGGAGCGGCGGGGAACGTGAAGGACCGGCGCGTATGCTGTGCGAAACAGCATTACGTCCCTAGACTGGTGAGGCATGACGAACCTGCGATTCCGCGAAGACGGCAGCTTCCGCGTGCTGCAGATGGCCGACATCCAAGACGGCCCCAACGTACTCCCCGATACCATCCGCCTTATCCGTGAGGCCATTCGCAAAGCCGACCCGGATCTGGTGGTGTTCACCGGCGACCAGATTCGCGGTTACGATCCTGCCTACATCGACACTTTCCTGCGCCGCCGTGGCGAGGAACCGGGCGCTCGCGTGCGTGCGGTCACCGAAGTCGAGGCCAAGCTGCGCGGAATCAAGCGGCGGGCCAGAAACCGCGTGAACAATCGTCTGCTGGCCATGAAGTCTGACGGCAGCAATCCCGACGTCCAACAAACCGCGTCCACCGCGTCCACCACGTCCACGCTGGTCTACTCCACAACATCCGATCCACAGGATGTGCCGACGACTTTGGACGAGCTCATGGACGAGACCCGTGACAAAGTCCGCCGCACGTTTGCCGGCTTCCTTGGCCCGGTCATCGAAGCGGAAGTGCCGTTCGCCGCCACCTACGGCAATCACGATTTCCAGTGCGGCATCCTGGCCGACGAGCAGGACGGCATCTACCGCGAATTCCCCGGCTGCCTGAACCCGGTCGACAGCCTCGAGCCAGGCACTTTTGCCCTGCCCATTGAGGCTTCCGACGGATCCGGGCGCGTAGCTATGTCCGTCATGATGGTGAATTCCGGCGATTACGCCGGCAAGCCTGAAGAGAACGACGCCCAATACCCGGCCTATGTGGTCAATCCGCGCGGTCTTGATTTGGCTGATTCCGATGGGTATGGCACGCCAAGCCCCGAGGCGATCGATTGGCTGGGAGCCGTACAGTCCGAACTTGGCGAACGCAACGGCGACGGTAAGCCGGTGCCTGCCATCGCCTTCCAGCACATTCCGCCGCAGGAATCTACGATTGCCTCAAAGAGGTTCCCGCATGGAGCCGAACGCGGTGGAAGGCGACGTACACGCCGGCCATTGCTACGTGCGTCAACCATGAGATTTGCCGGCCGGGATCGCGGCTGGGTGAGGCGATTGGCTGTGCGGACGAGAACGTCGGTGAAGTGG